>OGLJ01001092.1_pt1 | contig 24695 bp, 13 predicted proteins | sample 1572801 | NCBI WGS metagenome assembly OGLJ01 (sample SAMEA2581877, study PRJEB24529) | metagenome | biome: Human gut stool | place: China | collected 2011
GCAAAGGGAAATAACGATAAAATAAAGAACTACAGTTTTTTAATCTGCGTTCATCTGCGATCATCCGCGTTTTATCAGATAAATACTACTCAGTGGAACTCTGTGTTACTCTGTGGTGAGTTTTGCTCATTCCGATCAGATTCGAGCCATCTTACTTTCCCCACGTCTTCCTCTTTCCCACTGTTAAAAATCACGATTAACACTCTTATCCTAATCTTTTTTACTACTTGTTTGTTCACTTTAATATTTTCGTCGCCACTTCATGTGACAATTAGACTTAAGAGAGTATTCTAATAAAGTAGTTCATGTAAATAGTAAAATTTAACGCAATGAGACCTAAACCTTTACAACATCTTCCCGAAGAGAAGAGAACCTCCTGGCTAAGGAATATCCTTGCCATAGCCTGCCTGTTACTGACCTCGTCATCTTTGTTTTCTCAAACAAAAACAGTGACGGGTACAGTAACCGACGCGCTGAACGAACCCCTGATCGGGGTATCAGTATTGATACAAGGTACCACCTCCGGAACAGTCACTGACCTGGATGGAAACTATTCTATCTCAGTCACTGCGGACAATGTACTTGAATTTTCATATGTAGGCATGCAGAAACAAATTATCCCTGTAGGGCTGCAAACTGTGATTAATGTCGTGATGAAAGACGACTCACAGATGCTGGGCGAAACCGTAGTCATAGGATACGGTAGTGCTAAAAAACGCGACCTTACCGGTTCTATCACCAATATAAAAGGTGAAGAAATTGCTAACAAGCCTGCTACCAACCCACTGTCTTCTCTGCAAGGAAACGCGCCGGTGATGATCCTGAAATACGTATTCGCGGAACAAATTCTATCAACGGCTACAAACCTTTGTATATCGTAGACGGACTCTTCAACGATAATATCAACTTCCTTAATCCGGAAGATATTGAATCAATGGAAGTATTGAAAGACCCATCTTCATTAGCCATATTCGGTGTGCGCGGTGCGAACGGCGTAATCATTATCACCACTAAAAAGGCAAAAGAAGGACAAACCAGAGTGAATATCAATACATCTTTTGGTTGGAAATCAGTTGTGGACAAAATAGCAATGACCAATGCCGACCAGTTTAAAGAATTATACAATGAACAGCTGACCAATGAAGAGACTGCTCTTTTTGACTTCAGCAACTGGAATGCTAGTACAGACTGGCAAGACGAAATCTTCCAGAACGGATTCATTACCAATAACAATATCAGCATTACAGGTGCTTCCGAGAAACATAGTTTCTATTTAGGCGTAGGTTATTCTCACGAACAGGGCAATATCAAACATGAGAAGTTCAGTAAAGTGACCATCAATGCAAGTAACGAGTACAAGCTGACAGACTTTTTCAAGGTTGGCTTCCAACTGAACGGCGCACGTATCTTACCCGCTGATGCCAAACAGGTATTGGGTGCTATACGTACCACACCGGTTGCCCCTGTATACAATACAGAGTATGGCCTTTACACAGCCCTGCCGGAATTTCAGAAAGCACAGATGAACAACCCGATGGTGGATGTAGATCTGAAAGCCAATACTACCAAAGCTGAAAACTACCGTGCTTCGGGCAGTATATATGGTGAAATTGATTTCCTGAAACATTTCACAGCCCGTGCCACATTCTCTATGGATTATGCTTCGGACAACGGACGAACTTACACACCAATTATCAAAGTGTATGACCCTACCGTGCAGGGTAATGTTTCAACTTTGGGAACAGGAAAGACAGAGGTGAGCCAGTTCAAACAGAACGAAACAAAAGTACAAAGCGATTACGTACTGACGTATACCAATAGTTTCGCTGACGGTGCACATAACCTGACAGCCACTGCCGGTTTTACCACCTATTACAACTCATTGAGCAGACTGGATGGCGCCCGCAAACAGGGAGTAGGACTCGTTATCCCTGACGATCCGGACAAATGGTTTGTCAGTATCGGTGATGCAGCCACTGCCACCAACGGCAGTACGCAATGGGAACGAACAACCGTATCCATGCTGGCACGTGTCATTTACAACTACAAAGGGAAATACCTGTTCAACGGTTCGTTCCGTCGGGATGGCTCCTCCGCCTTTTCATATACAGGCAACCAATGGCAGAATTTCTATTCGGTAGGTGCAGGCTGGTTGATGAGTGAAGAAGAGTTTATGAAAGATGCAAGAGAGTGGTTGACCAACTTGAAGCTCCGTGCTTCTTATGGTAACTTGGGTAATCAGTCGGCCTTGAACGATTACTACCCCTGGATGAACAATTATGACTTGTCCGCTAAGTATCCGTTCGGTGGAAGTTTGCAGCCAGGCTATTATCAAAAGAATTATAAGATTGCTACTATTTCTTGGGAAAAGGCCCGCACATGGGGAGTAGGTTTCGATGCTACTCTTTTGGACAAAGTGACTGTGGCTTTCGATTACTACGACCGCAAGACTACGGGTATCATTATGGACGTGCCGGTTCCCCCCGAATTCGGTTTAGGTGCTTACAAGGACAATGTGGGCTCTATGGTGAACCGTGGTATGGAATTGACCGTAAGCTATAATGATAAATGGGGCGACTGGTCATTTGGCGCTACTGCCAACCTGGCTTACAACAAGAATAAGATTCTGGATTTGGACGGTGTATCTTCGTTGGTGGACGGTGACTTGAAAATACGTCAGGTAGGCGAGGCCTTCAATACGTATCGTCTGTATAAGACGGAGGGTTTCTTCCAGTCCGATGCGGAAGCTAAAGCATGGCAGGATAAGCATAAAAATGATCCTGGTTATCCTTTCAAAAAGAACTTCAAGGCAGGCGACTTGATTTATTCCGATGCAAACGGTGACGGCTTGTTTAATACCGACGACCGTGTATTGTGCGGTTCTTCCGACCCTTCCTATACGTTCGGACTGAACTTGAATGCAGGCTATAAGAATTTTGACCTTTCTATGATGTTCACGGGAGTAGCCGGTGTCAAGCGTATGATTGATACGAACGGATTTGGCGGGGAATGGAGCGGTGACGATGTTCATCCCAACAATATCTGGTTGGATGCTTGGACTCCGGATAACAAGAACGCCAAGATGCCTCGCATTGCCGTGAGTAAAACTTCAAACAATCTTGAGAATTCCGATTTTTGGTTGCAGGACGGCAGTTATGTACGTTTGAAGAATGTTCAGTTCGGCTATACACTTCCCAAGAATACAGTGAAGTCATGGGGTATTGAAAACATCCGTGTCTATTATTCGGGCGAGAATCTCCTGACGTTCCATAAAATGATGATTGATGCCGACCCCGAACTTGGCAGCCTCTATAGTTTCCCGATAAACCAGACTCATGCCATCGGTGTGAACATTACATTCTAAAATGTTGAACTTAAATAAGCATAGAAAAATATGAAACGAATAATTACATACATGATGGCAGGTGTTTCCTTGCTTGCCACTTCCTCCTGTTCGGATTTTTTAGATACCGTACCCTATGACGCATTGGCTCCTTCCAACACTTGGAAGACGGAAGATGATGCAGCGAAGTTCCTGACAGGCTGTTACGATGGCTGGATTGACGAAAAAGGTATCTTCTATTGGGATTGTGCCTCCGACTTCGGTTATAGTAACTTTTTGTGGGACAATTACCAGAGCATCGGTAACGGTACGATGGCTGCCGGTTTGAAGGAGGTAGCCGATTATTATAACTTTGGAAAGATCCGTAGCTGTAATGACTTTTTGATCAATATTGAAGATGTACAGTTTGCTGATGAAGCAAAAAAGAAAGACATGATGGCTCAGGTAAAAGTGATTCGTGCTTACGACTATTTTAATAAGAACTGGCAATATGGTGGAGTGCCTATCATCGATTCTTATACTTCGCGTGAGGAGGCTATTGTTCCGCGTAATACGGAAGCAGAAGTCAATAAATTTATCGAAGACGAGCTGGATGCTGCTATTCCCATGTTTTTGGAAGACAAGGCAAGCACCTCTGGCTACATCGACCGTGCCACGGCCTTGGCCGTAAAGATGCGTCATGCTCTTTATTACGGCAATTACGAGCGTGCAAAAGAGGCTGCGCAGGCTATTATCTCCATGGATAAGTTTGACTTGGAAGAAGATTATGCGCGCCTGTTCAAGTTGGAGGGTAGAGACTCCAAAGAGATTATCGCGTCCGTTCAGCATATTGAAAATTATTACGGTAACGGCTGGATAGGTACCATGTACAACAATGCTGATGGCGGCTGGTCATCCATGGTCCCTTCATGGAATCTGGTGGATGCCTATGAGATGGATAACGGTTTGACCAAAGAAGAGGCTGGCGCGTATTACGATCCTTCCCATCCGTTTGCCAACCGTGACCCTCGTCTTGCCATGAGTATCGCTTTCCCGGGTATGGACTGGGTAAAGGACAATGGTGATACGGAAATTCTCAACACTCTTGACGAGGTTCTTCCTTGGGACGTGAACAAAGACGGAAAGATTGACGAAAATGACAAGAACAAGAACTATCCTACCGCCGCTAACAACTCTTCCAAGACCGGTCTGACGTGGGGCAAGTACCTTTTCCCCATGACCCAGTATAATAACATGTGGGATACCAACACCAATACGATTCTTTTCCGTTATGCCGAGGTTCTGTTGAGCTATGCCGAGGCCGAGAATGAATTGAACGGTCCCTCTTCGGATGTCTATGATAAGCTGAACCTTATCCGTAAGCGTGTGGGTATGCCTTCTGTTGACGAGAGCAAATACGGCAGCCGTGAGACACTTCGCAATCTGATTCGCCGCGAGCGTTCGATAGAGCTGGCTGGTGAGGGGTTCCGTCGCGCTGACATCCTCCGTTGGAAAGATGCCTCCGGCAAGATGCTGGCCGAGACGTTGTTGAATGTTGCTATGGAGCGTCCTGCTGGTAAAATAGACTATGCTGAGAACGATCCTTATAAACGTGCTGTGATTAGCAATAAAAAGGAACTGATTGAGCCACGCGGCTTTGCGCCCCATAACAGATATTTGCCTATTCCGCAGAAGTATAGAGATGTGAACGATAAGCTGGAACAGAATCCGGGTTATTAATGATTAAAATTGGAGAATTCTTTGAATGGGGATTCTCCAATCAAAAAGAATAAGGTGAGGAGTGTGTGGAGTGGAATTGAATTGAATATATCACTTTATATACCCTTGCCTTTTTTATTCCACTACTATTAAATCGAGTATGAAGAAAAACTATTTACAGGAGAGTCCTCGGTTATGCCTATCCGTGATATGGCTTTGCATCGGTGTGGGGCTGTTTTTGTTTTTAGATTCGGTCTTTGCGTATCATTTTCGCTTTATAGAGCAATTCCGGTTGTTCCGCTTCAGTGCTGAATACGCTCATACAGTATTATATACATCCGCATGCGGGGGCATTGATTTCAGCTCTGTTGGCACTGCTTGCTTGTATGGGGCTTCGGGGGATATGCCGTCATTTGGCTCCCCGGCGCAGTTTCCCTCTTCTTTGGTTGGTTGTCGGTATGTTGCCGTTGGTTGCCGAGCTTGACTCCAATCATCATTTGGAAGAAACGTTGGCGTTTCTGCTTTCCATTTACTCTTTTTATCTCTATCTCTGCCTGCCTCGCAGTGTGGTAAGGGTAGTTTACTTGTTGGCGGTGAGCTGGCTGGGTTTCTATTTGGCAGGTCCCATGTATGAGATGACCGTTTTGTCGGCGCTGGTTTACGAGTGTGTCGCCCGTTCATCCTTACGGAAATACTACCTGCTACTCCCGGTAAGCCTGTTGCCCGCCATACTCTATTATTGGGCCGGCAAGGGAGGCGAGTCAAGAGTGCTTTTCACGCCCGATGCCTACTATTCGTCGCGATTGCAGGCGCAAGCTGTTTCCTACTATGTGTGGGCAGCTTTACCGACGGTAGTATTGATAACAACCTTGTCGGGTTATTTAAAAAAAAATATGTCACACCGCTTGCAAACAGTCAGCGTGCTGCTGCAAACAGCATTGGCGTTCGGTGTGCTCTATGTCGGGTTCAGAACCGGCATCACCTATGCACAATACATCACAGAACAAGTAAATACATACAGCCGAGACGGTGCTTGGGGCAAGATTGTAGCAACTCCGCTCAATACGGGCAGATATCCACTGCATGCCGGTTACAAGAACTTAGCTTTGGCAGAAAAGAAACTACTGGGCGATTACCTTTTCGATAGTAAACAGCCAGGCAGTAAAGGTCTTTGCATGGATTGGAACCGCACTATAGATACTTCGTCATTGCTTAGTGATGTGTATTGGGCAATGGGCAATGTGGCGCAGGCACAACGGATGGCGTTCGAGGGAATGGTTGCTTCGGAATGGGCGGTCAATCCTCGCCTATTGTTGCGTTTGGTCAAGACCAATTTGATATTGGGACATCACCGGGTGGCTGCCAAGTATCTGCGTCCGTTGTTGCAGAGCTACGGCTATCGTGCGGAAGCGGAGAGGCTGAAGCGATTGGTTGGCAATGATGAAGCGGTGCGTGCCGATGCTGAATTGGGTCCCCGATACCGTTGTGTGGCAGCGCTTGATGGGTTATGCAGTGTTCATCCGGTAAGGAACTTATTGGACATTGTGGAGTCTAACCCCGATTATCCCACCTCTTTCCAATACTTATTGGGCCATGCACTGCTTTCCAAAGACTTGAATACCTTAGCCTACCTGGGCGAGACGTATGGCGGTGGTCCGGGGCTGACTCCCGTACCGTTGTTGTTGCAACAGGCCATTGTGTTGATACAAGAGACGAATCCGCAAGTATGTTCGTCGCAAAATCTTGTATCGCAGGCTGTAGCCGGGCAGTTTAAAGCTTTCAAACATCAAATGGAGCGGCTGAAAGAGAACAAGGCTTCATCGGCTACACTCCGGGCTGAGTTTGGAAATACATTTTGGTATTACTACCTGTTTGTATCATTGTCATAAATAAGAAATAAGATGCGTATTGTTCTTTTATCCGTTTTATTATTTGTACTTGCTGCTTGCTCCGGCAGTAAAGAACCTCGGGAGGCGCAGCCGTTGGATACTTTGCCAACCATTACTCCAGATTATGTAGATGTGACCATTCCTCCGCAAATAGCTCCTCTACGTTTTCAGTTGGCAGACTATGAGTCGGGTGTCGAAGCATTGGCCGTGTTGAAGTGTGGAGAGAAAAATATGGTGACCCGTGCAGACCGCAAAGGCAACTTCCTCTTTGACGAAGAGGACTGGAAAGAACTGCTTGACACGGCGACAGGCAAACAAATAGAAGTTCTGGTCTATCGGAAAGTAGAAGGCTTGTGGCAGTGCTATGCTCCTTTCCATTGGCAGGTGGCTGTAGAACCGGCTGACCGCTATCTGGCTTACCGGTTGATAGAACCTGGATATGTGTTGTGGAACAAAATGGGCATTTATCAGCGGGATATCACTACTTATCAGCAGAAAAGCATCATCGAAAACGACCTTACCCAGCATAACTGCATGAACTGCCATACTTTCTTGAATCGCAAGCCGCAGAAGATGTTGTTCCACATGAGGGCAGACCTCGGAGGAACTTACCTGATAGACAATGGCATCCCGGAAAAGGTGAAATTAGGAGATGACCCACACGTAAAGTCGCTGGTTTATCCTTCGTGGCATCCGTCCGGTCGCGTGGTGGCTTTTTCTGTGAATAAGACCCGCCAGGAGTTTCATCGTAACAACCCTAATCGGGTAGAGGTGTATGACAGCGAGTCGGACATAGTGTTGTATGATGTTCTTCAGAAAAAGGTACTGGTAGACTCTGTGTTGTTCTCTTCGTCGGCATTCGAGACTTTTCCGCACTTTTCGCCCGACGGTAAGCGGCTCTATTTTTGTTCCGCTCATGCCGTAGAGCGTATGCCAGAAGATTTTAAGTCGGTGAAGTACAACTTGTGCGCTATCGACTTCGATATAGAGACGCTCAGTTTCGGCACTCGTGTGGACACTATCTATCACAGTCGCTCCATGGGTAGTAGTGTCTCTTTTCCGCGCGTTTCGCCGGATGGTCGCTTCTTGATGTTCACCACTTCTTCTTATGGCAACTTCTCTATCTGGCATAAAGATGCCGACTTGCAGATGTTTGATTTGCACAAGGGCGAGTTTATCGATATGCAGCCGGCAAATAGTGATGACGTGGAAAGTTACCATTCATGGAGTGATAACGGACGATGGACGGTATTCAGCAGTCGACGTATGGATGGGCTTTATACACGTCCCTATCTGGTTTATGTGGATGCGGAAGGCAGACCGTCGAAACCGTTTGTGCTGCCACAACGCACTCCGAATTTCTATGATGATTTGCCGTTTTCGTACAATCTACCGGAATTTATTGTAGAGGAGGTGGATTTGGACGCACGGGAATTTGCGCGCTTTTCTAAAAACAATTAACCTGTTATATTAGTATGAATCACTCAAAATTATTGTTATTTCTATTTGTTTTATTCTGCTTGTGTTGCACAGCTTGCACCACAGATAAGGACACTCGTCAAGTGATTGACATGAACACCGGATGGGCATTCTTCCGGGGAGATGTGGAAAATGGTGCGGCGGCTGATGCCGATGTTACGGCTTGGATGCCTGTCAGCCTGCCCCATATCATGCAGTTGGAAACCAAGCATTGTGGTGGAAACTCCATTTACGATGGGGTGGGCTGGTATCGCCGCTACTTCAAGATGCCCGCGCAGGCAAGAGACAAGCGTGTGGTGGTGGAGTTTGAAGGTGTAATGACTAATTGTGAGGTTTATCTCAACGGTGAGAAGATAACCGAACACCATGGAGGCTACATGGGATTTGTAGCAGATATCACCGACCGTATCGACCGTAAAGGTACCAATGTCCTTGCTGTCCGAGTGTCGGCAGAATATGATAAGCTGACTCCTCCGGGGAAACCGCAGGAACGGATGGACTTCTACTACTACAGCGGCATCTATCGCGATGTGCGGATGGTGATTACCGATAAAATCTATATCACAGACCCGTTGCAGGAAGATATTGTAGCTGGTGGAGGACAGTTTGTTACTTTCCCGGAAGTTTCCGAAGAAAAGGCAACGGTGCACGTGGCTACCCATGTGCGCAACTTGACAGAAGAGGATGCGGAGCTTCAACTGCTGTCTCAATTGTGCGATTCTACCGGCAAGGTGGTAGCGGAGGCAACGACCCCACTTGCCGTGAAAGCACAGAGGGGACAGACTGCGGAACAGGATTTCGCAGTAGCGTCTCCGGCTCTTTGGCATCCCTATCATCCCTCCCTCTACACCTTGCGCACGCAGGTGCTGAAAGGCACTCAAGTCGTAGATGAGACTACGGAGCAAGTGGGCATCCGCACCATCCGCTATACCGCCGAAGAGGGATTCTTCATCAACGGCAAGCACCTCTATATGCGCGGTGCCAACCGCCATCAAGCTTTCCCCAACGTGGGCGATGCTGCCTCCAACTCCATGCAGGTGCGCGATGTGCTCAACTTGAAGCGTGGAGGGTATAACGCCGTGCGTGCAGCCCACTATCCGTCGGATCCGGCTTTCCTGGATGCATGCGACCGTTATGGCCTCTTGGTGGTGGAGTGCATACCGGGCTGGCAATTCTTCAATCCTGATACCACTTTTGTAAACCGCCTTTTCGATGTGGGCAGGAAAATGATTCGCCGCGACCGCAACCATCCCTCTGTGGTGTTGTGGGAGACGGCTTTGAACGAGTCGCGCTATCCCGTCTCTTTGGCCGAAGATTTGCAGAAGATGGCGCATGCCGAAATGCCCGGTGACCAGATGTACACAGCTGGCGACTATTTGGGACATGCCGATATGGAACACTGCTATGATGTCTTCTACAAACAGGTGAAGGGCTATCCCAAGAATGGTGATGTGATGAGTAACTTCCCCGAAGACTTTATTGCCATCAAGCCGGTGTTTACCCGCGAGTGGGGCGACGGTGCCGGTCCTAAACCCCGTGTCAGTCTCAAAGAGAACGAACAGGAACAACTGCGTCAATGCTTCAGTCGCATCGAGCAGTTAAATGGCAATGGTTATTTCGACTGGTGTATGTTGGATGCCAATCCTAATATGGGCGGTCACTTCTTGTGGAGCTACAACGACTATGCCCGCGGCAGCGAGGACGAAACAATGTATTGTGGCGTGGTGGATATGAATCGCTACCCCAAGTTCAGTTATTATATGTTGCAGAGTATGCGTGACAAGTTTATTTCCCAGTCGGGACTGTATGAGGGACCGATGGTGTTCGTTGCCTCTTATAATATGGCGGAAGAGTTCTTTTCTTCGACGAATCAGATAACTGTCTTTTCTAATTGCGACGAAGTACGCCTCTACCGCAATGACAAGCTGATAGGCACGCAGACCCGTGAGGAACGGACGCTGCTTTATCGCTCTATCGTGGAGAAAGGCGGCAGTCCGCTTTTCATCTTCGATGCCGGAGGATATGAGAAAGGCATGTTGAAGGCAGAAGCTTTGATTGATGGCAAGGTAGTGGCCACGCACAGTGTGCGTACTCCCGAAGCTGCCGACCGCTTGGTGGTGGATATCAAGACGGATGGCATTGTGCCGGTGGCAGACGGCTCGGACATGATTCCCGTTTACTTCAAGGTGTGTGACAAGAACGGTACTCTGGTCTCCAACTCACGTCAGAAGGTCGCCATCCGCGTTTCCGGTGAGGGAGTGTTGGTAGGCGATACCATCCGCCGCATCGGCATCAATCCGCAGGAGGTGGAAGGTGGTGTGGGCTTTGCCTTTGTGCGCACTACCGGTAAGGCGGGCAAGATTGTGGTGGAAGCCACGGCAGACGGGCTGATGGCTGGAAAGGCGGAAGTGCAGACCAAAGCCTTTGAAGGCAACAGCCTGAGGGATGGTGAACACGCCCCTTTCCTGGGCAAGGAAGAGGACAACGTGGTGGTGAAACCCTCGTCCTGGCAGCAACGCGTGCTGAAGAAACCACGCTTGAAGATTGCATCTGTCAAGACGGAAAGCACTCAGGAAGGTTATCCCGTATCGAACATCACGGACAATGACGACCGCTCCTGGTGGATTGCGGGCGACGGACATCTGCCTCACATCATCGTGGTGGAATTGGAGAAAACGACGTGGGTAACGGCAAGCCGTATCGTATTTCAGAAAGACAGCTCCTCGTATAAACACAAGGTGGAGACTTCTAAGGATGGAAAAGAATGGGTGACTTTGTACGAACGGGAGTGTACCGGTTGGGAATTTAAGCCGATGACCGTGGACCGCTATGTCAAATATCTGCGCCTCACCATTGAAGGTGTTTCCGAAGGACGTGCCGGATTGGGAGAGATTTCGCTGTATTGATTATGTGATGTTGAGTATCTACTTCAACCATGCAAATGTGAGAAATTATAAAAAAACAGGGGTAGGGATAAGGGATAACGTTCGTTTCTGTGTCATACAGATATAGCACAGGAAATGGCGAAATTTAAATTGTTAACTAACCTAATTGATTATTATTATGATTCCTTTTTTAAAACGTTCGTTGCTCGTAGTATTTGGCATGGCTATGTCATTTAATGCTTCAGCCCAAACAGAAGAAATGGATCTCTCCGGAACCTGGGGATTCCAAGCGGACTTTATGGACTTCCGTACAAAAGTTGCTTCGCTGGACTATCGTTATCTGCACCGCCTGCAAGACAAAATAGAACTTCCGGGTATCACGGACGATTACCAAATAGGATGGAAGTGCCCCTACCGGCACATTGACCGTCTGACCCGAAAGTACGAGTATATGGGGCCTGCCTGGTATCAACGTGAAATTGATATTCCGAAAGAATGGAAAGGAAAGCAAATTTTCCTGTACTTTGAACGTACACATTGGCTTAGTTCTGTATATATATGTAAAGCCGACCTCACTTATTTCGGTGGAGAAGCTGCCAGCCAAAAGGACTACATCAGCGTGCCACACAACCATGACATCACCAAGCACGTAAAGCCCGGTGAGAAGCATCTGCTTACGGTATGTGTGGATAACCGCTTTCAATATCAAACACATAAATGGAACCACGCCCATACCGAATTTACTCAGATTAACTGGAACGGAATTCTGGGCGACATCAAGCTTGTGGCGGTTGATCCGGTTTACGTAGACGACATGCAAGTGTATCCTGATGTGACCAACAAGCAAGTAACGGTCAAGATGAAAATCAAGAATCACACGAAGAAAGTTATAGGCGGACAGGCTGTATTCAATATTGCCGGTGAGAATTATGAGTTGACAAAGGCCATTCCTGTAAGTGGAAAAGAGGAGGAAATAGAGTTTGAAAGTATTATTCCGCTGGGTAAGGACATTCGCCTTTGGGATGAATTCCACCCTAACCTCTATAAGATAACCTGTTCTCTCGAAACGAAGGACGATAAAGACAGCTATCGGCACGAAAGGGAAGTGACCTTCGGTATGCGTGAAGTGGCACAAGGCAAGCATCATGTGCTGGTGAATGGTAATCCCATTCACTTGCGAGGTACGGTGGACAACGCCGTATTTCCCAAAACCGGCTACTGCCCTGTGGACGATGCTTCGTGGGAGCGCATGCTCGGTATCCTTAAGCAACACGGCATGAATCACGTCCGCTTCCACTCTTGGTGTCCTACGAAAGCAGCTTTCCGTGCAGCAGACAAGCTCGGTGTCTACTTCGAAGTGGAAATGCCGCTTTGGGGTGCCGACTGCGAACGTAAGGATGACTGGGAAAAACGTTTTGACTTCTTCCGCCGCGAAATCAAAGCCATCCTGAAGGAATATGGTAACCATCCGTCGTTTATACTCTATTGTAACGGAAACGAAATCAGCGGTGACTTCGATTTTGTGGAAGAACTTACGGCTACCGGTCGTGCCATGGACAGCCGCCATCTATACAGCGGCTCTACGGCCCGCAAACGCGTGAAGAGTGACCAGTTCTATACCACGCATGCCACCGATAAGGGTAGTGCCACCACTTACAGCGGAAAGCCTTACACGGACTGGGACATCCGGAAAGGAACGGAAATCGATGTGCCCGTACTTTCGCACGAAGTAGGACAACGTTGCGCTTATCCTAATTTTAAGGAGATAGAACTCTATAAGGATTGCCCCGTTGAAGCCCGCAATTTTGAGATATTCCGCGACCAACTGGAGGAAAATGGCATGCTTGACCTCGCTGACGACTTCTTCCGCGTGTCGAGCAAGCAAACTGCCATTGAATATAAGGATTGTATAGAGGCACAGCTTCGTACTTCCACCTCTGGTGGTTTCCAATTGCTTTCTATCACCGACCTTCCCGAACAAGGCTATTCTTGCGTAGGCATACTCGACCCCTTTTGGAATTCGAAAGGAGCTGTAACGCCCGATGAGTTCCGTAAATTTTGTGCACCTACTGTGGCACTGCTTCGTTTCGGCAAACGTACTTTCGTACCGGGTGAGACCTTTACAGGCAAAGCCGAGGTGTATAACTACAGCGACAAATCGCTGAAAGGGGCAAAAGTGAAATGGACAGTGACCGATGATACTGGCAAGGTAGTGAAATCCGGTTCACTCAAAGGCAATACGCTCGGTAATCATGGTGTTTTCCCCATGGGCGAATTCAGCTTCCAAATGCCGGAAACCGATTCTCCGAAGCATCTTACCGTCTCGTTGCGTGTAGGCAAAGAAGTGGCAAACGACTGGAGCTTGTGGCTCTACCCTAAGCAGGAGAACTTGATGCAATCTTCCGATGAAGTATATTATGCCAGTGAGTGGAACGACAGCGTTCGAACCTATCTCAAGGCAGGCAAGAAGGTGGTTTATATACCTCCTTTCAATAAGGTGGGCGGTCGCAAAGGCGATTTTCATAATCATTTCTGGAATCCGCTGATGTTCAAGTGGGATCCGATGACTCTCGGTTGCCTCATTCATAAAGACCATCCTGCACTCAAGGAGTTTGTTACCGACAGTAACCTCGACTGGCAGTGGTGGGACATAATTAATTATTGCAGGGTAATGGAGATGCAGGATACACCGCGCGAATTGCGTCCTTTCATCCAAACCATCGACTCTTACGACAGCAATAAGAAACTGGGCATCGCTTTCGAAGCCAAGATGAATGGCGGTAAGCTCCTTGTGTTGACCATGGACACGAAGAAAGACTGGGAGAAGCGCATTGCTGCCCATCAATTGCTGAAGAGTATTGATAACTACGTGAAGAGTGATGCTTTCAATCCCACAGTGGAACTTGACGAATCATTCATGGAGACGATACTGAAGAAAAACAACAAGAAAAGTAACAAGACAAAATAAAATTTTATGAGGAAACAAGCAATAGTTTGTGTACTTCTGCTCGGTGCGGCATTGGCTTTTGCCGCACCGGTACGTGCTCAGCAAATTGAGATAACCGAAATGGCCGGTCTCGCGCAGATATTCGGTGAAGCACAAGACAATGATGTTCCCCTTTCAATGAACGATATGGACATGGTATCCGGTGGCTATTTACTTTACGAGACAGAGGTGGAAGCCAACGGGGAAGAAGCGGTACTGGCTGTGGAGAACATACGTGACTATGCCGCAGTGTATGTGGGCGAAAAACGCTACGGTGAACTCTCGGACACACATAAAGAGCTGACACTTGCGTTGCCCGAAGGAACACATAAACTGCAACTCTACGTGGAGAACATCGGACGCATTACGTACGGACCGGAAATTCTTGACAATACACGCGGACTTTGGGGAGTAATCACGTATGCCGACAATGAACTGGACGGTTGGACGATGACTCCCATTGAGGTGAAAGAATGCGCAGTGGGCGAACTCATTTACGAAGCATTCAAGCCTACCGAAATGCCTGGTTTCTTTAAAGGGACTTTTTCGTTGGACGCTTCCCGCGAAGTGCACCTCAATATGTCCGGTTGGGGAATGGGCGAAGTATGGGTGAACAATGAATTTGTGGGAACCTATTGGGAAAACAATCTGCAGCAGTCCATTCAAGTACCTGCCGGTAACTTGAAGGAAGGCGAAAATACAGTGGTTGTGTTTGAACTGAAAAACAATGGTAATTCATCGTTGTCGCTTTCCGATAAGATAGTGTTTAAATAGAGGAGTGAATCACTCTGTGTGGTGAACCTTCACCATCAATTACTAATGATACTAAAGAAGAATAAGGAAATGAAGAGAAAAATTTTGTCAATCTGTTTGGGGCTGCTCGCAACAGTGGGCACAAATGCCCGCGAAGTAAAGTCGTTTTGCGACGGGTGGGAGTTTCAGCGAGGCAAATATCCTGATGAAACGATTCTTGCCACGGCCAAATGGGACGGAAAGTGGCAACCGGTAAGCATTCCCCATACTTGGAACAATAAAGATATGCAGAGTGGCTATGACCGCTTTTACCAAGGCGAAGCCTACTATCGCAAACAATTCGACTGCCCCACCGAGCTGAAGAGTAAACGTGTGTTCCTTCGCTTTGAGGGCGTGGGAGCGTGTGCGAAAGTTTATGTCAACAAGCGTATGCTTGGTACCCATAAGGGGGCATATTCTGCCTTTGCTATTGAGATAAGCGAAGCATTGAAGTATGGTGAGGTGAATGAGATTGTTGTGCTTGCTAATAATGAGCAACGTCCGGACGTCATCCCTGTCAATCACCGGCTCTTTGGCGTGTACGGCGGCATCTACCGTCCCGTGCAGCTCATTGTGACCGAGAAAAGCAACATCACCGTGACCGATAATGCTTCGCCCGGCGTGTATGTGTCGCAAACAAATGTTACGAAGAAAAGTGCCGACATCAGTGTCAACGTAAAGCTTGATAATGCCGATTTGCACGCTACAAGCGTATCGCTCGAAACTGTCATCTATACACAGGAAGGCAAGCAAGTGGCAAAGAATGTAAAAGAAATCAACCTTACTCCGCAAGGCTCACAACCCTTTACCGCCGACTTCCGCTTAAAAAATCCACATCTTTGGCAGGGACGCGAAGACCCGTATCTTTATAAGGTAGTAGCCCGTCTTGTGAAGGATGGCAAAACCATCGATGAAGTGGTGCAGCCGCTCGGTGTTCGTCATTATGAAATGGTAGCAGGCAAAGGCTTTTACCTTAACGGAGAAAAGTATCCGATGTATGGTGTATGTCGCCACCAAGATTACCTGGGACTGGGCAGTGCACTGACCAACAAACACCACGATAACGACCTTGCCGACATCATGGAGATTGGTGCCACTACCGTGCGCTTTGCCCACTACCAACAGAGCGACTACCTTTACTCGCGTTGCGACTCACTTGGTCTGGTGATTTGGGCAGAGATTCCATTCGTCAACCAAGTGACAGGAGAGGAAGCCGAAAATGCCAAAAGCCAGTTGCGTGAAATGATTCGCCAGAGTTACAACCATCCTTCCATCTATGTATGGGGGCTTCACAACGAGGTGTATAGTCCTACGCCCTACACTGCACAACTCACTGCCGAACTACACGACCTTGCAAAGACAGAAGACCCGTACCGATATACGGTGTCTGTGAACGGATATGGACACGTGGAACATTCTGTCAACTTGAATGCTGACATTCAAGCGATGAACCGTTACTACGGTTGGTATGAAGGTCGCATCAAGGACATAGACAAGTGGGTGGACGGACTGACAAAGAATTATTCCGACCTCCGTCTTATCTTCTCTGAATATGGTGCGGAAGCTAATATCGAGCATCATACGGAAATCTTGGGCGAATCGCTCAACGCTTGGGGTAACTATTACCCTGAAGAATATCAGACAAAGTTTCACGAATATCAGTGGAGCGTAATTGCCAACCATCCGGTGATTCTTGCTTCCTATCTTTGGAACATGTTCGACTTCTGCACACCGATGAACGACCGCACCGACATCCCTGCACAAAATACAAAAGGCCTGATAACTTTCGACCGTAAGATAAAGAAAGACTCTTATTATTGGTATAAAGCCAACTGGAGCAAAGAACCGACGGTATATCTGACGCAACGCCGCAACACGCAGCGTGAACGCAAAAACACCACCGTTACCGTTTACTCCAACATCGGAACGCCGAAAGTGTACCTCAATGGCAAAGAACTTACCGGCATCCGCCAAGGATACACTGTCGTACATTTTGTCTTCGATAACGTCACCCTTGCCGATGGCAAGAATACGCTCAAAGCCGTTGCCATGAAGAATGGCAAAGAGTACGTGGATGAAATAGAATGGAATTACAACGGTGAGCGCGATCGTAGTCCCGAACACTATCTCAACGAGAAAGAACACGTAGGATTGTAAACAGGATTTGTATTTATACTCTAGCAGAAGTTTCAGCTTTGGCTGCTTGGTTGTTATCCATCGGTTGTCGGGCTGAAACTTCTGCTTTTTGAAGTATGTTGGGAGGATATCTTGAACAAGCGCATGGAGATGTAGGCTGAACGAACTGAATGATAGGATGTAATAGGATAAACGGGTGGTCATATCTCTTTGGAAAGCCCGGCAAATGCAAATAATGGCCCTTGACGGACAGATATATCCTAAAAAATGTTGCGGGAATAAGGGTTAATGTCTATTTTTGTGTCGTCTAAGTATAGACAGGTAATTACGTATTCAATTATGAAGCAGGAAAATATTCCTTGGGAATTGATAATCTCTAAATTCAAACAAGAAATTTCGGAGAAAGACGACGCACGCTTGATGAGTTGGGCGGAACGGCCAGAGTGCCGGTCGGTCATGGAAGATTTGAATGTCGTGTGGAAGAGGGTACAGGAGAAGACGAGCGATTATACACCCGATAAGGAGTATTATTGGAAAGTGCTTTCGGCACGGATAGGCAAGGCTGGGAAACCGCAGGTGGAAGTATTGCAAGAGAAGGCTTCGGGAAAGACATTCACACTCCGCAGTCTCTATCGCTATATAGCCGCTGCTTGTGTTGTACTGGTGTTGTCCGTAGGCATGAGCTATTATTGGGGTGTCTCTATGGGCAGGCAGCCGATGGGCGAGCAGGTATATACCAGCATGGACGGCAAGTCGAAAATATTTCTGCCGGATGGCACTGGAGTATGGCTCCAGGCTAATACAACACTGGCATACGGTAACGATTTCAGGGATCGTGACCGCTCGGTGAGGCTGTCGGGTGAAGCCTATTTTGAAGTGGCGAAGGATAAACGGAAGCCTTTCATTGTGCGTACCGAGGGCATGCAGGTGAGGGTACACGGCACTAAGTTCAATGTGGCATCTCCGGATGGAGCTGCCGAGAGCAGAGTCAGCCTGATGGAAGGTTCGGTTTCGTTGGAGACCCGTGCGGGACTGGTCTTCCTAAAGCCCGGAGAGATTGCGGTATATGACAAGAAAAACAATCGGCTGGCTATAGATGCAGGCGATGTGGCGCTCGAGAAGATGTGGATACAAGATGAATTCTTCGTATCGAACAAGACTTTAGGAGAGGTTTGCCGGATTTTGAGCAAACGATACGATGTGGAGATAAAGGTGGATGACGAGTTAGAGGACAAGTATCGATATACTTTTACGTTGCGTAATGAGACGTTGGAGGAGATTGTTCGGATTATGGCGCGCATCAATCCCATAGCCTATCACTTTGATGATAATAATGTGTTGGTTATCAATCAGAAATGGGAAAATAAGGAGGGGAAAGGAAAGAAATAGGGAAACGAACCATTGACCTTAAACATACTATATGATTCAAAGAAACTGCATTGTGCTATTCCTATTGTTGCTCTGCATGCTGAATCTTTCGGCACAGGCGCAAGAGAAAAGGATTACAGCTTCTTTTTCGGACATTTCGTTGTCGGAGGCGATGTGGCGCATCGAACAGTCCATCGGTTATACATTCTTTTACGACGCTACCCAGGTGAGGGTGGAGCAGAAGGTAAGCTTGGAGTGTAAAGACGAGAAATTGTCCGTAGCCTTAGACAAGATGCTGAGACCCATTCGTTTGTCATTCGATATTATCAATACTCAGATAGCTATTTTCAATCAAGACGATTTCCTGCCTCCGCTGGGTATCAGGGTACGTGGCAAGGTGCTGGACGAGGAGGGTGCGGCAATCATCGGTGCCAACGTGATGGTGGAGGGCACAACGAAGGGAACCGTCACCGACATAGAGGGATATTTTGCTTTGGAAGCCCCTACCGACGCAAGCATCGTGGTTTCTTTCATCGGATATAAACAACAGAAAATTAAGGTAAAGGGTGGAAGTCTGCTTTCGGTCAAGATGGAAGTAGATGCGATAGCATTGCAAGAAATAGTCGTGGTGGGCTATGGCACACAGAAGAAAATCAATTTGACCGGAGCTGTGAGCCAGGTAGAGGGGCAAGTGCTGGAAAACCGTCCGATACAGAATGTTTCCATCGGCATTCAAGGCTGGATGCCGGGAGTGACCATTGTTTCCGGTGAAGGTCGTCCGGGACAGGATGGGGGAGTTATCCGTGTGCGAGGTATCGGCACGTTAAATGATGCCAACCCTTATATCCTGGTGGACGGGCTGGAGACCGGCACGCTGAATTCCATCGATCCCAACGACGTTGAGAGTGTCTCTGTATTGAAAGACGCTGCTTCGGCAGCCATTTATGGTTCAAAAGCCTCCAACGGCGTTATCCTTATCACCACCAAACGCGGAAAGACGGGGAAGCCGCGCATCATCTACAACGGCTATGTCAGACTGCAAAATCCTACCATGTTGCAAGACCTCATGAGCTCTTACGACTATGCACGCTTCTATGATAAGGCGCTCGTGGAGTATGGAAGACCGCCTCACTTTGATACGGTGGGAGATGGAAAAGTGTATGAAAAGTTCAAAGATGGTTCCGATCCTTACAATTATCCTAATACTGACTGGTATGATTTGGCTTACCGTACTGGTATCCAGCATTCTCACAACATGAACGTGAGTGGTGGTACGGATTATTTGAAATACCTGATGTCCATAGGCTACCTGAAGCAAGAGGGCACATTGCCCAATGCTGCCCGCCAGCAATTCAACGGACGCACCAATCTGGACGTTAAACTGAATTCCCGTTTGAACGTACATGTCAACATGGCATACATCAACAATGATTATACCGACCCTAACTCTTCGTATGGTGAAGACGGTTCCGAGCAGATTGTGATGCGTTTGGGCAAAATGGCTCCTTGGATTGTGGCACGCTACGAAGACGGTACTTGGGGAACTATTTCGGACGGAAGCCCTATTGCATGGTTGGATGTGGACCAGACGGTGAGGCGCGAGAATCAGAATTTCTCCGGTATCTTGTCGGCTGACTATACGCTGTTTAATGGATTGGTGGCTACCTTGACCGGTGCATACGTCAACAACCAGCAGCACTACAAGGCTTTCAGAAAGTTTATCCAATACAACCCTAACAAAAAGAGCGATCCCAATCGATTGAACGAAAACTATTATGGCTGGCATCGCGCCACATTCGATGTCCTGCTGAACTACGACAAACGCTTCGGGCGGCACGGACTGAAGACCTTGGCAGGTTGGCATACGGAGAAATATACCTATAATGAAAGCAAGGCAGAGCGCAGCAACTTTCCTAACAACGACCTAACGGATATGAATGCCGGTGATGCTGCCACTGTGAAAAATAGCGGTTATTCCCGCGAGTTGGCGATGATTTCCTGGTTTGGGCGCGTTAACTACGATTATGCAGGCAAGTACCTGTTCGAGGCAAATATCCGTGCTGATGCCTCTTCCCGTTTTGCTAAAGGGCACCGTTGGGGATATTTCCCCTCTTTCTCTGCTGCATGGCGTATCAGTGAGGAGGCGTTTATGGAGGAGGCTGTAGGATGGCTGACCGATTTGAAAATCAGAGGATCTTACGGAAATTTAGGCAACCAGTCGGCTTTGAGTGACTTTTATCCTTGGATGAATAGCTACGACTTGGATGCTCATTATTCCCTCAACGGAAGTTTGCAGACGGGCTATCATCAGAAGAATTATAAAATAGCTACCATCTCTTGGGAGAAGGCCCGTACATGGGGAGTGGGGATTGATGCCACTCTTTTTGGTAAGCTGACTGTGGGGCTTGACTATTACGACCGCAAGACTACGGGTATCATCATGGATGTGCCGGTTCCTGCCGAATTCGGTTTAGGAGCTTACAAGGACAACGTGGGTGCCATGGTGAACCGCGGGGTAGAACTGACCCTGAACTACAATGAAAGCTGGGACGACTGGTCGTTTGGAGTGTCTGCCAACTTAGCTTATAATAAGAATAAGGTCTTGTATTTGGATGGGGTACAATCGTTGGCGGATGGAGATTTAAAAGTGAAGCAGGTTGGTGCGGCATACGGTACGTATCGTCTGTATAAGACTGGCGGTTTCTTCCAATCCGACGAAGAAGCCAAGAGGTGGCAAGAGAAGCATAAGAACGATGCAGGCTACCCTTTCAAGAGAGATTTTAAGGCGGGCGACTTGATTTATATGGATACCAATGAAGATGGCTTGATTAATGCTGACGACCGTGTGCTGTGCGGTTCTTCCAACCCCTCTTATACATTTGGCTTGAATCTGAGTGCCGGTTATAAGAGTATTGACTGCTCCGTCATGTTGACGGGAGTGGCCGATGTGAAGCGTATGATTGATATCAACGGATTTGGTGGTGAATGGAGCGGTGATGATTGTCATCCTAATAACATTTGGCTGGATGCCTGGACTCCCGATAACAGGGATGCCAAGATGCCGCGCATCGCGGTGGGTAAGACCTCGAACAATCTGGAGTATTCTGACTTTTGGTTGCAAGACGGCAGCTATCTCCGGTTGAAGAACCTGCAATTAGGATATACGCTTCCCAAGAAGATATTGAAATCGATGGGTGTTGAAAATCTGCGCGTTTACTATTCCGGTGAAAACTTACTGACATTTCATAAGATGATGGTTGAAGCCGATCCGGAGCTTGGCAACCTTTACGGATTCCCCATCAACCGAAGTCACGCCTTTGGAGTGAACATTACGTTTTGAAAATGGATAGTCAATACTTAACGGATATATGAAAAGAATATGGATATATATGTTGGCAGGTGTTTGGGGGATACTCATCTCCTCCTGCTCGGGATTCCTGGATACTGCCCCTAACGATGCCCTAGATCCATCCAATACTTGGAAAACGGAACAGGATGCCGAGAAGTTCTTGGTGGGTTGTTATGATGATTGGATTGACGAAAAAGGTATCTACTATTGGGATTGCGCCTCTGATTTCGGATACAGCAATTTCCTGTGGGACCACTACCAGAGCATAGGCAACGGTTCGATGGCTGCCGGACTGAAAGAGGTTGCCGATTATTATACTTTTGGAAAGATTCGCAGTTGCAATGATTTTCTGAAAAACATGGAAGCTGTGACGTTTGCCGACGAAGCCAGGAAGAGGGACATGATGGCACAAGTGAAAGTAATCCGTGCATACGATTATTTCAACAAGAATTGGCATTATGGCGGAGTGCCCATCATCGATTCTTATACTTCGCGAGAGGAAGCGATGGTTCCTCGCAATACGGAGGCAGAAGTGAATAAATTCATTGAGGATGAACTGGATGCGGCTATCCCTATGTTTATGGAGGACAAAGCGAGTGGTCCGGGTTATATCGACCGCGCCACGGCATTGGCTGTGAAAATGCGTCATGCCCTCTATTATGCTAAGTACAATCGGGCTAAGGAGGCGGCACAAGCCATTATTGACATGGGTAAGTTTGAATTGGAAAAAGATTATGCGCGTCTGTTCAGATTGGAAGGAAAAGATTCCAAGGAGGTGATTGCAGCCGTTCAGCACATTGAGAATTTTGATGGTAATGGATGGATAGGCTCCATGTATAACAATATGGACGGGGGATGGTCGTCTATGGTTCCTTCATGGAACTTGGTGGATTGCTACGAAATGGACAACGGCTTGACCAAAGAAGAGGCAGGTAATTATTATGATCCCGAGCATCCGTTTGCCAACCGAGATCCCCGCTTAGCAATGACCATAGCCTTTCCCGGCATGGACTGGGTAAGGGAGAATGGTACGGTTGAGGTGCTGAATACCATGGATGAGTTCCTGCCTTGGGATGTGAATGGAGATGGAAAGGTAGATGAGAACGATAAGAACAAGAATCATCCTATTGCTGCCAATAACTCTTCCAAGACAGCCTTGACGTGGGGTAAGTATCTGTTTCCCATGTCCCAATATTACAATATATGGGATACGGGTATCAATACTGTCCTTTTTCGTTATGCCGAAGTACTGTTGTGCTATGCTGAGGCAGAGAATGAACTGAATGGTCCGTCCGATGATGTATATGATAAGTTGAATCTTATTCGTAATCGTGTGGGCATGCCCCATGTGGATGTGGCTAAGTACAATACTCAGGATAAGCTGCGTGAGCTGATTCGACGAGAGCGTTCCATAGAAATGGCTGGTGAAGGGCTTCGTCGTGCCGATATCCTCCGTTGGAGGGACGCTGCGGGGAAGATGTTGGCAGAAACCCTGCTGAATGGCGATTTGTTGCGTCCTATGGGAACTATTGATTATGCTGAAGCTAATCCTTATAAGCGGGCGGTGGTAAATCCGAACAGAAAGGTCTTGATAGAACCACGTAGCTTTGCTCCTTATAATCGATACCTGCCTATTCCGCAGAAATACAGGGATTTAAATGATAAGCTGGAACAGAATGAAGGGTATTGATAAGGTATGTTTGCTCGTTTCTTAAAACAAATAAACATATTTGCTGTCAAGAAAGTTTTTTATACGTTTAAGGGATTTGGTGATTTGTGCCTCTACGGTTTTTACTGATATGTTCAGTTCATCAGCTATTTCTTGATTGGTTTTGTTCCCTTCGCGACTCAGTCGGAATACCTGCTGGCATTTGTCGGGTAATGCACAAATAGCTTCCTGTATCAGAAAAGTCAATTCTTCCATTTCAAGCGTAGAGGTAGTTTCATTGTTGGCGATGTCACCTGCTTCTTCAAGCGAAAGTGTAGACTTTTTATCCCGCAAGAAGTTGAGGCACCGGTTGCGTACCGCTTGGAATAGATAGGCTTTCAATGATAAGGTCAGGTTGATTTGGGCACTATGTTCCCATAGATGCATGTAGATGTCAAGAACGAGTTCTTCCTCTTCTTGTGCATCGGTCAGATATAAATGCGCATAGCGACAGAGGGGCACGAAATACAAATCAAATAAATATTTGAAAGCGTGCTCATCTTTAGATTGTATAAGTTTTAACAATAAAATGTCGTCTGCAATCATATCGGTACAAAGGATAAAATCATTCTTTTTAGTAGAGATTGACAATAATTGGGCGGTAAAGTTATAAATTATTTGAGAATTTGAGAAATTCTTATCAAATAACATCGAATAGTATTGCTAATGGACCTGTTCTTTTTTTCCAGATGAGTTTTTTTGATGCAACTACATGTGTGTTTACTGCAAAGTTGCTGCATATTGTTTGCAGTGCCACTGCAAAAGATGCACAGAAATTTTGCAGTGGGAGGCTGTTGAAAACCAATAATATACTATTAGGGTAAATTACATGTTTTCCAGGTCATATCTGGTTATAAAGCAACACTATTCCATGAGGTGTCAAAACGTTGGCACAACCTTTTTTATGCGCAAAGCCCAGACTTTCCCAAGCCCGGGTATAATTTAAAACAGGTACTGAAAACCAATTCATCATAGACTTCCGGTTGTTTCCCAACCCTACTGATACGTTGACCCTAATCCCTTTCTTCGACTTTTTCCGGCACCGCTATAACCGCTTACCGG
>OGLJ01001119.1_pt1 | contig 24155 bp, 20 predicted proteins | sample 1572801 | NCBI WGS metagenome assembly OGLJ01 (sample SAMEA2581877, study PRJEB24529) | metagenome | biome: Human gut stool | place: China | collected 2011
ACATCAGTCTGGTGCAGGACATCAGCCCCAACTGCGACTGCCACGGCGAGAACGATGCCCCCATCCTGCCGGATATCGGCATGTTTGCCTCCTTTGACCCGGTGGCACTGGATCAGGCCTGCGCCGACGCCTGCCTGGCAGCAGCCCCCCTGCCCAACAGCCAGCTCAGCGGCAACCTGGCAAAGCCCGGCTGGAACTGCCACCACGACAACTTCAAGGACTCGAACCCCAACATCGAGTGGAAGGCCACGCTGGAGCAGGCCGAGAAGATCGGCATGGGCACCCGCCAGTATGTGCTGAAAAAGGTGTAAACGCAAAAACAACAAAGGCGCTGACCGCACGCGGTCAGCGCCTTTTGCAATGCAGGGGATAACGTTTACTCTTCGCCGTTCACAGCGGGCACGCAGCTGTCCAGCACACTCTGCAGGGCCTGCCAGTTCTTCAGGGTGCAGCCGGGCAGGGTGTCCGGGTCCAGGCCAGCGTCCGTGATGAGGTCGGTCATGCTCTCCTTGTCGCTGAGCAGGCTCAGTGCGTCCGGCTCGATCATGGTCCAGGCCTCGGCAAAGTTCTCCTGATCGGCGGCAGACAGGCTGTCGTACCAGTCGTAGAAGGCGTCCTGGATGGCCTCCGGCGTGCGGGAAGAGAGGTGTGCGCTCTCGGCCCACTGCAGCAGCGAGGCAGCCGCGATCACCGACTTGAGCGAGCAGCCGGAAACGCCGGGGCCCCAGCCCAGGCAGGGCGCAAAGGCGTCGGTGGTGCCGGTGATGGAGAACGCCGAGTTCTCGTCAAAGTTGCCGGGGTTCAGGCTGCCGGTGTTGGCCTGGGTGGTGGAGTCCGGCAGGGCGCTGTCGGACGTGGATGCCGATGCAGACGCGCTGTCCGATGCAGCGGATGCAGCGCTGGAAGGCTGCTCGCTGGAGGAAGATGTGCCGGAACATGCCGTGAACAGGCTGCACAGCAGCACTGCGCACAGTGCCAGAGCCAAAGGACGGATATATTTCAATTTCATAAGTCGATCCTCCGTTGGTCTTGCCCCGGCGGTGGGCCGGAGCTGCAGGAATGATACACCCTAAGTATACGTTGTGGGCCCGGCGTTGTCAATCGTTCCGCGCAGGACGAATTTCAAGCAGACCTGTGCAGGATATACAAAAATGCGGCTTGAATTTCGGACAGTTCAACGCATTGACATTTTCTGTGCTGGCTCGTATAATCAAAGCAGACAAGTGAATTATCAGTGCGTGTAACTGTTCGATCAGGCATGAGCATCAGAGGGAATGCGGCAATGGCATCCCTTTGGTTCTTGTGCCCTTTTTCTTTTTCACAAAAGCTGCGGCATGGAAGCGGAGGAGTGCGGCGATGCAGGCTGTAAAGGTATTCAATAACAATGCGGTGTCGGTGGTCATGCCGGACGGCAGGGAAGCCATTCTCGTGGGCAACGGGCTTGGGTTTGGCCGCCGCCCGGGGGACGTGATCGACAAAAGCCGCGTTTCCAAGGTGTACTATGTGCAGAATGAATTGCAGACCAAGTTCCTCAAGATGCTGGATAACGTTACCCCGCAGGTGATGCAGGCCGCCGAGCGCATCTCGCTGGCGGCAGAAGAGCAGGGCATCCTGCTCAGCAGCAAAAGCACCATCTCGCTGGTGGATCACATCAGCTTTGCGCTGGAACGTGTGGAAAAGGGCACCTTTCTGCCCAACCTCATGCTCTCGGAGACCCGGATGCTGTACCCGAAGGAGTACGCGGTGGGGCAAAGGGCACTGGAGCTTGTCCGGCAGTTCTGCGGCGTACAGCTGCCGGAGGACGAAGCGGGCTACATTGCCCTGCATCTGGTAGCCGGTGCGGCGGACGGTGCGCTGGCTTATGATACCGTAAAATTCGTCATGGCGGTCAAGGAGATCATCTGCGATACCTATCATTGTACCTTTGAGGAAGAGAGCCTCGAGACCATCCGCCTGACCGTGCACCTCAAGTTTCTGGCGGCGCGCATCCTGCGGCACACCCCGTGGCAGGACGCCGGGCTGGAATCCATGTACACGGTGCTTTTGCAGCGCGACAGCCGCAACGAGGTGTGCTTACAGCGCATCAATGCCTATCTGCGTCAGGAATTTGATTACGAGCTGGATCATCAGGAGCAGGTCTATCTGCTCATCCACCTGACCAAGATCGTCCAATAAAATGCTTCAACAGGGCGTCCGGAAGCCCTGCGGAATAGAAATCATCCCCCCAAACAGTCAAGTCAAAAAGTGAGGAGTATTACACGATGAAAGAAAAAGTCATGAATGGCTTGGAAAAGTTCTCCAAAGCCATGCTCTCACCGCTGTCGTATATCTCGGCAGCAGGCCTGATCCTTGTGCTGGGCGCATTGCTTACCAGCACAAGCCTTAGCTCGATGATCCCTGTTCTGCAGTGGACCCCCATCAAGCTGCTGGGACAGCTGATCTACAACTGCATCATGGTCATCATCAACAACCTCAGCCTGATGTTCTGCGTGGGCATCGCAGCGGCGCTTGCCAAAAAGAACAAGCAGCAGGCTGCCATCATCGGCCTGATGAGCTACTTTATGTACCTGACCGCCGGCAACGTCACGCTGACCCAGCTGGGCATGCTGGCCGAGGCTGATCCGATGGTGGGTCTGTACGGCACCGGTCAGTCCACCGTGTTTGGCATCCAGACGGTGGATATGGGCGTGTTCGGCGGCATCCTGCTGGGTCTGGTCTGCGGCTGGGTGTACAACCGCACCTGTGAAAAGCAGTTCAAGGGCATCATCACCCAGATCTACTCCGGCAACCGCTGGTCCTTTACCTGCATGGTGGTCTTTTCCATCCTGTTCGGCTTTGGTTCCTGCTTCTTCTGGCCGCCGGTGCAGAACGTCATCAGTGCACTGACCGATCTGATCGCCACCTCCGGCAACTTCGGCCTGTTCCTGTACGGCTTTTTGGAGCGTTTCCTCATCCCCACCGGCCTGCACCACCTCATCTACACCCCCTTCCAGTTCTCTGCACTGGGCAACAGCCTGACCGTGGGCGATGCCACCTACACCGGCTCCTATATCGTCATGATGATGGAGTACAGCATGGGTCTGCCCTTCTCGGACGGCATTGTGTGGATGTACACCGGCTTTACCAAGACCTTCGGCTACTTTGGCATCGTGGCGGCCTTCATCTTCTGTGCCCGCAAGGAGAACCGCAAAAAGACCGCTGCCGTTCTGGTGCCGCTGGCGTTTACCGCCTCTCTGGCTTCCATCACCGAGCCGCTGGACTTCATGTTCTGCTTCACTGCCCCCATCCTGTGGGTGGCACACGCCTGCATCTCCGGCCTGTTCATCGTGCTGCTGCACACCTTCCATGTCACCGGCTTTACCACCAACCTCCTTGGCTCGGTGCTGATGAACCTTTCTGCCGGTGCAGATAAGACCAACTATCCCATCCTGTACCTGCTGGCGCTGTGCCAGATCGCCGTGTACTTTGTGGTGTTCACCCTGCTGATCAAGGCCTTTAACATCCACACCCCCGGCCGGGAAGAGGTGAGCACCGAGACCGCGGGGAGCGCAGCACCCGCCAAAAAGGCAAGCGTGAAGAACGCTGCCGAGGTGCAGTGCGTCATTGATGGTCTGGGCGGCAAGGAGAACATCCTGTCGGTGGACAACTGCTTCACCCGCCTGCGGGTAAACATCAAGGACCCCGCAAAGCTCAACGAGGAAAGCATCAACCAGCTGCCGAACAGCGGCATCGTGAAAAAGGGAACCGATATCCAGATCGTTTACGGTCTGCAGGTAGCCGATATCAAGCGTGCCGTGGAGGCACAGCTGGAAAACCAGTAAATCGTTTTACCGTGCCCCGGCGGAATGCGCCGGGCTAACCTGAAAAATACAAAAAAGGAGCGTTTATACTATGGTCATTACCATTGCTGGCGGCGGTAGCACGTTTACCGCCGGTATCGTCAAATCCATCGCCCTGCGCCGGGAAGAACTGGAAGTGGACGAGATCCGTCTGTTCGATATCAACAAGGAGCGGCAGGACAAGGTTGCCGTTGTGGTGGACTGGGTCCTGCACAAGGAACTGAATACCGACATCAAGCTGGTGGTCACCACCGATGTGCAGGAGGCTTACACGGATGCCTCTTTTGTGTTTGCCCAGATGCGCGTGGGCGGCTACGCCATGCGGGAGCAGGACGAAAAGATCCCCCTGCGCCACGGCTGCGTGGGACAGGAGACCTGCGGCTGCGGCGGCATGGCCTACGGAATGCGCACCATCTTCCCCATGATCAAGCTGATCGACGACGTGGAAAAGTATGCCAAGAAGGACTACTGGATCCTGAACTACTCCAACCCCGCCGCCATCGTATCCGAAGCCTGCCGCAAGCTGCGCCCGAAGGCACGGATCATCAACATCTGCGATATGCCCATCGCCATCATTGACGTGGTGGCAGCTGCCATGGGCATCCAGAACAAGAAGGAGATCGTTTACGATTACTTTGGCCTGAACCACTTTGGCTGGTTCACCTCCATCCAGTACCGCGGCGAGGATCTGATGCCCAAGCTGCGCGCCTACATCAAGGAGAAGCAGATCCTTCTGCCGGAAAGCTACCTCAAGGGCATGGGTGCTCTGACTTCCTCCGCCAGCCAGAACCGCCACACCAAGGGCAGCTGGTACTATGTGTGGAAGGGCGAGTACGAGATCATGGAAAACTTCCCGGAGTACCTGCCCAATACCTACCTGAACTACTATCTGCAGGCCAAGGAGTTCGTGGAGCATTCGGACCCGAACCACACCCGCGCCAACGAGGTGGAGGAGACCCGCGAAAAGAACCTGTTCGACGGCATCGACCACTACCTCAAGACCGGCGAGGTGGACGCCAACACCTTCTATGCCGGCAGTCACGGCGACTGGATCGCAGATCTTTCCGCTGCGCTGAAGAACGACACCAAGGCACGCTTCCTCATCATCACCGAGAACCGCGGTGCGATCCCCAATATGCCCTATGACGCAATGGTGGAACTGCCCGCCTACATCGGCAAGAACGGCCCGGAGGTCATTGCCCGGGACAACATCCCGCTGTTCCAGCAGGGTCTGATGATGCAGCAGCTCAACAGCGAAAAGCTGCTGGTGGAGGGCTGCGTGGAAGGCAGCTACGAGAAGGTATTGCAGGCCTTTACCCTGAATAAGACTGTGCCCAGCATGAACGTTGCCAAGGCCATTCTGGACGATATGATCGAAGCCAACAAGGGCTACTGGCCGGAGCTGCACTGAGCAGCCGGTTTTCCCGCCGCCGCAGGCATTGCCGCCTGCGGCGGCTTTTTTGTACGCATTGACCTTTGCAGAGCAAGGGCTTATAATGAGTAGAACCAGTAAAAGCGAAAGGAAGCATCCCCATGCAAAGCAAAGCATTTTCCATGGAAGATCTGTTTGCGTTTCTGAACGCCGGTGTCAGCGCATTCCACTCCACGGCCGCCGCCGCGGCCATTCTGGAAGCCGAGGGCTACCGGAACTGCCCGGAGAGCGCGGCATGGCACCTTGTGCCCGGCGGCAAATACTACACCACCCGCAACGGCTCGGCCATTCTGGCCTGGCGGATGCCCAAAGGCCCGCTCACCGGCTGGCACGCCGCGGCCAGCCACAGCGACTCGCCCACCTGGCGCATCAAGACGCTGGACGGGGCCGACCACGGCTTTGCCCGCGCCGAGGTGGAGGGCTATGGCGGCATGCTGATGTCCACCTGGTTCGACCGGCCCCTGAGCGTGGCAGGCCGCCTGCTGGTGCGCACCGCCGATGGCGTGGAGAGCCGTCTGGTGCACCCGGATCGGGCACTGGCCTGCATCCCGAACCTGTGCATCCACTTCAACCGGGAGGCCAACACCGGCCTGAACTACAACCCCCAGGTGGACCTGCAGCCCATCTTCGGGGCCGAGGGCGGCAGCCTGAAGGACACCCTTGCCGCCGAAGCCGGGGTGAAGGCGGAGGATATCCTATCCACCGACCTGGTGCTCTGCATCACCGAAAAGGCCCAGCGTGTGGGCCTGCAGGGCGAATATTTCATGTCCGGCCGCATCGACGACCTGGAATGTGCCTATGCCACCCTGTATGGTTTCCTGCAGGGGCGCGGTGAGGAAGCGGGCCGCGGCGACATCTGGGTGATGTTCGACAACGAGGAAGTGGGCTCTTCCAGCCGGCAGGGCGCACAGGGCAGCCTGATGAGCGATGTGCTGGCCCGCATTGAGGAGAGCCTTGGCGTGACGAAGGAGCAGAGCATCCGCGCCCGCACCAACTGCCTGCTGCTCAGCGCCGACAACGGCCACGCCATCCATCCCAACCACCCGGAAAAGAGCGACCAGAAGCTGCCGGTGAACATGGGCGGCGGCGTCATCCTCAAGTACAATGCCCGCCAGACCTACACCACCAGCGGCCTGACCGGTGCCGCCTTTACCGCCATCTGCGAAAAGGCCGGGGTGCCGGTGCAGACCTTTGCCAACCGTGCCGATGTGGCGGGCGGCAGCACCCTGGGCAACCTGCTGGGCCGCCAGATCCTGATGCCCATGGTGGATATTGGCGTGGGCCAGCTGGCCATGCACTCGGCGATGGAAACGGCCAGCTGCAAGGATGCGGAATATCTGGTCAATGCCTGCGCTGCCTACTACAACACCCCCATCTTCCAGCCGGAGGACGGGCAGTGGAAGCTGGGCCTGTGAGCGGGGCTGTGGTCGGGCGCTTTGCGCCCAGCCCCAGCGGGCGGCTGCATCTGGGCAATCTGGCCTGCAGCCTGCTGGCCTGGCTCAGTGCCAAAAGCCAGGGCGGCCGCATCGTGCTGCGCATCGAGGATCTGGACGCCGAGCGCTGCCCGCGCATTTACGCGGACCTGCTGGAGCAGGACCTTGCATGGCTGGGTCTTGTGTGGGACGAGGGCGGCAGCACCGGCGGCCCCCACGGGCCTTACTACCAGAGCGAATGCGCGGACATCTACACCGGGCAGTACAAAAAGCTGGAAGCGCAGGGCCTTGTGTACCCCTGCTTCTGTTCCCGCGCCCAGCTGCACGCGGCCAGTGCGCCCCACACCTCGGACGGCAACGTCATCTATCCCGGCACCTGCCGGGACCTGACCGCCGCCCAGATCGCCGAAAAGCGCAAAAAGAAGGCCCCGGCCTACCGGGTGCGGGTGCCGGACGAGGAGATCACCTTTTTGGACGGCTGCATGGGCCCCCACACGGAGAACTTGCTGCGGGACTGCGGCGACTTTTACCTGCGCCGGGCGGACGGCGTGTTCGCCTATCAGCTGGCCGTGGTGGTGGACGATGCCCGCATGGGGGTCACCGAGGTGGTGCGCGGGTCGGACCTGCTGTCCTCCACGGCGCGGCAGCTGTACCTGTACCGTCTGCTGGGCCTGCAGGCTCCAACCTTTGCCCACTGCCCGCTGCTGCTGGCCCCGGACGGGCGGCGGCTGTCCAAGCGGGACGGGGACCAGAGCCTGGAGAACCTGCGGGAAAAATACACCGCGCAGGAGATCGTGGGCAAGCTGGCCTATGCCTACGGCCTGCAGCCGGAACCGGCGCCCTGCACGCCGGAAAGCCTCATCCCGGGTTTTTCCTGGGCAAAGGTGCCCAAGCAGGACGTCTGCCTGCCGGAGGGGCTGTTCTGAATCAAACTACAACAAAGGGCGGAAGCGCACGTTTTCGGTGCGCTTCCGCCCTTTTGCTTTGTGGGTCATTGCCCGGCGGTTTCCGGGCGGGGCATTCTGAAGGGATTCGTTTAAGCGTGCCAGATCTGCGGCTGTTCGCTGCGCTCAGCGGCGCGGTTGAACAGGGCATCCAGCACCAGTGCCAGCAGGGCACCCAGCGCCACGTCGATGCAGCTGTGCTGCTTGAGCAGCATGGTGGAACACACGATGGAGAAGCACAGCACATCGGCAGCCGGACGCATCCAGCGGCGGCGGGGCTCCTCAAACAGGCGGCAGCGGTGGTAGGCCAGCATCAGGGTCACCGAGTTGAACACATGGATGGACGGGCACACGTTGGTGGGGGTGTCGGTGCGGTACAGCATCCGAACGGCACGGGCAAAAAGATCGGTGCCCGGCACATAGTAGGGGCGCAGGTCCAGCCCGGTGGGCAGGATCACATAGCAGGCCAGTGCGATGGTCATACCGCCGAACAGCGGCAGGCACAGCCGCCAGAAGTCCTCCCGCGGGGCCTTCCACAGCAGGTAGAACAGGGTGAAGGGGATCCATGCGAACCATGCAAAGTAGGGCAGGATGGCGTATTTGCAGAAGGGGATCAGATCGTCCAGCCGGCAGTGCACCAGCAGGACACGGGGCATGGAGATCTGCGTCTCCAGAAAGTTGAAAGCGGACAGATACAGCAGAAAATACAGCGCCATGAACCCGATGGGGTGGCGCGCAAACCAGTTGCGTTTCATAGGAAAAAGCCTCCTTTTTGCGACAGGGCAAACTCTTAGCATTCAAAGATTATACGCCCACGTTGTTGCGAAAACAAGAAGGAAAGGTGACAACTTTGTCAAAAAACGAACGATTTATTTGTAGAATCTGCGTAAAATTGGCACCCAAAAGAACCTTCTGACTACAATACGATCCAGCGCGGCGTTTTCCTGCACAGGGTAAAAAAGAAAAACCGCCCGCACCCCGCAAAGGGTGCAGACGGCTTGGAAAACACAGGGGGTCAGATGACGCTCTGTTCCATCCACCGGCCCCGTGCAAAGCGCACGAAGAAGCACAGCGAGCGGAACACCCAGTCCAGGAACATGCCCATCCAGATGGAGAGCAGACGACCGTGGAAGCCCAGCACCATCACATAGCAGAAGCCCACCCGGAACACCCACATGGAAAGGATGCTCACGGCCATGGTAAACCGGGCGTCGCCGGCGGCGCGCAGGATGTTGGGCAGGGTGAAGCTGGACGGCCAGAAGAACAGGGACACAAAGTTGAACCACACCATCACCTGCAGGGCCATGGTCTGTGCCTCCGGCGAGAGGTTGAACAGGGAAATGGCGAACCGATTGGCAAACAGGAAGGCAGAAAGGTTCATGACCCAGGCACCGCAGTAGGCGGTGAGCAGCAGGCGGCGGGAGTAGTACACGGCCTGCTCCTTCTCCCCGGCGCCAAGGCACTGGCCCACCACGGTCAGGGCGGCCATGCCCACGGCGTTGGCCGGGATGTTCAAAAAGGTGGTGGTGGTGTTGGCCACGGCGTTGGCCGCAATGGCGGCCGTGCCCAGCGTAGAGGTCAGGCTGGACACCGACAGCTTGCCGATCTGGAACATGCCGTTCTCGATGCCGGCGGGGATGCCCACCCGCAGGATGCGGCGGATGAGGCCGCCGTCCGGTGCAAGGGCCCGCAGGCCGTCCACCCGCAGGGGGCAGGCGGGCTTCTGCAGCAGGTACAGCACCACCGCGCAGGCCACGGCGCGGGACACCAGACTGGCCAGCGCCGCGCCCATGACCCCCATGCCGAAGCCGAAGATCAGCACCGCGTTGCCGCCGATGTTGATCACATTCATCACCAGGCTGGACAGCATGCTGATCTTGCTGTTGCCCTGCGCCCGGAACAGCGCCGCACCGGCGTTGTACAGGCCGATGAAGGGGTAGCTCAGCGCCGAGAGCAGGAAGTAAGTCTCAGCGTAGCGCATCACGTCGGCGTCAATGGAGCCGAAGATGCCCCGCAGGATGGCGTGGCGGCCCACTACGACCACGGCGGCCACCACCAGGCTGAAGCTGGCCAGCACAAACAGGATCTGTGCGGCGGCGGCCTTGGCGTTTTTGGGCTCCCGGTGGCCGATGTACTGACTGGTGACCACGGCACCGCCGGTGGCAAGGGCGCTCATCACCTGGATCATCAGGGTGTTGAAGCTGTCTACCAGGCTCACGCCGGACACGGCGGCCTCGCCCACCGAGGACACCATCAGGGTGTCGGCCAGGCCGATGGTCACGCTCAGGGCCTGCTCGGCGATGAGCGGCAGCAGCAGTGCCACCAGCGCCTGCCGGGTAAAAAGCGGGTTGGTTGGTTTTTGGGTGCTTGTCATGACTTCCTCCGGGTTTTGTGCACAGGTTCGTAAGCGATACCCCTATCATACCGCGCCGGTGTCGGAAATACAAGGGGTTGTATACAAGAAATCCGGAGCAGGCCTGCAGGATCAGGTGAATTCCCGGCTGGGTGTCAGGTCTTTGCCGTAATACACGGCGTAGTCGTAGGGGATGGGCGGCTCGTAGGCGGTCTTGTCCGGGTACTTTGCCAGCATATCGGCCTGCAGGTTTGCGGGGCTGAAAGGCCGCCCGGCGCTCAGGGTGTCGGCGCACACACTGTTCCACACCGCCTCGGAGAAGGCCGAGCAGTTGTAGTAAGCGGACCAGTGATCCGCACGGCTCAGGCCCCGGTTCAGCACCGCCAGCTGGTCGGCATCCAGCGAGGTCTGCATGGCGTAAAGGTGGTAATAATAATCGGGAATGTAATACATATAATAGCTTTCCAGCTCATACCAGATGCCGGAATGCTCATTGCGGTTGCCGCGGGTGCCGATGGTCAGGGACTTGCCCGGGGCAATGAGCAGCCCGCCCACAGCGATATCGCTGTCCGAGACATTGGTCACCGACACAAAAGCATGGCCGCTGGCGTTGATGGAGGCATCGCCCTTGTCATCCGACATGGTGTAGATACGCAGCACGGCCACGGAACCCTCTGCCGGGGCAGCACCGTAGATGTCGGCCGGGGACTTGCGGCTGGCCTGCTCAAAGACATAAGGCCCGCCAAAGTTGGTGGTAAAGCCTTTTACGTCCCGCAGAAAGGCATCCCGGCCGGTCAGGTCGGTGACCGTTTTGTCCTCTTTCGCGGCGGGCTGGGCGGGCTTTGCCTCCTGTGCAAAGGCCGGCAGGCAGAGGCAGAGGGTCAGGGCCAGCACGGCAAACAGAGTGCGGAGCATTTTTTTCATGGGAACGTCCTCCATTATTCGATGAAATGTTGTAAAATTTTGGGGAATGCTGCTGTGCAACAGCATACGGTTTTTGCCGCAGCTTGTCAAGATGCATCGCAAATGCCGCAAAAAAGAATGAAGCTGGGTGCGTTTGCTCTACTTTACCCCCGCAGATAATTGTGCTAAAATAAAGCCACAGCCTGTGTGTTCGTGCAGGGAGCACACGGCCGTACAACATGATAAGAAGCAGACCCGAAAAAAGGGGGAGAATTATGCCCAAAACAGCCCATAAGGTCGTGGTCATCGGGCACCGCAACCCGGACACCGACTCCATCTGCTCGGCCATTGCCTATGCAGAGCTGAAAAACAAGACCAGCGATCTTGTCTGCGAGGCCCGCCGCGCCGGCAAGATGAACCAGGAGACCGAATTCGTGCTCAAAAAGTTCGGGGTCAAGCCGCCGCGCATGTGCACCGACGTGAACCCCAAGATCCGCGATGTGGACTACCGCGAGATGCCCGGCATCCCCGGCACCACCAGCCTGCGCAAAGCATGGGAGATCATGCGCGACAAGCAGATCGACACCCTGCCGGTCACCAGCCCGGACAACGAGCTGGAGGGCGTGATCACGGTCAAGGACATCGCCACCGCCAACATGGACGTGTTCGACACCGGCATCCTGGCCAAGAGCCAGACCACCTACCGCAATATTCTGGAAACGCTGGGCGGCACCATGGTGGTGGGCCGCGAGGACGACGTGTGCACCACCGGCCACATCCGCATCGGCACCGCCACGCCCGAAATGCTGGAAAATACCGTGGAAAAAGGCGACATCGTCATCCTGACCAACCGCTACGAAAGCCAGCTGTGCGCCATTGAAAAAGAAGCGTCGCTGCTCATCATCTGCAACGGTTCCAAGGTTGGCCACACCATCCAGCGCATTGCCGAGGAAATGGGCGTGGCCATCATGTCGGCCCCGGTGGACACCTACGCCGCCGGTAAGCTGATCAGCCAGTGCGCTCCCATCTCCTACTATATGACCCGCAGCGACATCATGAAGTTCACCCTCGTCACCCCGGTGGCAGACGTCACCCGCGTGATGGCCAAGGTACGCCACCGCTATTTCCCCATCCTGGACGAGGACGGCAAATACTGCGGCATGGTCAGCCGCCGGAACATCATCAATCTGCAAAAACGCCGCATCATCCTGGTGGACCACAACGAGGCCACCCAGGCTGTGGAGGGCTTTGACCAGGCCGAGATCCTGGAGATCATCGACCACCACCGCATCGGCAGCCTGGAGACCAGCGGCCCGGTGTACTTCCGCAACCAGCCGGTGGGCTGCACGGCCACCATCATCACCCAGATGTACGACGAGAACGACGTGGAGATCCCGCCCCAGACCGCAGGCCTGCTGCTGGCGGCTATCCTGTCCGACACGCTGGTTTTCCGCAGCCCCACCTGCACCGCAGTGGATGTGAACGCAGCCAACCGTCTGGCCGGCATTGCCGGGGTGGACATCGACGAGTTTGCCAACGAGATGTTCGAGGCCGGTGAAAAGCTGGACGGCAAGACCGCCGAAGAGGTGTTCCTGCAGGACTTCAAGGTGTTCATGTGCGGCGACATCCGCTTTGGTGTGGCGCAGGGCAGCTACATGACCCGCAAGAACCTGCTGGCCGCCGAAAATCTGCTGCGCCCCTATCTGGAAGAGGCCCGCAACAAGCAGAATGTGGAGGACATCTACATGCTGCTCACCGACGTGCCCAAGGAGGAGAGCGTAGTCATCAGCGACGGACGCTATGCCGCCGAGGTGCTGGCCGACGGGTTCGACACCCACCCGGCAGAGGACGGCAGCTGGACGCTGCCCGGTGTGGTGAGCCGCAAAAAGCAGTTCATCCCCGCATTGATGACGGCCTATCAGGAATTGTAAGAATGATGCACCGCACGGTGCGATCCATCATTCCCCAAGAGGTTGCGATGTTTGATTTTCTGAAACAGAAGGACCGCACCCCGCCGGTTTTGCCGGAAGGCACGGTGCGGCGGCACTTTTCCATCTCCGGGCAGGTGCAGGGGGTGGGCTTCCGCTACCGGGCGCGCTACGCGGCCCAGGCACTGGAGCTGACCGGCTGGGTGGAAAACGAGGACGACGGCAGCGTGACGCTGGAGGTGCAGGGCGACCCGGACAAGTTCCCGGAATTGTTCACCATGATCCAGCGCAGCGACTATGTGCGCATCACCGACATCCGGCAGAAGGACCTGCCGCCCGACCCCTGGGAACGGGGCTTCTCGGTGCGCGGCTACTGAATCACAGATGCATGCAAAAACGGCGGACGCAAGCGCGTCCGCCGTTTTGCTCTTTCTATCTTCAGCCTGCAATTTTGAGGGGAGAGTTGGCAGTCCAGATGGTGCCGTCCAGCAGCCGGGTCAGCGCCAGCGTTCCGTTGGCCGAAACACGGGCCGGGTCCAGCGCGTAGAAGTCGCTTTCCTTCAGGTTATCGGGGTCTGCCGTGGGGCTTATGCCCACCACACAGACCCAGTGCCCATAGGTGTCGCTGGTGGCAATGTGCGGGTAGTTCACCTGGGTCCAGCCGGAGCCGGACAGGTGATACTCGTAAGTAGAGGTGCGGTTGGCGTGTTTGCTCACACCGCTCACCGTGGTGTTTTTCAGGTGCACGATCACCGGCCGTCCGGCCGAGAGCTCGTTGTAAATGGTATGCAGGCAGGCGGACAGGTCCCCGGAATACCCGGTGTAGCCGCCGGCGGACCACACGGCACCGTTGGACCACATGCCGCTGCCGGAGCACACCCGCCCGTCCAGAATGGTGCGGGCGTAGCGCAGTGCATACCAGCTGCATTTGCCGGAGGTCTGGTTGCCGATGGAAAGGATCTGGCTGTGGTCAAAAGTCAGCAGCCGGATGCCGTGTTTTTCCTGTAAGGCGGCGGCGTGGGCGCGGGGCGCGGCAAGAGCAAGCAGCAGCACCAGCGCAAGTGCTGCTGCCGCCAGCTGCCGGGCTGCCCGGGCGGGACAGTGCTGCATGGGGAGATCATCCTTTGCCTGTTATTTTTACGACCTCATTTTAGCATAAAAAAATGGTAGAACTGTGTAATTTTTAAAAGTTCCGGCACGAAATCTGAAAAAAACTGCGCATCCTCCTTCCATGGGCGCAGAACAGGGTGTTCCGGGCATGGTGCACCCGGCTCCGGAGGGGGTAAACCGATGACGGGGCGCTGCACCGCGGCGGCTGCCGAGATGGCCGCAAAATAAACCCGGATCTTCCTGCCCCGGAGAGCACCCGCTCCCGGGGCTTTTTTGCGCCTTTTTGTGACAAACTCTGCCGCTTGTGATACAATAAAACCGTATTCTGATGTGAACAGAAAGGAACGTTCCATGCAGCTGTTTGAACTGGTCAGCCCACGGCTGTTCCGCCCATTGGCGGGGCCGAACCGGGCGTTTTATGCGGAGCTGCTGCTCCTGCTGTGGGAAGAGTGCCGCCATACGGCCGACTACAGCATTTCCCGTGCGGAGGCCGTCTCCCGCGCGGAGGATTATTTTGCGGCACTGGCAAAGCCCCTGACGCTGGACGCAGACGGTGCCGGCGATGAGGAGGAACAGCCCACCCGCGACCCTCATACGCTGGCGCTGGGCTTTCTGCTGCGGCTGCGCCGCACCGGCTGGCTGGAAGAGCAGCCCGGCAGTTACGAGAGCGAGCCGACCCTGGCCTTTGTGCCGGAAGTGGCCCCGCTGCTGGACGCGCTGGAAGAGATCCTGAATCCCCGTGTGGTCACCTACACCGGCAAGCTGTACAAGGCCTGGCAGCTGCTGCAGGGCGTGGGGGAAGAGAAGAACCCCTACGAGAATGTGCTGCGGGAGGTGGCTTCCGATCTGGAAGCGCTGAACAAATCCCTGCGGGCGCTCAATGCGTCCATCGGCCACTACATCGACCGGCTCACCCGCAACCGCACCCCGCAGGAGGTGCTGGAGCTGTTTGACCAGTACGAAGAAAAGGTGGTGGCGGCGGCTTACCATCGCTTCAAGACCAGCGACAACCTGTTCAATTACCGCGCCTATCTGGAGGAAGGGCTGGACGCCTGCGAGGAAGCGTATCTGCCCCAATTGGCACTGGATTACGCCCGTGTGGAGCGCTGCGCCCCCGGCGAGGCCGCGCCCCGTGTGCGGGCCCTCATCCAGCAGCAGCGGGACGCGCTGGAAGAGATGAGCAACCTCATCCGGGAGATCGACGCCAGTCACATCCGCTACCGCAAGCGAGCCGTGCAGCGGGCACAGTTTTTGCTGCTGAGCGACCGCTCGTCTCAGGGCAGCGTCACGGCCCTGCTGCGCCGCTACGCCGAGGACATCCGCACCCCGGACCAGCTCTTTGAGCCGGATGACGGCCCGGTGGCCGCCCATCTGCATCTGTACCCGGCGGCTGCCTTTGGCGAAAAGTTCCTGTACCCGCCGGCCGCGCCCCGCACGGCGGCCCCGCTGGCCCCGGTGCAGGCGGAAACGCTGGACCCGGACCAGCTGCGCAAGGAGCAGCAATTGCTGTTGGACTACGCCCGGCTGGCTGTCACCGAAGAAAACGTGGCCCTGCTGGCACAGCAGGCACTGGCTGCCCGCCCGCAGGTGGAAGCATCCACCCTGGCGGAGGAATACCCGGGCGATTTTGCCCGCATCATCGGCCTGCATACCTATTCCCAGTCGCCGCACCGGAACTATGACATCCGGCTCACGGGCAACTGGGTGGAGCGCGGCGGCTTCCGGTTCGAGGACTTTGTCCTGACCCGCCGCAAGGAGGAAAACGATGGCAACGATTAACATGCTGGAAGAGACCGCAAACTATCTGCTCAACCACTGCTTCGTGCTGGGCAGCGTGGAGGATCAGCGGGCAAAATATCTCTATGTGCAGGATCATCTGCCCGAGGTGCGGGCGGTGTTCAAACCGCTGGGCTACGCTGTGCTGCTGTACCCGGCCCCGCTGCAGGCGGCGGCCCTGGTCAACGAGCACGAGGGCAGCCAGGCCCGGCTGCTGAAATACGAGAGCATCCTGCTGCTGGTGCTGCGCCTGCTCTACCTGCAAAAGCGGGAGAGCCTCTCGGCCAGTGCAGACCAGGTTCTGGTCACGGTGGAAGAAGTGCAGGCCGAACTGCAAAAAATGAACCTGCCCCGGCGGCTGGACCAGCTCACGCTGGAAAAGCTGTTGCGCACCCTGCGCCGGTACAATCTGGCCCGGCCCGTGGGCCGTCTGACCGGGCTGGACAGCCGCATCGAGGTCTTCCCGACCGTGCTGCTGGCGCTGCCGGATGCCGACCTCGCCGATGCCGCTGCCGAGAGCAGCCGCACCCGGAACGAGCTGGCCCTGTACGAACGCCCGGAGGGCGAATCCAGTGCGGAGGATGAAGAATGATCGAATTAAAACGCCTGAAACTCATCAACTGGCACAACTTTGAGAACGTCACCTTCGACTGTGCCCGCCTGACCTATATGATCGGCGTCAACGCCGTGGGCAAGACCACCATCCTGGACGCCATCCGCTACTGCCTGACCACCAACCGCAATTTCAATGCCCTGGGCAATAAAAAGAGCGGCCGCACCCTGCAAGGCTCCGTCCACGCCAAGCAGCGCGGCGAGAACGCCTACCGCCGCCCCGGCCGGACGGTGGCCTATATCGGTGCCGAGTTCTGGGACAGCGCCAAGCGGACGCCCTTCGTCATCGCGGTGCGCGTCGAGTCCGAGGGGCCCATGCAGGAGCTCCACCCCGGCGACCAGACCTGGTACATCTCCGAGGACGGCATCACGCTGGAAAAGCTGCCCTTCCTCGACCCGCGCACCGGGGCCCCCAGCGCCAGAGAGGATTTCAAGCCCGCTGTGGGCCGGCTCTCCTATACCCGCAGCCCCAGCGAGGCGCGGGACCGCATCTGCCGTGCGCTGGGCATCGGCCGCGCATCCAGCCCGCTGGGCAAAAAGTTCAATGAGGTGTTCCAGATGGGCACCAGCATGGACGAGATCCCGAACTTCCGGGAATTTCTGTATCAATACATCCTGCCTCAGCCGGAACTGGATCTGGACGCGCTGCAGGGCGATCGGGTGGAGCTGGAAAACCTCCACGCCGTGCTGGCCGAGGCGCAGACCCGCGCCGCCGCGCTGGAACAGATCGTGGAATACGGCCGGGAAGCCGCATCCAGAGAGACGGACGCCCTGGTCAACCGGGGCGCGGCCCTGCTGGCCCGCGCCGAGGCCGACGCCGGAGAAGACGCCGTCTGGCAGGGGCATCTCGACGCCGGACGCCGCCAGCTGGCCGAGCGGAACGCCGCCTATGAAGCAGCCAAGAACGCCGAGGCCGAGGCCCGCCGGGCTTATCTGGCCGCCCATGGGGCAGCTTCGGCCAGCGGCGAGGGCCGTGCGCTGGACGCCATGACCGAGGAACTGGCCCGCAGGAAGACCGCACTGGATGCCGCCGCCCGGAAGGTGGCGGCGCTGGAACAGACGGCGGATGCCGTCACGAACCTGCTGACGGTGCTGGCCCGCAGCGGCTTCGGGGTCGAAAAGGCGCTCTGGCCGGTCGCTCTGACCGCAGAACAGCTGCCCGCGCTGACCGAAGCGCTGGACCGGCTCGAAAAGCCGCTGGAAGAGCAGTATTTTGCCGCGCGGCAGAATGCCGCCGACCTGGCCCGCGCGCAGGAAGAAAAGCGCGCCGAGTTGGACGCGGTTTCGGGCGGCAAGTGGGTCTACCCTCACGGCGATGCCGCCACCAGAGTCCGCGATGCCGTCAACGCCGAGCTGAAGAGCCGTGGCATGACGCCGGACGCAAAGATCTTCTGTGAGCTGCTGAACGTAGCCGATGAGAGCTGGCAGGACTGCGTGGAAGCCTGCCTCGGCGACCGCCGGTTCGATATCCTCGTCCCGCCCAACCACTACGCCGCCGCCAAGAGCGCCTTTGTGGCGCTGGGAGAAACGGTCGGGCCCATCAGCCTGCTGGATACACCGGGCATCCGCACTGCCAACCGCCGCGCGGAGACCCGCCCGGCCGACAGCCTTGCCGCTCAGGTGGAGAGCGAGAACCCGCTGGCCGCACAGTATGCGGACACCATCCTCCGCCGCATCGTCTGCTGCGAGACGCCGGACACGCTGGAACACTTCCCGGACAGCGCCACCCGCGACCTGCTGCGCCACCATCCGTTCCGGCTGGAACGCCTGCGCCGGCCCCAGCGGTATATCGGTCTGGACGCCCGCCGCGCCCGCGCCGGTGCGCTGGAAGAGGAGCTGACGGCCCTCGGTGAATGCCGCCGCGAGGCCGTGCAGGCCGAACGGTCGCTGAAGACGGCCTACGACCAGTACCAGAACATCCTGCGCGGCCGCGCACTGGAAACGCTGGCCGGGCTGTGGGAGGGCCGGGACGCCCTTGCTGCCGCCAAAGCTGACTATGAGGCACAGGCCCAGAAGCTGGCCGACTGCCGGGAGAACCCGCTGCTGCAGGAGCTGTATCGGGAAGAGGAGACCCGCGAAGCCGCCTGGGAAGCTGCCCGCAAGGCGGTGGAACAGGCAGGCGGCGATATCCGCGTCTGCGAAAAGCAGCTGGCTTCTTGCGCGGCAGAGCAGGGCCGGGCCGTGGCCGCAGCGCAGCAGAGCGCCGGGGCGGCCCAGACCTTCTTTGAAAAATATCCGCTGCTGGAGCCGCTGGCGCAGGAGCGCAAAAAGGGCCTCATGACCGGGGGCCGCACAGCCCGCGCCGCTGCCCAGGCGGCCGAAAAAGCGCAGACCAAGCTGGACGACACCCTGCAAAGCTACCTTACCGCCACGCTGGAACCGGCCCAGAAGGCGTACAACGAGCGGTACGTCTGCGATTATCCGCTGGGCCTTGCGGGCATCGAGCAGTACCGCGCCCAGCACGAGAGCCTCGTCCGCATCGACCTGGAGCGCTACGCCGCCCGCCTGGACCAGGCCCAGCGCGACTGCAAGGACCGCTTCCGGAAAGACATCCTCTTCCGGATGAAAGACGACATCTTCAACGCCCGCCGCCAGTTCCGGGAGCTGAACAAGGTGATGGAGCAGCTGACCTACGGCGAAGAGGTCTACCGCTTCGAGCTGGAACCCAGCCGCGACCCGCAGCTGGCCGCGTTCTATCAGGTCATCGTGGACAAGGGCAACCAGCAGATGACCGACACCGACTCGCTGGACAACCTCGCCGCCACGGCCGACCCCGTCTATGAGCGGCAGGTGGATGAGCTGATGGAAAAGATCATGGCCGATGTGGACGAGAATACCCGCGCCCGGCAGGAGGGCCGCAGCACCTCCGGTGCCACCCTGTCCGACTATGTGGATTACCGCACCTATCTGGACTACGACATCAAGGTCACGAACACGGTCTCCGGCCAGCAGGCGTATCTGTCCCGTGTCAGCCGCGATTCCTCCGGCGGCGAGAATCAGGCCCCGTTCTATGTGGCCATCTGCGCTTCGCTGCTGCAAATTTATCAGAAGAGCGAGAACAGCATCCGTCTGGTCCTGCTGGACGAGGCCTTCAGCAAGATGACCAGCGACCGCATCCGCCCCATGATGGAGCTGTTCCGCCGTTTGCAATTGCAGGTCCTGCTCATCTCCACTGTCGAGAAGAGCACGGCCATCCAGCCCTATTGCGACATCACCTATTCTATTGTGCGCCATGGCGACGCCAACGCCATCGCGCCGTTTTACCGGCTGACGGCCCCGCAGCCCGCGCCGGAGAAGGAGACTGAACCATGAGCGATACCCTTGCAAAATTCTGGCTGTTTGCCACCCACTGGACCAGGCTCGACACCTTCGACAACGAGGACGAGCTGAACGACGAACTGGAGCTGCTCCAGCGCCAGAGCCTGCCCACCAAGGTCCGCACGATGAAAAACAAAGAGGGCAAGGAAGAACTCGTCCTCTACGTCAAGCAGGCCGACCGCGATTATGCCCGCTACTGCACCGGCTGGCGCCCCGGCGGGATGATGTAAAAAGGAGATCTTATGCCAAAGCACCCCATCCAATTGTCCGATCACTTTACCGATTCCCGGCTGATCCGGTTCGTGCTGCCCTGCATCGGCACCATGCTGTTCACCTCCATCTACGGCATCGTGGACGGCCTGTGCGTCTCGAACTTCGTGGGTAAGACGGCCTTTGCGGCGGTCAACCTCATCATGCCGCTGCCCATGCTCATCGGCAGCGTCGGCTTTATGCTGGGCACCGGCGGCAGCGCCATCGTGGGCATCACGCTGGGCGAGGGCGATGGGAAAAAGGCGGACGAACTTTTCAGCCTCTTCCTCAGTTCGGCCCTTGCAGCGGGCATCGTGTTCAGCGCCGTTGGTCTGGTCATCCTTGAGCCGGTGGCGGAGCTGCTGGGTGCAAAGGGGGAGATGCTGGACTATGCGCTGCGGTATGGCTGCATCCTGCTGGTCAGCCTGCCGACTTTTATCTTGCAGAACATGTTCCAGAGCTTCTTCGTCACGGCTGAAAAGCCCCACCTGGGCTTCGCTTTCACCGTGGGCGCGGGCTGCACCAACATGGTGCTGGACGTCGTGCTGGTGGGGGTGCTCCGCTGGGGCGTTGAGGGTGCCGCTGTCGCGACCTTCCTCAGCCAGATCGTCGGCGGCCTGCTGCCGGTGTTCTATTTCCTGGACCGGAACAACACCAGCCGCCTGCACCTGAGCCGGACGAAGTTCCATGGCCGCGTTCTGCGGAATGCCTGCATCAACGGCTCGTCGGAGCTGATGACCAACCTCTCCATGTCGCTGGTCAACATCCTCTACAATTACCAGCTCCTCCGCTTTGCGGGCGAGGACGGCGTGGCGGCTTACGGTGTCATCATGTATGCCGCCTTCCTCTTTGTGGCCGTCTTCGTGGGCTATGCCGTTGGCAGCGCCCCCATCGTCAGCTACCACTACGGTGCCCGCAATCACCGGGAGGTCCACAACCTTTATTCCATGAGCTTCCGCCTCATCGGCGTGGTGGCCGTCGTCATGACCATTGGTTCGATGTTCCTCATCCCGCATGTGGCCCGCATCTTCGTGGGCTACGATGCCGGGCTGCTGACACTGACCACCCATGCCTTCCGGCTCTATGCGCTGAGCTTCCTCATCATGGGCTTCAACGTCTATGCGTCGTCGTTCTTTACCGCGCTGGGCGACGGTGTGACGAGCGCCCTCATCTCTTTTCTGCGCACCCTGTTGTTTCAGGTGGCGGCGGTCTTCGCACTGCCGGCGCTCATGGGGATGGATGGCATCTGGCTGGCCGTCACGGCCGCCGAGCTTGCCGCGCTGGGGGTGAGCGTGTATATGTTCGTGACAAAAGATCGGAAATTCCATTACCGTCATGTGTGACGCGCTAGGACAACGAAAGCCGCCGGGGTCCCGGCGGCTTTCGTTGTCATGCAAACGTATACTCGACGAACTCGCAGTTCCGGATGCCGAAGGCGGCATACTCCTCGTTGGTCATATCGTAAAAGTAAGACCGCACCACGCGGGCGATGCCATTGTGGGCGACAAGGAGATAGGTCTTGCTCTCGTCGGCCCGCAGCTCGTCCAGCAGGTCATAGATGCGCTGGGCCAATTGCAGCATACTCTCGCCGCCGGAGTAGCGGTCGGCGAAGTGGGTCTTGGAGACTTTGAACTCGGCCCCATCGCGGGGCGTCCCCTCGTAGCGGCCAAAGCACTGCTCCCGCAGGCGGAGTTCCGGGCGGGCCGGGATGCCGGTGGCCTCGGCGATAGCCAGTGCGGTGTCGGCAGCGCGGGACAGGGGAGAATACAGGATCTCGTCAATGTGGACCCCGCTGTCCCGGACATGGGCCCCCAGCGCAGCGGCCTGCGCCCGGCCGCGGGCGGTCAGCGGGCTGTCGGTCATGCCGCAGATCTTGTTTTCAACGTTCCAGACGGTCTCGCCGTGGCGGGTAAAATATAAGTTGTGCATAGAGGCTCCTTCAGAGTTTGATGAGGGTATGGTGGTCGAGCCGGACGGTGTCGCCCTCGTCGATGCCAAGGCGGGTCAGCTCAGCGTCCGGGTAGGCGATGACCCGGCGCTCGCCGGTCTCGTCCTCCAATAAGACATCGCAGCAGACGGGCTGCCCTTCCGGCAGCTCCTCGCAGCCGTACAGCTGCTCGTCGATGCGCAAAACGCGGTATGTCATACGATCTTCCTCGAAAAATACAGTGTTCTCGTTTTACAGATGATTCTCCCGGCAGGGGAGAACGTGGTATTCTTATTATAAAGCCCCGATGCGCTGCCGTCAACTTGACAGCCCGGCGCCGGGGCTGATACAATAGGATAAAATGGTTCCACACGACGCCAAAAGGAGAGAAGAGCTTGAACATTACAGAATTGCGCTATCTGGTCGCCATCATGCAGTGGGGGTCGGTGAGCGCTGCGGCAAAGCAGCTGTATGCGGCCCAGCCCAACATCAGCAAGGCGCTGAAAAATCTGGAAGAGGAGTATCACATCCGCATCTTTGAGCGCTCCTCCACCGGCATGATCCCCACCGAGCAGGGGCGGCGGTTCATCGAGCAGGCCGAGCGGGTGCTGGAAGATGTGGACCGCCTGAGCCGGAGCGTCGAGGAAGAGCAGGAGCGCTGCGCGGAGCTGCGGGTGATGCTGCCCCATGCGACCTATGCGTCCTATGCGGCGGTGGATTATCTGGAACAGGCGGTGCATCTGGAGCGGGTGCACATCCACATCCGGGAGGGCGGCTCGATGGAGGCGCTGGATTTCGTGCTGCGGCGGGGCTATCACCTGGCGCTGCTGCGCTATGCGGTGGAGGACGATGAACACTACACCCACTACTGCGCCCGGCGGGGGCTGAAGATGGAGCCGGTGATGGACTTCGAATATCAGCTGCTCACCAACCGGGACGGCCCGCTGGCCCGGCACGAGGTGCGCGACCTGACCGAACTGAACCAGTATATGGAGATCCGGCACGACGACTTTCAGCTGCCCGGCGAGGAGGGCGGCGACGGTGTGCGCTGGCATGTGAACCAAGCCCGGCGTATCCATGTGTATGAGCGGTGCAGCCAGTTTTCGATCTTGCAGCGGCTCCCGTCTGCGTATATGTGGGCGTCACCCATGCCCCGCAAGGCGCTGGAACAGTATCATCTGGTGCTGAAGAAATGCCCGGCCCAGCGCCAGCAGATGCGGGATGTCCTGGTCTATCCGGACAAGGGCGGCCTGCGGGCGGAGGAACAGGCGTTTGTCGATCTGCTCCACAAACAGGCGGCCCAGACCATGAAATGAGAAGCCGCCGGCAAAGAAGCGGCTAAAGTTTTGGCTCCGGAATTGATAAAAATAGAGAAATGTGGCAAAGAAACGAAACCGAAAATTCGGTTTCGTTTCTTTTTTGCTGGCTTTTCGACAAAAAACGGACCGGACAACGGTAAAAATTCTTAGCAGGTATATCGGATACGATATACCCCTATGCTGGAAAAATATTGTGCAGATGATGAAAAATATGTTACCATGAGGCCAGAGATTGGGAGCTGCCCGGCGGCGGAATGGGGCCGCGGACAGCACCGAAAAAAGGAGGTTTCTGGTATGATCAGTTTCTTGCTCTGTCTGGCGCTCTTGATCGTGGGCTACTTCGTCTACGGTAAGATCGTAGACAACACCTTCGGCCCGGACGACCGCGAAACTCCGGCTGTGCGCATCAACGATGGCGTGGACTATGTCGTGATGCCGCAGTGGAAATTGTTCCTCGTCCAGCTGCTGAACATCGCGGGCCTCGGCCCCATCTTCGGCGCCATGCAGGGCGCTCTGTGGGGGCCGGTGGTCTTCCTGTGGATCACCTTCGGCACGATCTTTGCGGGCGGTGTCCATGACTACTTCTCCGGCATGATGAGCGAGCGCAACGACGGCGCTTCCATCGCCGAGATCACCGGCAAATACCTTGGCCCGGTGATGCAGAACGTGATGCGTGTCTTCTCCGTGGTTCTGCTCATCATGGTGGGCACGGTGTTTGCGGTCGGCCCTGCGGGCCTGATCGTGGAGCTGTGCAGCCAGAGCGGTGCATCCGGCGTGTTCACTTCGCTGCTGTTCTGGCTCATCATCATTCTAGTGTATTACTTCATCGCGACCTTTATCTCCATTGACGCGGTCATCGGCAAGATCTACCCCATCTTCGGCATCTGCCTCATCATCATGGCCATCGGCGTCATCTTCGGTATCTTTACCAACCCTGCCTATACCATCCCGGAGATCTGGGATCACTTCGGCAGCATGCACCCGTCGGGCACCCCGATCTGGAGCTTCATGT
>OGLJ01001134.1_pt1 | contig 23772 bp, 19 predicted proteins | sample 1572801 | NCBI WGS metagenome assembly OGLJ01 (sample SAMEA2581877, study PRJEB24529) | metagenome | biome: Human gut stool | place: China | collected 2011
CCACCCGGCTGCCGAAGTAGGAGCTGAATTTCCGCATCATCTGCGGCGTCAGCACGATCTCCGGCACCAGCACCATAGCGGTTTTTCCCAACGCCAGCGTTTCCTGCACCAAGCGCAGGTAGACCTGCGTCTTACCGCTGCCGGTAACACCGTGCAGCAGCGTAACCGACGGCTTTGCCGCCTGTACCCGGCCTAAAATCTCTTCAAAGGCCCGCTGCTGTTCTTCGTTCAAAACGATCTCCGGCCCCGGCTCCACATCGTCCAAGGACGGCACCCGCAGTTCTTCTTCCTCGGAAAAGGCGATCAGTCCCGCCTTCTCCATGGTCTTCAGCGTTCGGGCGGAGGCCCCGGTATAGTAGCTGACCTCCGCTGCCGGGGTCCGTCCCGCCGTGGCTAAGAAGTTCACTACCTCGTACCGCGCCGGGGCGGAGCGGCGCTTTGGCTCCGTCAGAGCGTAGGCGTCCTCCGTGTTGACCGCCAGCTCCACCATCCGGTGGGACTTATCGGCGATCTTGCGCTTGGCATCCGTCTCGCAGGCGAGGATCTCCGCCTTTTTCATGGCCTTGAGGGGCTTTTCCGCCCCGTCGCCCAAGGCGTCCCGCAGGACGCGGATATCCGCCTTGCCGCCCTGCTTTTCCAGCAGATCCAACACCTGCCACGCGCCGGGGATGCCCACGGCGGCGGAGCGGGCGGTCTCCGGCTCCATAGCCAGTGACCAAATCTCCCGCAGACCGTACCACAGTCCGGCGGGGAGAATGGTTTTCACCGCCTCGAACACTGTGCAGAAATACCGGCCCCGCATCCACAGCGCCAGGTCGATACCGGCCTTATCCAGCACCGGCTCCGGGTCCAAAACCTGCCGGATGGCCTTGCTCCCCGGCAGCTTCGGCTCCTGAACACGGGTCAGGATCAGGCCCTCGCTCTCCTTATTGCCCCGGCCAAAGGGCACCATGACCCGAACGCCGGGGACGGCCGCCGCTGCCAGCGCGTCCGGCACCAGATAGCTATACGGCTTATCAATGGAATAGGGCGCGGCGCTGACCGCAACCTTTACCATGTCCGCGGTCTCCATGCCTCGCCCTCCTCCAATGCTGTGTTCGATCAGTTATCGACAGAAATGGTCAGATCCATACCGCTGGCGTCGATCTTGCCGTCCGCCACCTCATGGATGGCCAGCGTCACAGGCTTCTCTTCCAGCTGGATGCCGGCCTCCTCGGCGTCATCGGCGATCTGGCGGGCGCGAAGGGCCACCACGTTCACCAGCATATAGCGGTTGGGGATGTGGCTTTTCAGCTTGTTCATAGCAGGATACAGCATCATAATAGTTTACTTCCAATCTGCCGTTGTGCGGCTTTAATTTTTTATTATATCAGGGAACAAACGGCGGTCACTCCGCCAGAACAGACATACGCTCCTTGGGCTTGCAGTGCTCGGCGGTGATGATGGCGTCCAGCTCCCGGACGGCATCCTCCACCGTATCGTTGATGACAAAATAATCGTAGGTATGGGCAGTCTGGAACTCCACCTTGGCCCGGAGCAGACGCTTCTGCACTTTCTCCGGATCGTCGGTGCCGCGGTCCTTCAGACGGCGTTCCAGTTCCTTCCAGCTGGGCGGGGCGATGAAGATCTTCACCGTGTCGGGCCGCTTGCTGGTGACCTGTAAGGCGCCTTGCACCTCAATGTCCAGGATCACATCCTGCCCCTTATCCATGGCCTCATCCACGAACCGCTTGGGGGTGCCGTAGAAGTTACCCACATATTCGGCGTATTCCAGAAACTGGTCCATGGCGATCCACTTGCGGAAGGACTCCGCATCCATAAAATGATAATGGATGCCGTCCAGTTCACCGGGCCGGGGGTCTCTGGTGGTGGCGGATACTGAAAAATACAGGTTCTTCCGCTTCTCCAGCAGAGCGCTGAGCACCGTGCTCTTGCCTACGCCGGATGGGCCGGAAATAATAAACGTTTTTCCTCTCATGATCCCTCTCCCTCTTGCTCCTTCGGGCTGAACCGCTCCGGCGGCAGCGCCGATAAAATCACGTGATCGCTGTCCATGATGAAAATGGACGCGGTCTTGCGGCCGTAGGTGGCGTCAATGAGCATACCGCGCTCCCGGGTCTCCTGCACCATTCGCTTGATAGGCGCGGAATCCGGGCTGACGATGGCCACCAGCCGCTCCTGAGATACCAGATTTCCAAAACCGATGTTGATCAGCTTCATGGCTTACTCCACGTTCTGAACCTGTTCTCGCATCTTCTCCACCTCTGCCTTGAGGCCAACCACCACCTGAGCGATGGCCACGTCGCAGCACTTGGAGCCGATGGTGTTGGACTCCCGGTTGACCTCCTGAATCAGGAAGTCCATCTTCCGGCCCATAGGCTCATCGGATTCCAGCATGGTCCGCAGCTGGGCCACATGGCTCCGCAGGCGGACGGTCTCCTCGTCCACGGCCACCTTATCGGCGTAGATGGCAGCCTCCTGCAGGATCCGCTGAGGATCGATGGTGGTGCACTGAAGCACTTCCTCCATCCGGGCCGTCAGCTTGGCGCGGTACTCCGTCACAGTCTCCGGGGAACGCTGCTCCACCTGAGACGTATAGTTCTCAATATAGGTCAGACGGTTGCCGATGTCCTCCGCCAGCTTCCGACCCTCCACGGCCCGCATGGCGTTGTAGGCTTCCAGCGCCTGCTCTGCCACGGCGCACAGGTCCGCAGACACCGTTTCCAGATCCTCGTCCTCCTTCGTCACCGTCAGGACGTCCGGGAACCGGGAAAGCTGCTCCGGCGTTACCTTCACCTCGGTTCCGCAGACCTCGGACAGCTCCGTCAGCGCGGCGGCATACTGGGCCGCCAGCTCCCGGTTCACCGTGACCTTGGCCACGTCTGCGGCGGAGGCGTCCACCGTGATAAACACATCCACCTTGCCCCGGGAGATGGCCTTCTGGACGCACTGCTTCACGGCATCCTCCGCAAAGCTGTACATCCGGGGCATCTTCACAGTGCAGTCCAGATACCGGTTGTTGACGGAACGGACCTCCACGGTGATATCCCGCTTGTTCCGCACCTCTCTCGCCCGACCGTAGCCGGTCATGCTTTTGATCATGCTGATTCCTCCTATTTTACGGGGAAACGCCTTCCGCAAACGGTCACTCTTCCCTGTCAGAGCACGTTTCCGCCGGTTTTACACGTTATTTATCAGCAGTAGCAGCAGATTGGCGCACCGCCGCTGCAAAGTGACCACAGGCAGCACATAGGCAGGCACAGATTACTGCCGCACAGGTCCGTCCCAAAGGTGGTTCCGCCTGGCGTGTAAGCCTGTCGGGGGCCGTTTTCCATATAGTCCAGCGCCCGCTGATATTCCAGATTGCCGGGGTCCATCTGGCAGGCGGTCTCATAGTAACGCTTGGCTTCGTCCATCCAGCCCCGGCGGGCACATACAACGCCCTTCAGGAAATTCCACTCGGCATTGTGGTTGCTGTAATTGGTGAGCAGCGCCTCCGCCCGGCCAAGATCTCCCAGCTGGATAGCGTAGCGCACCTGCTGAAACACGCTGTCTCCGCCGGAGTAGCTCTGGCCGCCGTATCCGCCGTAGGCGCTCTGGCGGTAACCGCCGGCGGGGCTGTCTCCCCGTCCGCTGCGCTCCTTGGTGATCTGCTCGTAAGCGGCGTTGATATCCTTCATCTTCTCCTGCGCCAGATCGGCCAGAGGGCTGTCATGATAGTTGTCCGGATGGTATTTCCGGGCCAGATTCCGGTAAGCCTTTTTGATTTCCTCATCGGTGGCGGTCCGGGGGACTCCCAGGACCTCGTATGGATCGTTCATTCGGTTTCCTCAATCTCTCTGATATTCTTTCTGCTGGGGCGATGGAAGCTGCCGTCCAGCACGGCTTTCCCCACCTGAAACAGCCCTCCGTAAAAGGTGGACTGCAGGACCGGCGTCCACACGCCAAAATCCCACAGCTCAAAGGCTGCGGCCATCTGGTGGATGGAATGGTCCAGGGTCGTGGCAAAGTCCCTGCGGCTCTCCGGCGTCCATGTGCCGTCTGTCAATCCGTACCGCAGAGCTACCGGATTATAATTGCCGCTCTCCGCATCTTTTTTCAAATCGTCCGCTCCGTCGATCAGGTAGATCCAGCGGCCCAGATGATACAAAAGCTGCTCCATGATCCGCTTCCGGACGGGGTCCGTCAGCTCCTCCGCAGCGCTGGAAAGCAGTACGGCAAAGCTGTCGGCGGCTCTGTCCATAGACGGGTCCTTTGCCTGCTCCAATGCGCTCAGGAGCTGAAGCTGGCGGCGCACCGCCTGATCGAATTCCGGTCGAAGGGCCGCCGCCCGTTTGTAAGCGGATTCCAGCAGACGGGCGCCTGCCCGGTATTTCAGGCCGGAGGCCCAAGCGTGATCCTCCACGCCGTCCCGCAGCTGCCAGTAGGCTAAGATCACGCTCTCGTCCGCCGCCAGCTCCATAGCAGCGGTAGGCTCTAAAAAGGGCCGCTTTTTTATTGGACTGGTATAGCACCGCCCGGCTCCCTGCGCCCCTGCCGTCCCATCGGACAGCAGGATGGCAAGATAGGTAAAATCGTAGTTCAGGATGAAGCGGGCAGCTTGTCCGTACCGCCGGGACAGGGTGTGGCACAGTCCGCAGTACATGGCGCGGAACCGGTCCAGTTCCTCCTCCGGCAGATCCCGGACGGAGGGCCGCACATATCCGAACATCAGAACACCCGCACGATGGTAAAGGACAGCCCGCCCCGGGCCTTCACCCGGCGGTCATACCAGATGGCCAGCAAAATTCCCAGCACGGCTCCGGCCACTGCCGCGGTATACTGCACCGCCACGCTGGTGTTGCAGGCCAGCATGATCAGGTATCCCGCCAGAAACAGGATCACCGGGATCAGGTAAACAAAGCTGACGATCTTGAGCATTTTCTTCGTGTCGCTCTCCACCACCACCTTCTGGCCCGGCCGGGCACCGACGGTGTTCAGCGCCTTGACGTAAACGGAAACTCCGCTGACGCCGCAGCCCGCGCACTCCTCGCAGTCATGGCCGCAGGCGGACTTCCGGGGAACGGAGATCTCCGCGTGGGTATCGTCCAAAATTCTTTCAACTGTTGCAATCTGTGTCATGGTATCGCTCCTAATTTTCTGTCAAATGCTGTGGGCCGCGCCGGTTCAGGATTCGGGAATACGGACCTGAATCTGATAGGTCCCGGAAACGCCGATGGTCTTTCCGTCTCCCACCCGGACCTGAGCCGGGATCATATAGGTGCCGGAGGCCACCGCGTAATCGCTGAGATCCGCCACCACCGCCACATCTTCACCGGTGATGCCCTCCATCTCCGCCGCTGTGCCGAAGATCCGCACGGAGAGTTCCCGTGTCAGAAGCTCCACGTTCCGGCTGGCCAAGGCGTTTTCCACCCGGATGTTGTGAGTGGTCACATCCGCCACCGTCTTATCCGGATAGCCGATCTCCAGTGTGGCCCGGGTCACGCCGCTGAGGTTCTCGCAGCCGTCCGGCACCAGAATGGCGTAGCTGTGGCTGGTGCTTTCTGTGGTCACGCTGAGCAGATCAAAGCTGTCCAGCACAATGGAATCCATATCGTTCAGAACAGAGGCGTCACCGGAAACCACAACGCTCTCCGGCTTGATGGCCCAGATCATGTCCTCCAGCTGTGCGCCGGGAGCTTCCTTGAAGTCCACCGTCAGCTTCAGCTCCTTGGTGACGTACACCGGCAGAGTCGCCTGGATCTGACCCGCCTCGGCATGGATGCCGGAGAGGTTCAGCACCTGGCCGTCCTCATCATAGAACTGATAATCCAGATCCGCCGTGACGGTCTCCTTGGTATTCTTGCCGATGTCAAAAATCACCTTGGCATAGCTGACCTTGGCAATTTCCTCTTCCTGGCCCCGGACGGCGATGCTGGTCTGAGAAAGCTGGACCTTACCGGCGGAATAGCCCTCCGCCACATTGCCGGTGAGCTCGCAGCGCAGCTCCACTTCCTTATGGCTCAGTTCGCAGATGTTGACCGTGGCCATATAGAGGCTCTGCTCCTCTACCGAGGTATTGCCGGAGTTGAATTTCCGGTCCGTATAGGTCAGATCCGGCTTCACGCTCTGGACACCGGCCTCCGTGATACTGGCCAGATTGGCCGTTACCCGGATCTTGGAACGATCCAGTTGAACAATGTGCCGCCGGTTTCCCTTAAAGGTGATGTCGATGGTGGTGCTGGTACCGCTGTCCTCGCCTTCCGCCAGCATCAGCCCATTGTCTGCCAGTGCGTCCTGATTGATATACTCAATGGGGATCCCCGTAACGGTCTGGGTCACCACCCGGCCGTTGAATTCGTCCACATAGTACCAGATACCGGCGGCGATCACGATGGATAGGACCAGATACAGGATATTCCGCGGATTCTGTGTCTTACGCATCTTCCTCGCCTCCATTCTTTTTGCTCCGCAGGAGGTTCAGCAGGTTGAACTTCAGACGGTCTTCGCTGTCTTCCTCCCGGGGAAGCAATTCGTTCCGCAGGAGATTTTCCAGCGTCTCCGGCTTGAGATGCCGCTTGAGCATTCCGCCGATGGCCACAGAAATGGAGCCGGTCTCCTCGGAGACGATGACCACCACGGCGTCGGAGTTTTCACTCATACCGATACCGGCCCGATGGCGCATACCCAAGTCGCGGGAGAGGTTCACGTTCTTGCTCAGGGGCAGCATACAGCCAGCGCCCAGCACCCGCCCATGGCGCACGATCACCGCGCCGTCATGCATGGGGGCCTTGACGAAGAAAATGTTTTTCAGCAGCTCGGCGGACACTGCCGCGTCCAGCACCGTGCCGCTGCGGACCATATCGTCCAGCAGAATCTCCCGCTCAAAGACGATGAGGGCGCCGGTGCGGCTCTGGGACATTTCTGTGCATGCCAGCACCGTCTGTCCGATGGCCTGTTCCATCGTGCTGGCGGATTCCTCATGGATGAAGAAGGCCACCAGACGGCGGCTGCCCACCTGCTCCAGTACCCGGCGGATCTCCGGCTGAAACAGAATGATGAGGGCCAGCAGGCCCAGATTGACCATGCGGGTCATGATGTAATTGATCCCGTTCAGATGCAGGGCAGAGGACAGCACCAGCGCCGCCAAAAAGATCAGCAGTCCCTTTACCAGACTGGCCGCCTTGGTGCTCTGCACAAGTGTGAAAATTTTATAGAGGACAAATGCCATGATGGCAATATCCAATATATCTGAAATCCGAATGGTCAGCAGATACCGGACGACCCAGCCGCTGACCTGCGCGAACGTTACATTCATCGCTCCAACTCACCTCTCTGCGGGTTATAGGCATTCATTTTTATATTATAGAGAAGCGGACTGTAAAATTCAAGGAAAACCGTTAAAAATTCATGGTCCGTTCAGAATTATTTTCCGGTTTTCATGGATATCTCCCTCCGTTTCCGCTTCAGAACAGGAAAAACCCGGAGCACTGCTCCGGGCTTGAGACTGTCGATAAAGTGGTAAATTCTCCGCGACGGTAAGGTAGGGCAGCCGTTAGCGGCTCCGCCGCTTTACGGATGCTGCATACCCCTTGCGGGTGAAAGGTGTGCGCGGGAAACCCAAGAGAGGGAAACGGGCGATGCGCCGCCAGCGGCAGAGAAAGCGAGCCCGTTTCGAGGAAGGCCCCGATTTCCGGGCGCAAAGCGCACGGAAACCGGCTGGGCCGACGGTGTATTTCTGCCCCGCGCGGGGGAGAAAAGGCTTTTTCGACACGCTGAGGACAGTGCTTTTTAAGCACTGTCCTCTTTCGCCATGTCATTATTTTATCGTGCAAAGAAGCGGAAAGCCGTCCACTGTTGCAGCGTCTCTCCCTTGCGCAGGATCGGCGACGGGAACGCTGGGCAGTTCACCGCGTTGGGAAAATGCTGCGTCTCCAGACAGACGCCGTGGGCCTGACCGTAGACCGCACCGCCCTTTCCCTTGCGCTCCGTCAGCCAACCCGCCGTGTAGAGCTGCATTCCCTCTATCGAGGTGGTCATTTCCAGACCGATGCCGGTGGCGGGGCACCACAGCTCCGCCGCAGGGCCCTCTTCGCCATCGAGGACATAGTTGTGGTCGTATCCCCGCCCGCCGTTAAAGGCTTTATCGTGGAGACGGCTCCCAAATGCCGCAGGTGTCCGGAAATCCAGCGGCGTTCCCTCCACCGGCGCCAGCGTCCCCACGGGAATATTCCCGCTATCCATGGGCGTATACCGGCTGGCCCGCAGGGTCAGCACATGATCCTCCACTGTGCCGCTGCTGTGGCCGCCCAAATTGAAGTAGGTATGGTTGGTGAGATTCACCACCGTGCTCTGCTCCGCCGCCGCCTTGTAGGCGATGGTGAGCTGATTGTCGATCAGGCGATAGGTGACCTCCACCCGGACAGCGCCGGGAAAACCCTCCTCACCGTCGGGAGAGGTGTAGGAGAAGGTGACCGCGTTTTCCTCGCAGGTAAATTCCCACAGTTTCTTGTGGAAGCCCTCGATTCCGCCGTGAAGGCAGTTTTCCCCTTCGTTGGCCGTGACGCGGTACGACCTGCCGTCGATGGTGAACCGTGCCCCGCCGATGCGGTTGGCGCAGCGGCCGATGGTTCCGCCAAAGCAGGCGTCCAGCGTCCGGTAGCTCTCCAGTTCGTCATATCCAAGGCAGATGTCCGTCAGCTTGCCGGTTCGGTCCGGCACGCGGATGGCCCGGACAGCCGCACCGTAGGGCAGCAGCTCTACGGCGAATTTGTCATTGAACAACTCAATGACGGGCACCTCTCTGCCATTCAGCACGCCAAACGGCTTCAGTCGATACATCCCTTATCCCTCATAGCCGTTGGGATGGCCGCTGTGCCACGCCCATGCGTCGGAAACGATCTGATCCAGCCCCAGAACAGGCTTCCAACCAAGAACCTCGGCAGCCTTCTTGTTGGAGGCGATCAGGACAGAGGGGTCCCCGCCCCGGCGGGGCTCCACAACGGCCTTGATCTCCTTGCCGGTGATCCGGCGGGCCGTTTCGATGATCTCCCGCACGGAATAACCGGCGCCATTGCCCAGATTGAACACGTCACTGCTGCCGCCCCGCTCCAGATACTCCAGCGCCAGCAGATGAGCCTCTGCCAAGTCCTTCACATGGATGTAGTCCCGCACGCAGGTGCCGTCCGGCGTGGGGTAGTCCTCGCCGAAGATGCCGATGTGATCCCGCTGACCCAGAGCCGTTTTCATCACCAGCGGGATCAGGTGGGATTCGGGGTTGTGATCCTCGCCGATGCCTGCCTCCGTGTCGGAACCAGCGGCGTTGAAGTAGCGCAGCGCCACATAGCGGATGTTGTAGGCGCAGTCGCACCACTTCAGCATATTTTCAATGGCCAGTTTCGTCGCGCCGTAGGGATTGGTGGGTTCCGTGCGGTCCCCTTCCTCAATGGGCTGCTTCTCCGGCTCGCCGTAGGCCGCCGCCGTGGAAGAAAATACGATCTTGTCCACGCCGTGAGCCTGCATGGCCGACAGCAGGGACACCGCGCCCTCCACGTTGTTGCCGTAGTACTTCAGCGGGTTGGTCACGCTCTCGCCCACCAGCGAAAATGCCGCGAAGTTGATGACGCCGTCGATTTTGTTTTCCGTGAAGATCTGATGTAGGAACGCGCCGTCCCGCAAGTCACCCACATACATCTTCCGCGCGCCCTTGACGGCCTGCCAGTGTCCGGTGCGCAGATTGTCCGCCACCACAACTTCGTAGCCCCGCTTGACCAGCAGCGCTACCATGTGGCTGCCGATATAGCCGGCTCCGCCGGCCACCAGAATGGTTTTCATATACACGTCCTCCTTATTTTTTCACGTCTATATCCAGCTTACACGCTCTGAACAAATCTTAAGAAGGCTTCCCTGCCCTCTGGTGTACACTTGTAAACGCCGGCGTGCTCCAAAACCGTGGCGAACACCACGCCGACCTCCCGCCGCAGGATCTCCTCCGCGTTTTCCTCGGTAAACGTATAGCGGGCTTTCAGTTCCTCGGCCCAGTCTGCGTGCTTTGCCAGCGTCTCATCAGCCCGCAGGTCCTCGCCACGGGCCAGCGCCCGGGCCACGCCGTTCAGCTCGGCTTTCAGCCGGGCGGGAAGCACTGCAAGGCCCATGACCTCGATGAGGCCGATGTTCTCCTTCTTGATATGGTGCAGTTCCTGATGGGGGTGATACACGCCCAGAGGGTATTCCTCCGTGGTGATGTTGTTCCGCAGCACCAGATCCAGTTCAAACTTTCCGTCCCGCATCCGGGCGATGGGGGTGATGGTGTTGTGGGGCTCACCGTCGGTCTCCGCGAACACAAAGGCCGCCTCGTCCGTATAGCCCCGCCATGCGGCGAGGATGCGGTCTGCCAGTTCTACCAGACGCTGATCGTCCCCGCAGCGGAGCCGGATCACGGACATGGGCCACTTGACGATGCCCGCCTCCACATCCTCAAAGCCCCGGAAGGCGATGGGCCGCTCAACAGGGGCCTTCTCCATGGCGAAGGTGTAGCAGCCGCCCTGGAAGTGGTCATGGCTCAGAATGGAGCCGCCCACGATGGGAAGATCTGCGTTGCTGCCCACAAAGTAGTGGGGGAACTGCTTAACGAAGTCCAGCAGCTTGCGGAAGGCAGCTTTGTCGATCTTCATGGGGGTGTGATGCCCGTTCAGAACGATGCAGTGCTCGTTATAGTAGACGTAGGGGCTGTACTGGAGGAACCAGTCCTCCTGATTGATGGTAATGGGGATGATCCGGTGGTTCTGCCGGGCGGGATGGTTGAGCCGTCCCGCGTAGCCCTCGTTTTCCCGGCAAAGCTGGCACTTGGGATAACTGGTCTGAGGTGCCGCCTTTGCCGCCGCGATGGCCTTGGGGTCCTTCTCCGGCTTGGAGAGGTTAATGGTGATGTCCAGCTCCCCGTAGGGGGTGGCCGCCTTCCACTTCACATCCTTGGCGATGCGATAGCGCCGGATGTAGTCCGTGTCCTGACTGAAACGGTAAAACCAGTCCGTAGCGTCCTTCGGGCCAGCTTGATACCGCCGCCGGAACTCGCTGATGACCTGAGAGGGCCGGGGCGTCAGCCGCCCCATCAGCTCCGTGTCAAAGAGATCCCGGTTCGTGGTATCATCCTCGATCCGTCCCCGGGCCGCCGCGTCATCCAGCAGCTCCTTCAGGATGTCCTCCAAGGGGCGCTCATGCGTTTCCGCCGGCTCCTCCCATGCATCCATCCCCATAGCCTGCAGCAGCTCGTTCACCGCCCAAGGGCGGTCATATTCATCGATCAGTCCCGTGCGGAGGGCGTAGCCCACCAGGTCCTTGATGGCTTGGTAACTCATGCGTCTGTTCTCCTTATCCCAATCTGACGCCGCCAGCTGGCCGGATCATCACCACATGGCAGCAGTCCTGACCCAGCGCCGCCTCCGTCGCTTTCTTGAAGGTGTCCAACATATCCAGCGGCACAAAGGCCTGGGCGGTACCACCGAAGCCACCGCCGTGGACACGGACAGCGCCCCGCCCCTCCAGAATACGCTCGCACAGGGCGATGGTCACCATCAGTTCCTGCGCCGCCGTGCTTCCGGTGGGAATGACATTCTGCAAATACATGGCGGAGGACCGACCAGACTCCCGCACCAATGCAAGGAACTTGTCGAAATCCCCCTGACGGAGCGCCTCTTTTTCCGCCAGTGCCCGGCGGTTTTCCGCGTAGACATGGAAGGCCCGGTTTACCGCCCGGTCCCCTGCCGCTGCTCTGACCTTGGGCAGTTCCGCAAGGAACGCTTCCTCCGGCACCTCACGCAGCACCTCTTTGTCAAAAACGCGGCAGACCGCCCGCAGCTCGTTGGTGATGGCGCTGTATTCATTGGTCAGATCCTCGTGGCCCGCGCCGGAATCCAGAATACACAGGGCGTAGCCGTAGGCATGGAGATCCACATCCAGCTGCTCCACCGCCGGGTGGGCCGTATTCTCGAAATCAATAGATACCACGCCGCCCACGGAGGAGGCCATCTGATCCATCAGACCACAGGGCTTTCCGAAGAACACATTCTCCGCGTACTGGCCGATCTGGGCCAGCTCCACCGCCGTGCAGCGCCCCTCCCAGAAAAGCTCGTTGAGCATGGTCCCCATCAGCACCTCATAGGCAGCGGAAGAACTCAAACCGCTGCCCTTGGGGACGGTGGAGGTCATGTACACATCCAGTCCCCGCTCCTGCAGATCACAGCCCATGGCGCTCATGCAGGACGCTACGCCCCGGATCAGCGCCGCTGAGGTATTGATCTCTTCCTCCTTCGGGTCAAGCTCGCGGAGATCCACCTCGATCATGGGATATCCCTGAGACAGCACCCGGATGATCCCGCTCTGCGTAGGCGCCACGGCCGCCAGAATATCCAGATCAACAGAAGCGGCCAGTACGCAGCCCTTCTGATGATCGGTGTGGTTTCCTCCGATCTCCGTACGGCCGGGTGCGCTGAACAGCGCCTGCGCCGGACGGTCAAAGGTCTTATAAAACTCTTCCATGACCTCCATGCAGCGGGAATGGGCCTTTTCTGCCCCCTCCGCACCATAAAGCCGAGTGAGTGTTTTATGAAATGCAGCCTGCTGCACATAGGTCTCCAGCCCTGTATATGTCATACCTCGCGCCTCCTTGCTTTCTTCGTACATCCAACCCTCTGCGGGCTTCTATTCTATGTCCGCCGTTCTTATGAAACGGCCTGATCTTCTAAGCTCTCCGCTGTGACCGCCTCATACCGCAGCCACACATACCGCTCATCCGTCAATTCCAGATCCTGAGAAGGCTCTCCATCCACGGATAGGGAAACGGCCAGCTCCATCATGCTCTCTGCTAATCCGACAGCGTCATTGCGGACAGTCCCCTTCAGCGTTCCCTCCCGCAGTGCCTCCAAGGCTGGCGGCGTGGCGTCTACGCCTACAATGAAGGGCATGGAGCGCTTGTCCAAGCCGGCCTCCGCGCAGGCGTCAATCGCTCCCAATGCCATGTCGTCATTATTGGCAAAGACTACCTCGATGTTCTCTCCGAACTCCTGCAGCCATTGGCGCATACTGACGCTGGCCTGACCCCGCTGCCAGTTGGCAGCATCGCTGGCCAGCTTTTCTGCAGAGACACCTGCGTTTGCCAGGGTGGAGATACAGTATTCCGTCCGGAGCAGGGCGTCCTGATGTCCCGGTTCTCCCTCCAGCATCACATACTGGATCACGCCGTCGCCGTTACGGTCCAGCGTGTCTCTTTGGGTCCGCCATGCGTCCAGTACCAGCTCACCCTGTAAAACTCCGGCATCTCCCGCTGGAAGGCCCACATAGTAGGCGTGTTTCCAGCGGCGCAGATCCTCCTCCACCGGTTCCCGGTTGAAAAAGATCACCGGCACCCCCGCAGCCTGTGCCTTGTCGACGATCACCGCCGCCGCCGTGCGATCCACGATGTTGACGCAGATCACGTCATATCCCCTCTCCAGGAAGCGGTCCACCTGCTCATTCTGGCTGGTCTGGCTCTCCTTGCCGTCGGTGATATATAAGTTGATTTTGCAGTTCTGCGCCTGTTCTTTCTCCAGGGCTACCCGCTGCAATTCTCTGGTCACGGTCTCAATGAACGTGTCCTCCTGCTGATACAGCGCCACGCCGATCCGAAGCGTTTGCTCGGCTTCCCCGCCTGTATGACAGGCAGAGAGCGTCATCAGCAGAGACAGTGCGGCGATCAGACAACCGATCCTTTTCATCCGTCTTCTCTCCTTCCTGTCTCAGGTCACAGGGAACAACAGCTTCTGATTATCGCTGCTGTACATCGTTTCCTGCCGGACGACGGAAAAGCCCACAGATGAGGCCCCCGTCCAGCTTTCATGCCGGGCCAGCTTTGCCGCAGCCTCCACTGCCAGATACCCGGCGGAGAACACGTTGACTGCCGCAATGGCCGTCACACGGCCCTTTTCCAGCGCAGCGGCGATGCCGGCGGTGGAGCCGCAGCCGTAGAGCAGCGGGAAGACTTCCTCTCCCCGTGACAGCTCCGCCATTTCCGTCAGCGCCGCTGCTTCAAAGGCGATCACGGCCTTCGGGCGCTCGATCCGCAAAATATTGGCGAAGGCTGTACTGTCGGAGGTCCACCGGCAAATGCGCACCTGCCGGCCCTTTTCTTCCAAAAGTGCCTTGGTCGCTTCCATCCTCTCCCGGATCCCGTTGTCCCCGGGCAGGCTGTCCAGCAGCAGCACCGTGCCGCCGAAGGGCACACCGTTCATCGCCGCTTTGCCCAGCGCCTCGCCCAATGCCTGGTGGTCCATGCTGATAGAGGCATCAGCCCCCCATGCGGTCATATCGGTCTCCACCGTCACAAGGGTCGTCTTCCCCGCAGCGGCGGATACCGCCTCGCCCAGCGCCTCCCGGTCCGCCGGTACCAGCAGAACAGCCGGAGCCGCTCCCGACACCTCATGTTCCAGCAACTGCACCTGTTCAACGGCACTGTCGTCCTCCGCCGGGGTCAGGAAGCGCAGCTCCACGTTCAGATCCTTGGCCGCCTGCTCCATGCCCTTTCGCATGGCGGAAACATTGCCGTCTCCATCCCGCAGAATAACGGACATTTCCAGCAGGGCTGGCTGGTGATGCTTATCGCCGGGAGCGAAGGCCAGCAGCCAGAACAGCACACTCAATCCAATCAAGGGAAGCACCAGCTGCAATAATACTTTCCGGCTCACCGCTCCCCCTCCTTCCGGTACTTCCGGGCGTCCTCTTCCTCCAAGACAGGCAGGCAGATCCGCACCACCGTCCCGTTATCCGGCTCACTGCGGATGGTCAGGCCATAAGCGCTGCCAAAGGTCAGCTGGATCCGCTGGTGAACGTTGCGGAAGCCGATACCGGAGCCCTTTGCCTTCGGGACACTCACATCCCTGGTGGGCTTCAAAAGCTGCTCCACGATTTCCTCCGACATACCCGGCCCGTTGTCCTCCACCTCGATGACCACCGTTTCTCCCTCGCGGAAGGCCCGGATGTGGATCTCGCCGTCACCGTCGGCATACTCCATACCGTGATAGATGGCGTTTTCCAAAATCGGCTGGATGATGAGCTTGATGGTATACAGCTTCTCCACCCCCGGCTCCACGGAAATGTCGGCAGAGAACTTATTCTTATAGCGCATTTTCTGGATGGTCAGATAGTTCCGGGCATGCTCGATCTCGTCCCCGATGGGAATGATGTTGCTGCCCTTGCTGAGAGAGATCCGGAAAAACCGGGCCAGCGCCGTCAGCATGACCACAGCCTCCTGTGTCCGGCCGTTCTCCGTCATCCACACCACGCTGTCCAGGGTGTTGTACAGGAAATGGGGATTGATCTGGGATTGCAGCACGTCCAGCTCGCTGCGGCGCTTTTCCCCCTCCTGATGGAGAACATCCTCCATCAGGTGCCGCATGGTGGAGATCATGGATTGCACGGAATGGCTCAGATGTTCCACCTCATAGGGGCCGTCCACATTAAAGTCAACGGACTCCACGCCCTTTTCCAGCTCTCTCACCGCGTGGTCCAGCTTTTTCATGGGTGCGGTGATCCACTCCGAAAGCCGCAGGTTCACAAATACCAGCAGGAAAATGGAGAAAGACACTATAAACAGGGCAAACAGCAAAAGCTGACTGTAATTGTCCCGCAGTGTCTCCGCCGGCACCACGCCTACCAGCTTCCAGCCGGTGTAGCCCACTGTTTTCACCGTTACCTGCCGGCGCTGGGACTGAAAGATCTCCGTATGCGTCCCGTCGGAATACCCGGCGGCCGTCAGGTTGTTTTCCTCCTGCAAGCCCGCATAGAGAAGCTGCTGACGAGGGTGGTAGATGATCTCTCCATTTCCGTCGATCAGGTAGAGATAACCCTGCCCGTCGAAAAAGGATACATCCTTGCAGATCTGCTCAATGCCGCTGAAGTTCATATCCACCAGCAGCACGCCGCTTTGGATCACGCCGCCCCGGGTCAACTCCACATGGCGGCTGAGGGACACCACCCAATGATACCGCGCGTCGGGGTCCTCAAACAGGTGCTGCACATGAGGCGTGGAAAAATGCAGGTTTTCAATGCGCTCCATGGCGGCGGTGAACCACCCCTCACGGCTGGGCGTCACACTGTTTTTCAATTCTGTCAGGGGCGTGGCGGAGATCAGCTCGCCGTTCCCATCAAACACCGCCAGAGACACCAGTACATCCCGGTCCTTGGCGTACAGCAGCTTCAAAGCATCACGCAGCTCCTGCGCCGTATCGCTCTGCTCCAGATCCGCGCTCTTGATGACCCGGTAGTACACCGTGTCGGATACCCGCATCATGTTCCGCAGATAGCTGTCCAGATTCCAGTTCACCTGTGCCAGCACACGCTGGCTGCTCTCCGCCGCCATCTCGTTGGCGGAGGAGGAAAAGCGCAGCAGCAGCGCCATCCCCAGAAACAGCATTCCAATCACGGCCACCGCCGTAAAGGCGATGGACAGGATCAACTGAATACTGGCATGGTGATACCGCGCTTTCCACCTTGCTTTAAAGCCGGAAGGTTTCTTATCCACAGGTGGCTCCTCTCTCCGTCCGTCACTTACCCTCGCTGCGGTACTTCGTCGGTGTCACGCCGAAATGCCGCTTGAACACATAGCTGAAATAGTTGGGGTCCTCATAGCCGCACCGCTGGGCGATGAGATACGTTTTCTCCTCTGTGCCGCGGATCGCTTCCGCAGCCGCCTCCATCCGCACCGTGGTAACATAGGCTGTGAAGCTGGTCCCCGTTTCCCGTTTGAACAGCGTGGAAAAATAGGTGGAACTTAAATGCAGATACGCGCACAGCTTTTCCACCGACAGGTCGCTCTCCGCGTAATGCTGCCGGATATACTCCTTGGCCGTTTCCACCGTCTGTCCCGCCGAATCCGTCTGACGGCGGCGGATCAGCGTGCGGAGCCGCAGATAGCGCTCCGCGCACCAGTCCTCCAGTTCCTCCAGACTGGGCAGCGCGGAGTCCTGAATGGGTAAGGAAAAGCCCGTGCCGAAAACCTCCTCCACGCCCACGCCGGAGCGCCGGGTCATTTTCATCAGGTGCGTCACCAGTTCCATAAGGAACAGGTTGTACTGTCCGGCGGAGGGGTTCGCCTCCCGGATCTTGCCCGCCAGAGCCGCCGCCGCGTCCCGGACCTCCTGTTCGCTGCCCAGCCTCACCGCCGCAGTCAATGTGCGCTCGTCCGCTTCCTCGAAGGTAAGCACCTGACCGCCGTCCGGCTCCAGGTCTCCGATGTAGATGACCTGTCCCCGGCCCACCATGGAACGGTATTCCAGCGCCGTTCTCGCTTCAGCTGCGGACCGCGCCATCCCGGAAAGCTCTTTGCAGGGGGCGCCCACGCCCACCGTCAGCGTCAGGCCCAGATAGGATGCCGCCAATGTACAGACCCGGTCCAGCACGCGGATCAGGTCATAGATGGTAAATGATTCCGTCAGGCTGACGATCACCGCTACCCAGTCATTATACAGGGAGAGCTTGCAGCGATCCGCCGTCAGGGTCTCCTCCAGCAAGTTCTGGATGGACAGGGTCGACAGGGCGTCTCTCCGGTCGCTGCCGATGTAGGCCAGTCCCACCGCCCATTCCTCGCCTTGCAGGTCGATGTCCAGATGCGCCGCCCGTTCCCGTTCCGTTCCCGGCTCAATGCGGCCGTCCAGCAGATTGGCGTAGAACAACTCCCGCAAAACAGGCAGGTTTTCCATATAGCGGCTGCGGAGAAGTTCCACGTTCCGCCGTTCCGCCCGCTCCCGGTCCAGCTGGTCCTTCAGCCGCCGCAGCACGGCGGACAGCTCATCGGCGTTGATGGGCTTCAGGATGTACTCCACCACGTTCATCTGGATGGCCTGCTTGGCGTACTCGAACGCATCAAAACCGGAAAAGACCACGAACCGGGCCGCCGGGAGCCGGTCTGTCAAAATGCGGCACAGCTCCAGTCCGTCCATAAACGGCATCTTGATGTCCGTCAGGATCACGTCAGGCCGCAGACTCTCCGCCAGTTCCAAAGCGTCCTGACCGTTGGCGGCCTCCCCCACCAGAGAGAATCCCAGCCCCAGCCAGTCCATTTTCCGGCTAATACCCTCGCGGATATCCTCCTCGTCATCTACCAACAGCACCCGGTACAGTTCCATGGCTCCGACCTTCTTTCTTGTCTATGGTACCCCGCCGCCCGGTCCTCCGGCTTTGCCGAATGGAAAAGCAGCGATCCGATAGCAGCCTCTTTTGCGGCTATTATACCACGAAGTGAAGCGAAGCGAAACGGTATGTCCATGTTTTTCGAGTTCAAGGGGTAGTCCGAACGTGAATTGGCTGGATTGCAGGAAGAACGGCGGTTTTTGCCGCCGTTTCGCCGCAAAAAGTTCCAGATAAAGCAAAGATGGCTCGCAAAGGCGGGCCATCTTTGTCGCAGATCATTTTTTCACAAGGTATTTCCGCATATCCAGTGCGCAGGCAAACAGGATGATAGCGCCCTTGATGAGGTATTGCAGATCCTGCGGCACACCCACCATGGTCAGACCCACGAAGATCAGCCGCAGCATGACAACGCCGATAACGATACCTCTGATCTTACCGATGCCGCCCACGAAGGACACGCCGCCGATGACGCAGGCCGCGATGGCGTCCAACTCATAGTTCAGACCGGTGTTGGCCGTGTTGGAGCCGATACGTGCGCCCTCGATGAAGCCGGTAAAACCATACATAGCGCCGGCCAGGGCGAAAACGCCCACCGTCACGCCGAACACATTGACACCGGAAACTCTGGCAGCTTCCTCATTGGAACCAAGTGCGAACATATTCTTGCCGAAGGTGGTCTTATTCCAGACGAACCACATCACCGCCGTCAGCACGATGGCGAACAGCACATAGTTGGGAATGGGCGTACCGCCGATGCTGAACAGGCTGCCCTTGACAAAGCCGGTGTAGGACGGGTCCAGATTGGAAATGGCCATACCCTTGTTATTGCCCTGCTGGACATACAAAAGCAGTACGGTGTAGAGGATCAGCTGCGTGCCCAAAGTCACGATGAAGGGATGCAGCTTGAATTTTGCCACGAAGAAGCCGTTGAAGCAGCCGATCGCCGCGCCGATGAGCATGGCAAGCACAATGACCACGGGAATGGGCAGCGTGCCGATCTGCGGCCACATCTTGTTGGCCATGTTAGCGGCGTTCTGCAGCAGAGATGCGGAGATACAGGCGGTGATACCCACGGCACGGCCTGCGGACAGGTCGGTACCGGTCAGCACAATACATCCGCCGATGCCCAATGCGGCAGGCAGATAGGCCGCCGTCTGGGAGAGGATGTTGATGAGGGATGCGGGTTTGATGAAGTTGGGGTTCTTGATGGCGATGTAAACGACCGCAATGGCCATGATGATGAGCAATGCGTTATTTAAAAGGATATCTCCCACCCGCTGGGCCGTCCACGGCTGCCGGACACGGGCTTCCTTTTCCTGTACGTTCGTTTCTTGATTCACAGTGCGCTCCTCCTTACACATATTTGGCTGCCAGCGTCAGGATCTCCTCCTGGCTGGTGTTCCGGGCATCCACCTCGCCGGCCAGAACACCGCCGGACATGACCAGAATACGGTCACAAATGCCCAACAGCTCCGGCATTTCGGAGGACACCATGATGACACCCTTCCCCTCCTTGGCAAGGTCGAGGATCAGCTGGTAGATCTCGTATTTCGCGCCCACGTCGATACCGCGGGTCGGCTCGTCCAGCAGCAGGACCTCAGGCTTAGTCAGAAGCCAGCGGCCGATGATGACCTTCTGCTGGTTTCCGCCGGAGAGCGAGCGGATCTGTGTGGATTGACTGGGCGTTTTGATGTGCATGGCCTGGATCGCCCAGTCGGTATCTTCTTTCATTTTCTTATCGCTGAGGCAGAAACCGCCTGCCAGATAGCTTTTCAGGTTAGAAATGACGGTGTTTTCCTTGATATCACGGATCCCGAAGATACCCGTGGCCCGGCGTTCCTCCGTCAGCAGGGCGAAGCCGTTTTTAATGGCTTCCCGGGGGGTCTTGTTCTTGATCTCCTTACCGTGGAGGCGGATGGTGCCGCTCTCCTTGGTCATGGCGCCGAACAGATTCTCCAGCACCTCCGTGCGTCCGGAGCCGTCCAGTCCGGCGATACCCAGCACCTCACCCTTGCGCAGCTGGAAGCTGGCGTCCTTCAGGCGGGTGTATTTGCCCGCCAGATGCTCCACTTCCAGAATCACCTCGCCGGGCTTATTGTCCTTGGGCGGGAAACGGTTGGTCAGTTCGCGGCCCACCATCAGCTTGATGATCTCCTCCATGGTCAGGTCCTTGGCGTGGCGCGTTGCCACCCACTGACCGTCACGCATGATGGTGACCTCGTCACTGATGCGGAGGATCTCGTCCATCTTGTGGCTGATGTAAATGATGCCGCAGCCCCGCTCCTTCAGCATATTGATGATGCGGAACAGGTGCTCGACCTCCGCCTCCGTCAGAGAGGAGGTAGGCTCATCGAATACGATGATCTTCGCGTTATAGCTGACCGCCTTGGCGATCTCCACCATCTGCCGCTGGGAAACGGGCAGGGTGGACATGATGGCCTTGGGGTCCACATGGACATCCAGCTCCTCAAAGATCTCCCGGGTGCGCTTGCGCATGACAGACTCGCTGACCATGAGACCCGCCACCTTGGGATAGCGGCCCAGCCACAGGTTATCCATGACGCTGCGGGTCAGGGCCTGATTCAGTTCCTGATGGACCATGGCCACGCCGTTTTCCAGCGCCTCTTTTGAACTTTTGAAATCAACTTCCTTACCGTCCAGAACGATGGTACCTGCATTCTTGGCATAAATGCCGAACAGACATTTCATCAGGGTGGACTTTCCTGCGCCGTTCTCACCCATCAGGGCGTGGACGGTGCCGGGCCGGACGGTAAGGGAAACGCCATCCAGCGCCTTGACACCAGGGAATTCCTTTGTGATATTCCGCATTTCCAGCAATGCCGGCTGCTCCATATTGCGTTTACCTCCTATCTGCGTGATTCCCGCGGCAGACCCCTTACGGCACGTTCCGTCCGTCCCGGGGTTCGTTCCACTGCGGGTTGAAAAGCGGCCCGAACCGGAACCGCTTGAATTGTAAAGCGGGGCTGTCGAACCGACAGCCCCGCTTATCCTTACTGTTTAATGGGGCGAGAGAAGCGATGGTCTGGCTTATTCGCCGGTGTAGGTGGCGTAAGGCACACGGATCTTGGCAACACCCTCGTCCACGTTGAAGGAGGAGGTGTTATCCATCAGGTTACCGCCGCCCTGAACGCTGCTGACCAGGTTCAGAATGGTGGAAGCCATGCCCTCGGCATCCTGCTTGATGGTGCCGGTCATCTTGCCCTCGTTGATGAGCTGCTTGGCAGAATCGGTAGCGTCAACGCCGAACACGGGGATGGTCTTGCCGTCGCCGGTGTTGTAGCCGGCGCCCTGCAGAGCAGAGACAGCGCCCTCGGCCATGCCGTCATTGTTGCAGATGATCAGCTCGACCATGTTGCCGTTAGCCTCGGAATACTCGGGGAGGATGGTGGCCATGTAGTCGTTAGCAGCCTGAGCGGACCACTTGCCGCCCTGATCGACCAGGTACTTATCGGTAGCGGAAGCGTTGTAGTAAGCCAGTTCGGGCTTGCCAGCGGCAGTCAGGACAGCGTTGGCGTCCTCCACGCCGAACTGAGTACGGGCCTCAGCCTCAGCGTTGCCTTCCTGGCCCTTGAACATCACGTAGGAGATGACGCCGTCGCCGTTCAGGTCCACGGTGTCATAGTTCTCCAGCAGATACTCGCCGACCATCTGGCCCTGCATGTGACCGGCCTCGGGAGCGTTGGTGCCGACGAAGGCGCACTTCTCATAGCTGTTCACAACATCGTCAGAAACCTCACGGTTGAAGAAGATGATGGGGATACCGGCGGTCTTAGCGGCCTCAACAGCGTTCTGAGCGGCATCGGGAGAGGAAGTCTCAACGATGTTGACGATCAGCAGGTTGGCGCCGTTGGAGATGGCGGTGTTGATCTGGTCGGTCTGCTGGGCCTGGTTGCCAGCACCGTCATAGTTGGTGTAGTTCACGCCCATAGCCTTGAGCTGCTCATCCATGGAGCTGCGGACGCTGGAGATGTACACGTCAGAGTAGTCATAGTAGAACACGCCCACGTTCAGCGCGGCGGTCTCCGTGTTCTCAGTGCCAGAGGTAGAGGGCTGCTCCGTGGTCTTGCTGCCGCAGCCGGCCAACAGGCCCAGCATCATGACAGCAGACAGGAGAATTGCAAGTGTCTTTTTCATCTTAGTTCCTCCTCAAGATCATTGATCATCCGTTCAAGGCGGTCAGGCCGCCTCGCCGTTATGATGCTATTGTATCGGCTCTCCCCTGAAAAAGCGATAGAAAAAACTTCGCTGATATAGGAAAAAACTCATGGACTTCTTGGTATTTTCATAGAATTTTCGACGTAATCGATTGCGGCAATTGTAAAAAATTCCAATCAACATGTTTCGACACGGGCGTTTCCAAGCCCGCAGGCCTATCCCCCACTCCCGCAAATGAAGAAACAGCCGCCTTCATTGAGAAAACGGCTGCTTAACATATTGAAAAAGCCCTTTCTGCCCGCTGCGGAAAGCTCACCGCTCTATTGACAGGCTCTCAGGTATTGTCCCGGCTGATAGGTTCCCGGACCAGCAGCCGCAGCAGCGCCTTGCCGTTGAAGGGAACCAGTGGATAGAGATACCCTTTCCCAACCAGCGGCTTTGTGGTGCACAGCAGAACGAAGATCCCCACTACGCCCAGGCAAAATCCCCAGACGTCAAAGGCCGCCGTCACCAGCAGCAGCGCCACCCGCAGCAGTTTGAAGGCGTAGCCCAGTTCATAGCTGGGCTGGGCGAACCCCGCCACGGACACGAAGGCCATATACACCAGCACCTCCGGCCCCAGCCATCCGGCCTGCACGGCAAAATCCCCCAGAACCAAGGCTCCCAGCATGGAAAAGGAATTGGAAAGACTGTCCGGTGTGTTCAGGGACGCCAGCTTTAATACGTCGATGAGAAATTCCACCACCAGAAGCTGACTCAGCAGGCTCAAAGACACCGGCTCCGGGGAAGACAGGAAGTTCAGCCACCCCGGCAAACGGTTCGGTTCGCTGACCATGAGATACCACGCCGGGGTAATAAATAAAGAAAGGAGAAATACCGTTACCCGCAGGACCCGGAGATAGGTGCCAACCAGCGGCGGGAAGTAATAGTCGTTGGATTCCTGTGTGAAATCGAAAAAACCGGTGGGCAAAATCATCACAGAGGGGGAATTGTCCACCATCAGGACGATGCTGCCCTCCATGATACTGGCCGCCGCCGCGTCGGGTCGCTCTGTATAGCGCACTTTCGGAAATGGATTATACCATTGTTTAGGCCGGATGGCCTCCGCCAGACTTTCCTGGGCCATGGAGAGGGAGCGGACATCCAGTCCCAGCAGCTTGCCCCGGAGCTTCCGCAGCAGGTCCTGATCCACCTTGTCATCCAGATAGCAGAGGACCGCGTCATTATGGGTGCGGGAACCAACCTTGTGCCCCTCCATAGTGAGGTGCGGGTCCCGGATGCGGCGGCGCAGGGTCTCGTCCTCCCGCAGGGCCTGATGGTACACGGCGTCGCAATCCAATACCGTGCCGCCCAGCGCCTCCAGCGCCTGCAGGGCGCTGGTCTTTCCGGACCCGGTGCCGCCGGTGATGCCGATGACCCCTGGGGCATCTCCGTCAATGAGGTGGAAGCCCGCCGCTT
>OGLJ01001137.1_pt1 | contig 23753 bp, 16 predicted proteins | sample 1572801 | NCBI WGS metagenome assembly OGLJ01 (sample SAMEA2581877, study PRJEB24529) | metagenome | biome: Human gut stool | place: China | collected 2011
TAATTTATTTAAGAAATTCTAATATTGCTCCATTCATATTCAAAAATCATAAAAACATATACATATATACATTTTAGCCTGAGTGAAAGCGGCACATTTTTTTATATTAGATTTTCTTTTTGAACGTAATGAATAATATTTATTATTTAAATTATGGATATATCCCCTCTTGCCAAAAAAGCTGAAACTTAAATAACATTTTGGGACTTTTATATTTTTATTTATCTACTAAAAAGAGTTCAACTTAATTAAAAGTCAAACTCTTTCTTATATCATAAATACTATAATACATATTTTCTAATTAGTACAACTCCACCTGCTACTGTAACTAATACAATAAATCCTAATGTAAAGTAAATTCTCATTTGACCTGTACTAATTGATAACATAACTGGTGCATCATCTATATCATCTTCTCCTGGTTTCTTATTATCAGGTGTAGAATCTCTATCTGGCACATGGTATTCGTTATAATCTTTTGAAATTTCTGCTGTATTTGTCATAACTCCCATATTGTTTTCACTATTAATCCATGTAAGTACAACGTCAACATCTGCATACTCTCCTGGTTGTAATAATGTATTTTCTAATAAGTTTGTTGAAATTACGTTGTTTCCTAAATCTGTCCATCCTGGATTATCTTCTGCAACAAATTTTAATCCTTCAGGAACATAATCTTTTACTTCTTTAGCATATCCAGCTATATCGCCTTCGTTTATAACTCTAATTGAATATTTAAATTTAACTGTTACTTGATTTAATTTTTTTCTATGTAATTCAACTTTTACTACTTGCTCAGGATCATCATATGGTTGGTGTCCAGTTTCTGTAACTGTTTGTTTTCCATTTTCTATAACAATAGCTTGTGTTACCCATTTTCTTAAAGCTAAATCAAATTCTACTAATTTTAAATCTTCTATATCTACATCATCTTGGTTTTTCCATTCGCTTCCATCACCAGGTACTGAATCTTCGTCATCTCCATTGTCATCACCAATTTCTGCAATATTTCTTAATTTATATTCTGTACCTTCTGCAACTTCTTTTTTAGCTTTTACTCTTGTTGCCATAAATACTTCTCCATAAGAAGCTTCTCCTTCTCCTGTATATGCTTTAATTGTTGTATCTTTTAAATAGTCTGTAGCATATAATGTAATTTCTTTTGAGTCAAAATCTACTTCTTCATAGTATTTTTCTCCAATTTTAACTGCATTTTCATTGTCTGCACTTGATTCTTTAAATGCTTTCCAACCATATTTTTTATTTACTTCATTATCTTTTAAATATTCTAATCCTGATGGTAATATATCTGTTACCCAAGTAGCTGTTCCATCTATTTTTCCTTCATTATATACTCTAATTGAATATTTTACTACATCATTTTCTACTACAGTTGGTATGTTAGATTCTACATCATAATAATCATATATTGTATTTGTTTGTTTTTTATCTGTATCTAATTTTGCATATCTATCATTATATGCTGTTTCTTTTTCTGCATATGTATGGTTAATTGATACTATTTGTTTTCTTAAAGCTAAATCAAATTTCTTTATTATAACTTTTTCGAAATCATCATCATCTTCTTGTCCAGGTATATAATCTCCTGTTTCATTATCTTTATAATTTGGTAAGTTATTATCATTTGGAAGTTTTACGTTATTTTCTTCAGAATCTCTATCTATTACAGATTTTTTATCTTCATCTAAGTATTTTGTAATATCTGCTATATTTGTTATTTTTTCATCTGTTTTAGCAGTATCTTTTACTTTACACATAATTGGAACTTCTTTGTATGATAATGTATATGTTTTCTCAGGTGTTGTTGGATTTTCATTTTTTACTGCTTTATTAATTTTTGCATTTTCTAAGTATTTTGTAGTTACTGTTCTTCCATCTTCTGATACTGTCCAACCATATTGTTTATTAAAGTCTCCATCAACAAATTCTAAGTTTGATGGTAAATGGTCTTTTATTTCTGCTGCATATCCATCAATTTCACCTTCATTATATACTCTTAACATATATACTACAATATCGTTTTTCTTAACTTCTACTGGCTCTTTTGTATGATTATATGTAGCTGTTGTTATTATTTTACCATTTTCATCTTTTGTATTTAATTTTGATGTATCTACAACTGGTGCTCTTTTATAAGTACCCTCTGTATTTTTTAAATATTCACTATTTTCTATTTTAGTATCATCACTTACTGCTATAATAAATTTTCTTAATGCTAAATCAAATGACTTTAAAATGATATTATCATAATCTTCATCATCTTCATATTTTACCCATTTTTTTGGATTAGAATCTCTATCATCTATTGGATTTCCATCTTTATCTGAATCTTCTGAAATACATGCTTCATTTCTAATTGTAGTTCCTGTTATATTATCTGATATAACTTTCATTTTTACTGAAATTTCTTTATAATGAATGTCTTTTTCTGTTTTTGTTCCATCATTACTTCCAAATGCTGTTATTAAATTTTCTCCTACTGTTGCTTCATTTTCTTTTGATAAATAGTCACTTGAAATTTGGATAATATTTTCTTTTTTATCATCATATACAAAATTTCCCCATAAATATTTTTGGTTAAATTCAATTGCTTCTTTTTCTTCTGCTGTTAAAGTAGTATCATTAGCTAATTCACTACCTTCTTTTTCTGACCATAAGAATTGTAAACCACTTGGGATATCTTCTGTTATTTCTGAAGCATATCCATCAATTGTTCCTTCATTATATATTCTAAATGTATATGTAACAATATCACCCTTTTTTACTGCAACTGGTACTTTATTTAATGTATAATCTCCTGTTGTAACTAATTTTCCATTTTCATCCAATGTGTTTAATTTACTTACATCAACTTTTTTAATTCTTTCAGGAACATTTTGGTTATTTACTGCGACAATTCTTTTAATTAATTTTAAATCAAATGATTCTGGCATTAAAACTAATTTTTCAAAATCATCATCATCTTGTTGTCCTTTATAATAATAAGTAGAATCACTTAAATCCTCTTTATTATTATTTCCTGAATAATTTTCCATATTATCTTTATTTACACTTGGTTTTGTTGATGGTTCTGAATCTCTATCTGCTCCATTTTGATTTGTAATTGTAATATTACTTTCACTATCAAATTCTTCTGATATCCATGCAACATTTGTTAATATTTTTTCATTTACAGTATCAGGAGTTGCTGTTACTTCACATTCAATCTCTATTATCTCTGATGATAAATTACCAGATTTATATGCTGCTAAGTTGTCTGTATTATTGGCTTTTCTCTTCAAAGTTAATGTATTATTTCCTGTACTATCATAAGAATCTAGTTCAAAATTTCCACTTATTACTTTACTAAACTTTAATCCTGTTGGCAATTGGTCTACTACTTTTGTAGCACGGCCTGCTTTTTGTCCTTCATTATATATAGCTAATTTATAAGTAACTTTATTACCTTTTTCTACTAATACAGGATCCTTTTTATGCTTATATGTAGCTGTTGTTCCTGATGTTAATGTACTTTCATCAATAACTGGTACTCTAGAATTTGCTCCAGTTAATTCTTTATCATTTATTTTTGTAATATATTTTCTTAATGCTAAATCAAAAGGTTTTTCATTTGGTGTTACTTCTAAGTCTACATTTTCACTTTTTTCTTCTTTTTCAGGTATCATAACTGGTTGTGTTTGATTATCAGTTGTTGATGCCCATAAAGTAAGTTTAGAATTACTATAATTTATACTAATAGAAACTCCAACTTTTTTTGTTGTTTCTTTTGGAATAGAAATATAAAAATCTTTTCCTACTAAATCTTTAACAGTAGTTCCTTGTGCTACTTTTCTTTTATTACTATCTAATAATTTATAATTATCTGTTTCATTTCCACTGTTTTTTACTTTAAAGTCTATTGTATATGGTATTGTATTTCCAGATACTTCTGTAATATTAATTGGTCCTATTACATAATTTTCTCCTACTTCTTCATAATTTAAAGTAGTTGTATTTATTTTAGCTGGTGCCCCTGTTGCAGATGAATTTGAATAGTTATTGGCATTTGCTTTCGCTGTTTTTATTAAATAATCATATAACTGTTTTGCTTGCATTTGTCTTTGTTTTCCAGCGCCACTATTAGGATCAACACCTGTTGGATTATAGTTAGAAAAAGAAGTATATGTATTTCCATCTAATGTATAATATAACCATGTTTCATCATCAGATGTTTTATCATATTCTCCATTTTCTTCTCCGTAATTAGTAAAATACCATATAGCAGCTTGTTGAACTGCTCCAATATCATCATCTGTTAAAGAAAAGTCCCAATTATCAGCATTAATTCCAGCAGCTTCTAACAATGCTGTCTTATCTGATTCACTTGATTCTCCTGTAAGATATAACATATCTCCTAATGCTAATAAAGCATCATATTTGCTAATAGATGTATTATCGTCAATTTTTATAGTGCCTTCAACTATAGATTTTAACACATCATTTTGTTGTTTTATTTTTTCTCTTTCTGTTTTCATATCATAAAAAACATTATATGTTGCACGCTTTTTAATATCACTAAATCCAACTCCTGCTTTTACACAATATATATTTTTATGTCCATCTGCTTTTAATGAAGCATTATCTCCTGAACTAGTATATTCAAGAATATTCCATATATATTTGCCTCCTGCATTTGGATTATTAATTGAATATCCAATATTAGGTTCACTATTAGTTCTTAATTCTGTTATCCCTAAATATAATGGAGTTGTTGCATTTGTTGCAAATACTATGTTTTGCATGCTACCAACAATAAATGCTATTATCAATATTGAAACTCCTAGAAGAATCTTTTTTGTTTTCATAAATTTCTCTCCTTCACTTACCTATATATACCTTATTATATAATATTTTATACTTTTTTCTAAATTAGTCAATAGGCATTTTTTAGAATATTTTTCCACTTATATTAGTAAAGCTCTATTTACTTACGGAAATAGCTTTACAACACTTTTTATAACTAAAAAGTATTACATTACAATTATATTACATTTTAGTTCTAAAATCAAGATTTTATGTGAATTAAATCTAATTATTTTGGCCTCCCTAGCTTTACATTAAACTTCATTTAACAAGTTGCATATTTTATCCAATATATTCATATGTTTTTAATGGTGATTAATAAATATGAAAAAGCTATTTCTAAAACTATTGATTATTGAAGTCGTGTTCATTTTTTTATTTAGTTATATTAGCACATTTGCAGATGATTTAGATAATTCAACTGATTTATTAGATGTTTCTAAAGAACTAAATGTTCTAAACTATGTTGAAACATCTAGTTCAGGTACTTCTACTTTAAATTTAAATACTCGCTCTTGTATAGTATTAGATAGGTTAAGTAAAAAAATATTATATGGAAAAAATGAATATAATAAGGTAAAAATGGCTTCAACTACCAAAATAATGACAGCAACTATTATAATTGAAAACTGTAATCTAGAAGAAACTGTTGAAGTTTCAAAAAAAGCTGCAAACACAGGAGGTTCCAGACTTGGTTTAAAAACTGGCGATAAAATTACCATTAAAGATTTATTATATGGCTTAATGTTACGTTCTGGAAATGATGCAGCTGTGGCACTGGCTGAGGTTTGTGCTGGTAGTATAGTAGATTTTAGTAATTTAATGAACAAAAAAGCAAATGAATTAGGTCTTGTTAATACTCATTTTGAATCTCCTCATGGTTTAGATTCTGATGGTCATTATACAACTGCATATGAACTGGCTCTTCTTTCAGATTATGCATTAAAAAATAAAACTTTCCTCCAAATAGTTGGAACTTATAACTACACCATATCAATTAATGGCTACCCAAAAAGTTTAACAAATACAAATGAATTGCTAGGTAATTTAAATGGTGTATATGGAATAAAAACTGGTTTTACTAATGGTGCTAATCGTTGCCTCGTAACAGCCTGTAAAAGGAATGACATGGATATTATCTGTGTTGTGTTAGGATGTGATACTAAAAAGTTTAGAACTTCTGACAGTATAAAACTAATTGAATATACTTTTAGTAATTTTGAATATGTAAATATACAAGAAAAAATAGATACGGAACTTGAGAATTGGAAAAAAGAAAATGAAAATTATTTCTTTATTAATAAGGGAATTTCATCTGATTTAATTATTAAATACTCTGAATTAGATACTCCTATTATACCTATTAATAAAAATGAAATTTCATCTATTGATGTGAACATTTATATAGATTCTATATTAGAATCTCCTATACATATAAATGATGCAATAGGTAAAATTAAAGTTACTTCAAATAATAATTCTATTTTAAGTTGCAATATATTGGCTAGTAATACAATTAAGAAAAAGAATTTTTTAGATTATAATATGGATTTTTTTAAGTATTATTCCAATATTTTAAATTCAACCATCACTTTATAATAAATAGAAAAAAGGAATGATTTATAAATATTAATCATTCCTTTTTTCTATTAATATTTCCTATATTTGTTCCACTTATTATAAAATATCACACTTGCTAATATCGCTATTCCTATAATAAACATTCTTCCTGCTAAGCCCGCCTTAGGCAAACTTTTTGCTGGACTTACTGTAGAAGATGTAGTTGTTTTTTCTTGTTGTACAGGTACAGATATATTTTCTGTTCCTTTTTCTTTATCTTCTTCTTCCTTTTGCTCTATTATATTAGATATCTTTACTTTCATTATTGTTTCATTTCCAGCTAAATCTTTTATAACAACCTCTTCTTCTGTATTTTCACTATACACTTTTTGTGCAGTTAATCTATCATCTGATAATATCCATCCTTCAATCTCTTGCATAATTTCTTTTGATTTTATTTTTACTGTTACTTTTCCTGTTGTCTCTTCTTTTGTACTATATTCTAATTCTACACTTGGGCATTCTCTATCTATATTATTAATTAGTATTTCTACAGTTTTTTCTATTCCACTTTCTGAAACTACTCTTATATTTCCTCTGTAATTATCAACAAATGTCTTTTTAAGTGTTAACTTATCTTCTGATAAATTCCATCCATCCAACTCTTTTAATGTCACATTTGATTCTATAATCACATCTACATTTTGATTTGTCAATTTCGTTGTACTATATTTTACTTCAACTTCTAAATTTTCAATTGGTATATCTGGCTCAGTTGGTTTGTCTACCACTGTTGTTACATTAATAGATATCTCTGTTATATTTCCTGCTAAATCCTTTACTGCTATTTTTTCTTCCATATTTTTATTATACACTTTAGTAAGTGATAATCCATCTTTCGCTAATGTCCATCCTTCTACTTCTTGAATTTGTTCATCAGAAGTAATTTTCACTATTACTGCTCCTGTATTTTCGTCTGGTTCACTATAAGTAACTTCTAACATTGGAGAAGTTGTATCTTCAACATCAATTCTTAAAATACTACCTGCTAGATTTCCATCATTTATTGATATGGTTGCTGAACTTACGTTTTGATTTATTGTTACTTCATTATTACTTTTATTTATTTCACAATTAAATGTATCAAAGCTCGTTGCTCCATAATTACTTATTGCTTGTTTGAATATTAAAGGCAAAGTAAGTCTTTTTCCTTCTTCTCCCTTCATTTTCAACTCTTGATTTTCAAGTTTTAAGTTGTTTATTTTTAATTGTTCTAAAGCACTTACATCACTAATATTATTATAACTAAGTGATAGTTCTGTTAAATTTTTTAAATTGCTAAGTGAACTTATATCACTTATTTTATTTTTCCCGATTCCTAGAGATGTAAGATTTTTTAGTTCTTTTAAACTAGTTATATCTTCTATATTATTATTAGCTAACGATAATATTTTTAATTTTTTCAAATTACTAAGTGGACTTATATCTTCTATTTCATTACTTCCTAAATAAAGATCTTCTAAATTAACTAATTCTTTAACATAAATTATATCAGTAATTTGATTTCCATATAAAGACAATGATTTCAAATTAGTCAACGCATCTACTCCACTTGCATCTTTAATAAGATTATTTGCAACATTTAAACATGTTAGATTTAATAACTTATGAACTACAGTAATATCAGTTATTTGATTATCATATAAATACAATGTTTGTAATTTAGTTAAATCATTAAGTCCACTAATATTTTTAATATTATTATTATCTAATCTTAAAAAATTTAGATTAGTTAATTCACTAATTTCATTAATATTACTAATATTATTGTCATTTAAGTATAATGTTGCCAATTTTTTAAAGTTTCTAATTCCAGTAATATTACTAATATTTTTCTTACTTAAATCTAAATATACAATACTATCCAAATTACTTTGTGTAATTGTTATTGTATTTTTATGATATTCTAAAACTTTATCTCCTAAAGCTAATCTAATAGCTTCATATAAATTTTCATCTTCAAAAACAACATCAACTACTGTTTCATCTGCATTTGAAATATTTATTATAAAAAAAGGTGTCAATATTATAACAATTAAAATTGTACTTATTAATTTTATTCCCTTCACTTCTTTTTCCTCCATTTTGTATAATATTTGTATATTTATTATATAATATTTTGTCTATACTTTAATTACATTTTAATTATATTTTTGTTACATTTTCATTACATTCCGGTAAAATTCTATTTTGTTAAACCTTATAATCTTTATAATTATATACAAGAAAAAGAATGTCATCTGTTAAATACAGACAACATTCCATATTAGTAGCCTAATTTATACTGTCCAACTTTTTTGGTTCAGTACAATATAGGTAAAATTCCTTTTTATATTAACAATAATATTTAATTATTAATATATGTTTTCTGGTTTTATCACCAAACTAATTTACATTTTCTTTTATGTAATCAACTACATCTCCTACTGTTACAACTTTTTCTGCATCACTATCTGGAATTTCTATATCAAATTCTTCTTCTAGTGCCATTACTAATTCAACTATATCTAATGAATCAGCTCCTAAGTCATCTATAAAAGATGCTTCCATTGTAACTGCATTTTCTGCTACACCTAATTGTTCAACAATAATTCCTTTTACTTTTTCTAAAACTTCTTCTGAACTCATAATCTTTGAGTTCACCTCCTCTCAAGTTTGCAAATGATATATTTGATATTTCATTTATATTATATGTTTCCATATTTGTCAAGTAAAATTATGCTTTTTTTAAAATTTATACTAACAAGTCAGAAAAGTCTTGATTTTATAGTATTTAAGCTTGTTGCTGTCTTTGTTTTTCAAATTCTTCTATCATATGGTCTACTGCTTTATTTTCAACAAATTTTTCAGCTTGTATAATTGTATATTCAAATAACAAAGCATCACTACTTCCATGAGCTTTTACAACAGGCTTTTTAACTCCCAAAAACAATGCTCCACCATATGATTTGTAATCCATGGCTTTTGAAAGTGATTTTATTGGTTTATGCGCAATAAGATAAGAAATCTTTGAGAATATGTTTGCTGTAAAACTCTCCACCAAACTTTTCTTTACAAATTTTCCTAATCCTTCTGTTGTTTTTAAAAATACATTTCCAGTAAATCCATCTGTCACTATTGCATCTATTTTACCAGAAAAAGCATCTCTACCCTCTACATTTCCAATAAAATTTATATTTAATTCTTTTGATTTTTCTTTTAATAAATTATAACTTTCTCTTACTAGTTCATTTCCTTTTGTTTCTTCTGTTCCAATATTCAATAATCCAATTGCTGGTTTCTCTATTCCAAATGTATTTCTTAAATATATTGTAGACATTTGAGCAAATTGTAATAAATTAATTGGCTTACAATTTGTATTAGATCCAGCATCTATCAATAATAACTGACTTTTATATGCTGGTAATATTCCAGCTAATGCTGGTCTATCTATTCCCTTTATTCTTCCAACAATTAGTGTTGCTCCTGTAAGCAGTGCTCCTGAATTCCCTGCTGAAATAAATACATCTCCTTCATCTTGTTTTAACATATTAAATCCAACTACCATTGACGAATCTTTTTTATGTCTTATCGCATCTGTTGGTTTATCTACCATTTCGATTGTTTCTGTAGCATTTACTATTTTTAATCTATCTGATATTTGTTCTATTTCCTTTCCATAAAATTCTTTTACCTTTGTTCTAATTATATCTTCTTTTCCAACTAATACTACTTCTGCCTTTACTTTATTAATTGCATTAATAGCTCCTTTAATATTTGCATCTGGTGCATTATCTCCACCCATTGCATCTAAAATAATTCTCATCTTGTTTCCTCCACTTGGTTTTTTATATTCTAATTTTATTTTTAATATATCTATTTTATTATTGTTTATTAAAAAAATCAAGTATTTTTACTTTTTAAGTTTCGTTTTTTGTTATAATTCAGTAAAAAAAGATTATGAAATGACTCCAACTGTAATGCTTAAATTTTATTTAATGTCGTTTGATTGGAATAAAAAATAGAAAATATTATAGATAACCTCTTTATTGAATTTAATTTTAAGCTATAAATAGTAACAAAATAAGAGTAATATGCAATATATTACTCTTATTTATATATTAAATAATTATAAATTATTCGATAATGTCAGCAACAACACCTGAACCAACTGTTCTACCACCTTCACGAATAGCGAATCTTAATCCTTTTTCGATAGCGATAGGAGTAATTAATTCGATTGTCATTGATACGTTATCTCCTGGCATAACCATTTCTGTTCCAGCAGGTAATTCAATAACACCTGTAACGTCTGTTGTTCTGAAATAGAATTGTGGTCTATATCCATTGAAGAATGGTGTATGACGTCCACCTTCTTCTTTTGTTAAAACGTATACTTCTGATGTGAATTTTGTATGTGGATGAATTGTTCCTGGTTTACATAGAACTTGACCTCTTTCGATGTCTTTTCTATCAATACCTCTTAATAGAACACCAATATTATCTCCAGCTTCAGCTTGATCTAATAATTTTCTGAACATTTCTACACCTGTAACAACAGTTTTTCTTCTTTCTGTTGTAAGACCGATAATTTCAACTTCGTCTTGTAATTTTACTTGACCTCTTTCTACTCTACCTGTTGCAACTGTTCCACGTCCTGTAATTGTGAATACGTCTTCAACTGGCATTAAGAATGGTTGATCAATTGGTCTTTCTGGTGTTGGGATGTAAGTATCAATTGCATCCATTAATTCTTTCATAGGTGCATATACAGGATCGTTAGGATCTGTAGATGTACTTTCTAGAACTTTTAGTGAAGAACCTTTTACAATTGGAACTTCATCTCCTGGGAAACCATATTCAGAAAGTAAGTCTCTTACTTCCATTTCAACTAATTCTAATAATTCTGGATCATCAACCATATCGCATTTGTTTAAGTAAACAACGATATATTTAACACCTACTTGTCTAGCAAGTAAGATATGCTCTCTTGTTTGAGGCATTGGTCCATCAGCTGCTGATACAACTAGTACAGCACCATCCATTTGTGCAGCACCTGTAATCATGTTTTTTACATAGTCAGCGTGACCTGGACAGTCAACGTGTGCATAGTGTCTTGCATCTGTTTCATATTCAACGTGAGCTGTATTAATTGTGATTCCTCTTGCTTTTTCTTCTGGAGCACCATCAATTTGATCATATGCTTCATATTGAGCTTTTCCTAATAATGATAAATATTTTGTAATAGCTGCTGTTGTTGTTGTTTTACCATGGTCAACGTGACCAATTGTTCCGATATTAACGTGTGGTTTGTTTCTTTCAAATTTTGCTTTTGCCATTTTAAAATTCCTCCTTATTTTTGAGATTTCTCTCTTTTATTTTTATGGTATATACAACTCAGCTTATTGCTTAGTTGTATAAGTTAACTTTACACTATTTTTTCGTTACAAAGCTAACCAAAAATTTAATAACTATTTATTACACAGGCATTTTATAACATTTTTTATAAAAAAGCAAGTGTTTTTGTTTTTCTTATTTGAAATTTAATATAAAATTAATATGTTATACATTTTAATTTAAATTTAATCTTTTTTTGCTCTTGATGATACAATAGCTTCAAAAACTGATTTTGGTACTTCTTCATAATGAGAAGGTTCCATAGAGTATGTTCCTCTACCTTGTGTTCTAGAACGTAATTCAGTTGCATAACCAAACATTTCTGAAAGTGGAATAAATGCATGAATTTCTTGTACTCCATCATTACCATCCATACCTTCCATTCTTCCACGTCTAGAGTTTACATCTCCAATAACATCTCCCATGTATTCTTCTGGAACTGTTATATCAACTTTCATTATTGGTTCTAAGATAACTGATTTAGCTTGTCTCATACCTTCTTTAAATGCCATAGATGCTGCTATTTTGAAGGCCATTTCTGAAGAGTCAACTTCATGGTATGAACCATCAACTAATGTTACCTTAAAGTCTGTAACTGGGTATCCTGCAAGGATTCCGCTTTCAGCAGCTTCTCTCATTCCTTGTTCAATTGGTTTAATATATTCTTTTGGAACTGCTCCTCCGACAATTTTGCTTTCGAATTCAATTCCTTTTCCTGGTTCTAATGGTTCCATTTCAAACCATACATCACCGTATTGTCCTTTACCACCTGATTGACGAATAAATTTACCTTGAACTTTTACTGCATTTCTGATTGTTTCTTTGTAAGCAACTTGTGGTTTACCTACATTACATTCTACTTTGAATTCTCTTTTTAATCTATCAACTATGATATCTAAGTGTAATTCACCCATACCAGCAATAATTGTTTGACCTGTTTCTTGGTTTGTATAAGCTTTAAATGTTGGATCTTCTTCAGCAAGTTTTGCTAAAGCAATTCCCATTTTTTCTTGAGCAGCTTTATCTTTTGGCTCAATAGCTATATCAATAACTGGTTCAGGGAATTCCATTGATTCAAGTATTATTGGATGATCTGGATCACATAAAGTATTCCCAGTTGTAACATCTTTTAGACCTACTGCTGCAGCAATATCTCCTGAATAAACTTTGTCAATATCTTCTCTATGATTTGAATGCATTTGAAGAATTCTTCCAACTCTTTCTTTTTTATCTTTACTAGAGTTTAATATTGTAGAACCTGATTCTAGTGTTCCAGAATAAACTCTAAAGAAACATAATTTTCCAACAAATGGATCAGTAGCAATTTTAAATGCTAATGCTGCAAATGGAGCATCATCTGAAGTTTTAGCTTCTGTTTCTTCTCCTTCTAATGTTTCACCTTTAATATGTGGTATATCTAATGGTGATGGCATATAATCAACTACTGCATCTAATAATTCTTGAACACCTTTGTTTTTGTATGAAGAACCACATGTAACTGGAACTATTTTATTTGCTATTGTTCCAATTCTTAAACCTTTTTTGATTTCTTCTTCTGTCAATTCTTCACCATCTAAATACTTCATCATTAACTCTTCATCTTGATCAGCAACTGCTTCAATCATGTTTGCTCTCCATTTTTCAGCATCTGCTTTCATATCTTCTGGTATTTCTTTTTCAACAATATGTTCACCTAATTTATCATCTTGAATAAATGCTTTCATTTTAATAAGATCAACTATACCTTGGAAATTATCTTCTGCTCCAACTGGTAATTGAATTGGAACTGCATTTGCTTTTAATCTGTTTTTTAATTGATCAACACAAAGCATAAAGTTAGCTCCAACAATATCCATCTTATTTACATATACCATTCTAGGTACACTATACTTGTCAGCTTGTCTCCAAACTGTTTCTGTTTGTGGTTGTACTCCACCTTTTGCAGCTAAAACTGTAACAGCTCCATCAAGTACTTTTAAAGATCTTTGTACTTCTACTGTAAAGTCAACGTGTCCTGGTGTATCAATAATATTAATTCTATTATTTTTCCAGAAGCATGTTGTACATGCTGAAGTAATTGTAATACCTCTTTCTTGTTCTTGCGCCATCCAGTCCATTGTTGCTGCACCTTCATGAACTTCTCCTATTTTATGTGTTTTTCCTGTATAAAATAAGATTCTTTCTGTTGTTGTTGTTTTTCCGGCATCTATATGTGCCATTATTCCTATATTTCTAGTTCTTTCTAGTGGGTATGCTCTTCCTGCCATTTTCTATATTTCCCCCTTTCAAATACTCTGATTCTCTTTGAATTTATATTTTTATAACATTAATTTCAAATTTTACCATTTATAGTGTGCAAAAGCTTTATTAGCTTCAGCCATTCTATGTGTATCTTCTTTCTTCTTAAATGCTCCACCGTTTCCAGCTACTGCATCCATTATTTCACCTGCTAATTTTTCAGCCATTGTTTTTTCATGTCTGTTTCTAGCATAAGTTACTAACCATCTTAATCCTAAAGTTTGTCTTCTTTCTGGTCTGATTTCTAATGGAACTTGATAAGTTGCTCCACCTACTCTTCTTGCTTTAACTTCAAGAACTGGCATAATATTTTCTAAAGCTGCTTCAAAAACTTCTAAAGGATTTTTTCCTTCTTTTTCTTTAATAATGTCAAATGCATCATATACTATTTTTTGAGCAACTGATTTTTTACCATCTAACATAATATTGTTAACTAATTTTGTAACAACTTTGCTATTATATATTGGATCTGGTAATACTTCTCTTTTTGCTATATATCCTTTTCTTGGCACTATTCTTCCCTCCTTAAATTTTATTTGATATTTTATTTATAAAATATCTAGGTACTCTCAAGAAAGTCTTTCTTTCTTGCGCACAGTGCTATATAAATCTATTCTAAATTTAAATGCCTTAATTTAGTAAGAATTACAAGCACTAATTTTTAAATTTTGTAGCTAATTTTTTTATTTTTTAGGTTTTTTAGCTCCATATTTAGAACGCGCTTGCATTCTATCTTTAACACCTGCTGTATCTAATGTTCCTCTGATAATATGGTATCTAACACCTGGAAGGTCTTTTACCCTACCACCTCTTATTAATACAACACTGTGTTCTTGTAGGTTATGTCCTATACCTGGGATATAAGATGTTACTTCATAACCATTTGAAAGTCTAACTCTGGCAACTTTTCTTAAAGCTGAGTTTGGCTTTTTAGGTGTAACTGTTTTAACAACTGTACATACTCCTCTTTTTTGTGGAGCTCTATTGTTTGTTAATTTTTTGTTTTTTGAGTTCCATCCATGTTGAAGTGCTGGTGCTGTTGATTTTGTTACTCCTGTTTTTCTTCCTTTTCTTACTAATTGATTAATTGTTGGCACTTAAATTTCACCTCCTGTTTAATTATTTATTCAAAACTTGCCTAATTTGGTAATATATTCGAACATATGCTATTATAGCATCTTTGATACATAAAGTCAATAGAAAAAGGCAAGTTTTCACTTGCCTAGTTTAATAGCATCAACATATTCAATAGCTTTCTTTGAAACATCTTTTAACTTCATTATTTCTTGTTCATTTATTAAATAAATATTTACAAGTCCAAACATTCTTTGCAATAATGACTGAGTATAGTATATATTTTTATACTGAATCTTTTTTTCTCTTTTTGTGCATGTTTTATTCTCTATATTTATATTATATATCGCTTTCTTACTTTTTATTAATATTCCAATAAATATTAATAAAAAGATTATTACAACTACTACTACAGAAATTATACTACTTCTTTGCCAAACATCTTTTACTGTATACTTAGCAAATTTAATATAAAATTTCCAAAATATAAATAGTCCTGCCAAAGCTATAAAAGTTAAATATGTAATTAATTTTCTAGGATGCCACCGAACTTTTATTTTTTCTATCTTTTTCATTTGTATATTCCTCCTTATTTTTAGGAACAAACGACCTCTCAAATATTTATTTGAAAGGTCTTTTTATTTGTTTACATTTTTATAATACTACTTTTTTTTAATTTGTCAATACTATATTTGAATTTCGTCATCTTCTTTTGTTGTAGATTCTTGGGTTACTTTCTTGTCTTCTTTTGTTGTAGATTCTTTTGTCATTTCACTTAATGCAACAGCTGTATTATAATCAAATCCTAATCTTTGAATATTGCTAACATCCATAGTTGCTAATTTTGCTTTTTGTTCATCTGTTAACTTTTCATAAGCTTCATTATATTTATTTTTTTGTTCTAATTCTATATCACTTGCCTTTTGCTCTTCTGGAGTATATTCTATAGATTCATAAAACCTCTCTTTTCTGCTTTTCGTGTCTTCTTGTCTTTCATTTTTCTCATTAATCATTTTAGGTTCTTCTTTTTTATTAAACTTCGCTAGAGCTTTATTTTTTATTTTTCCAAAGAAAGATTTGATTGTATATAACTTTTTAGCTCCTATCACTTCATTGCCATCTATTTTGCTTTCTTTTAAAGCTACTCTGTTCATTAAAGCCATGTCTTTAAATGATAAGTTTGAATTTTCTAAATCATGTTTATATTCAAAAGGAAATTCTTTTTTCTCTATCAAACTATAAATGTATTCTTCTGTCATTTTTTCATTTTCATTTATAGCTTCTAATATTACTGGATTAATTTTTCTTTTTAACATAAATTGATTTATTCTTGATTCTACTCCTGCCTTTTCCATAATTTCTTTAAGATTAATTCTTTTATATAATCCTTTTCTATTCTCAATTGCTTCTTTTATATCTATCTCTTTTTTATTATTTTTAAATGTATCAATGTATGCTTTTCCTGTAGCAGCTTCAATATGAATAGCCTTAACAAAATCTTGTGAATTAGAATATATGTCCTCATATTCCTCTTCCGGATCATTTGCTTTATTATCTTCTTGTTGCTCTTCTGGCTTATCTGTTTTATTATTTCTTTGTTGTTCTTCTGGCTTGTCTGTTCTATTATTTCTTTGTTGTTCTTTTGGCTTATCTGTTTTATTATTTTCTTGTTGTTTTTCTGGCTTGTCTGTTTTATTATTTTCTTGTTGTTCTTCTGGCTTGTCTGTTTTATTATTTTCTTGTTGTTCTTTTGGCTTGTCTGTTTTATTATTTTCTTGTTGCTCTTCCGGCTTGTCTGTTTTATTATTTTCTCTTTCACGCATTTTATTAAAATCAATAGCTGTAAATGTACTAAGTTGTTGATTTAGTTCTCCCTTAAACTTTGAATATTCCTCTATTTTTTTATTCATAGCATTAATTTCTTTATTTATTTTTCCAATTTCCTGTTCTTTTTTTCGCTTTCTTTCCTTAATTCTAACCACTCAAGAGGATTTTCTTTATCAGGTTTTGCACTAAATTCTTGTTCTTTGAGTTCGTTGCCCTTAATTTCATATTCTTTTCTTTTTATTTCTAGTTTTCCATCTTCAACTTCTCTTTTCATAGCTTCAATTTCCATTGTAATGGTTTTGAAGTTTTTATCTGTACAGAAAAACTTTTTATCTTCTTTCGCTTTATTAATTTCTTCTTTAATTTTGCCATTTTCTTCTTCCAGATTTTTTTCTTCTTGTTCTATTTGCTTTCCGTATTCAGCTTCTACTGCAGCCCTATCTAATTTATATTCAACATCTTCTTGATTTTCTTGCATATCACTCTTAAGTTTTTCTATTTTAACTTTTGTTCTCTTTTCATTTTGTTTCATTTGTGTTTCCAAATTAGGTACCTTATTTTTAAGCTTATTATACTCATCAATTAAAGCTTGTGTTTTTGTAAATTCACTAACTTTTTTCATATCAAATCCCCCTATTATTTATATTTTTCATTATAATAAATTATTTCTTCTTTCAAATTAATTCTTTATTTAAAATAAGTATACATATTTATTATACTTTTTTTAATACTTTTTTTCAACCTTTTTATCCAATTTTATACATTTGTAAACTAATTGTAATAACTTTGTAAAATACATTATTTATATCTTTAATTAAAATACCCTAAACTCCTTTCAGCTAATTTAGCATATCGTTCTTTTTTATCTTTTATCTTTTTTCCCTCTAACTCTGGCAATATTCCAAAATTAGCATTCATTGGCTGAAATCTTTCATTTGGAGTTGATATATATTTAGATAAAGCCCCTATTACCGTATTTTCCGAAAAAATAACTTTTTCTTCTTTTCCTTTTACTTGATTAACAGCATTAATGGCTACTACCATTCCAGAAGATATCGACTCAACATAACCCTCAACACCAGTTATCTGGCCTGCAAAATAAACATTATTATTGTTTTTAAGATTATATGTTTCATCTAATAATTTACTTGAATTTATATATGTATTTCTATGCATTACTCCATATTTTATAAACTCTGCTTCTTCTAATCCTGGTATCATTTGAAAAACTCTCTTTTGCTCTCCAAATTTCAAATTAGTTTGAAATCCAACAATATTATATATACTTGCTTGTTTATTATCTTGTCTTAGTTGTACTAATGCATATGGCCTTCTTCCTGTTCTTGGATCATCAAACCCTACTGGTTTTAATGGTCCAAATCTCAAAGTATCAATTCCCCTTTTGGCCATTATTTCAACTGGCATACAACCTTCAAAGATTTCTCTCTTTTCAAATTCATGAAGTGTAACTACTTCTGCTTTTACAAGTTCATTCCAAAATTTCTCATATTCATCCTGATTCATTGGAAGATTAATATAACTCTGTTCGTCTTTTTCTTGAATTGCTAATCTTTTTTTCCATTCTTCTATACTTTCATCTTTTTTCTTTTCTTGGCTGTACCTGTCTCCATAAAATGCAATTTTAAAATTTATACTATCTTTATTTACAATTGGCGCAGCCGCATCATAAAAATAAAGCTTGTCTTCTCCTGTTATTTTACCTATATTTTTTGCTAACCCTTCTGAAGTAAGAGGTCCTGTTGCTATTATCACAATTCCTTCTTTTGCTAAAGATTCTATATCAACAATTTCTTTACGAATAATTTCAATAAATTCATTTTTTTCTAATTCACAAGTTACTTTTTTAGAAAAAATTTCTCTATCTACTGCTAAAGCCTGTCCTGCTGGAACTCTTGTTTCATCTGCAATTTTAATTAATAATGAATCCAATCTTCTTAATTCTTCTTTCAATAAACCACATGCATTTGTTAGCAAATTTGATTTAAAAGAATTGCTACATACAATTTCAGCAAAATTTTCATTTGAATGTGCTTCTGAATATTTTATTGGCTTCATTTCATATAATTTTACTTTTATTCCTCTTTTAGCAATTTGATAAGCTGCCTCACATCCAGCTAATCCTGCTCCTATTACAGTTATATAATCTTTCATTATCTTTCTTCTACCTCAGTAACATAATTTCTTTGTACATTTATTTCTTTATCTTGAGTTTTATATTCTAATTCTGATGCTGGCATCCATCCATATATACTTTTACCATCAACAGACATAGTAGATAAAACCTCTTGTATATTTTCATTATTCTCTATATATGTTTTAAACTCATTATAATCAATTCCTTGTTCTTCTGCATATTGTTTCCAAGTTTGCCCTACTTTTGTGGCCTTTAATATTGATTTGCTTCCATCTTTATTAGTTCTGATTAAAGCTCTATTATATATCGAAACTTCAGTATCTTCAGTAAAAATACCATAATTTCCTCTACCATCAGACACTTCTGTGTATTTGCTCTGTGCTGGAGCTATAATATGTACAAGTACATCATCTTCATTCTTATCATTTGTATTTTCTTCTTTAACTGCTTCTTCTGATTTTATATTTTCGTCCATATTCAAAGAATTTTCTTTTTTAAAATCTTCTGCCATTTTTATTAATTCATGTTCATTTACAGGTGTTTGTTTTACAGTATCTATATAGCTGTTTTTTGTACTTTTACTTTCAGTATTATTTTCATTCTGATTAGCAGAAATTGTTCCAGGAAGTAGCATTAATGATCCCATTCCAAAAGCTGCTATCCTTTTTAATAATTTCTTTCCGTTAATTTTCCTGAAAAATTCTTTCATCTTTCCGAATCTGTTTTTGTTTCTTTGCTTTTTTATTATCTCTTTATTTCTCTTCTTTTTTCCAATCATTTGCTTAATTTTCTGCCATCTTCCAATAGGTCTCTCTTCTTTAATATATATGTACTCTAAACTACCATCTGGACCATAAACTCTTTTTATTTTTTTATTTTCATCATCATCAATCTTATTATAAATTTCTGATTTACTTTCATTGTTAACAACTTCGTCTAGTTGTATATTTTGTTTTGAAATGTCCTTGCTTCCTTTATAACAAACGTCTTTTACTTGTTTACGTATTTCTAATACTTTTTCCTGTAGTTCTCTTTTTTCTTCTCTAGATATATTTACTAATTCCTGTCTTTTTTGATTTAACATTTTATAATTATTAACTAATCTATCAATTCTTTTTTCAATATAACTTTGTTTCTTATCTTTTTTTATATCTTGGTTTATACTATTTATTTGATATTGAATATTTCTTATGTCCTCATTTAATTTTTCTAAATGTTTGTTCAAAACTTTTTTATCCATTTCAATTCTCCTTATACAACATATTTTTATTATCTGTTCTTTACATAATGTAAAATATGGTTCTTTCTAAGTTTAACATAAAATGGCAAAAAAATCAACCTTGTTATTATTTATAAATCATAACAATATTATTCGAATAATTTCATAATCTCATCTTGAGATAATTTATTAACAAATGTAGTTTTTGTATCCAGCATATTATTAGCTAACTCTTCCTTTTTCTCTTGTAATTCATATATTTTTTCTTCAATTGAATTCTTAGTAATTAATTTATACACTTGAACATTATTTTTTTGACCTATTCTATAAGCCCTATCAGTAGCCTGATTTTCTGTTGATATATTCCACCATGGATCATAATGAATAACCATATCTGCTCCAGTTAAATTAAGACCTGTTCCACCTGCTTTTAAAGAAATCAAAAACACCTTAATATCAGAATTATTATTAAATTCATCAACCAATTTTATCCTATCTTCTACTTTTGTAGCACCTGTTAATTTAAAATATCTTATGTTTCTTTTTTTTAATTCTTTTTCTATGAAATCAAACATTGATGTATATCCCGAAAAAAGTAGTATTTTATGTCCTGCATTTGTACCCTCTTGAATAATTTCCATACATTGTTCCAATTTGCTACTTCCCTCATTATATCCATTTATAAACAAACTTGGATGACAACAAATCTGCCTTAATCTTGTTAGCGCTGCCAATATTTGCATTTTGTTTTTCTCATAGCCACTATATTTAATTTTTTCTGATATATCCTGTTTTGCTTGTAATAAATAATTTATATATATTTTTCTTTGTTCTTCTCCCATTTCATTATTTAAAACCGTTACTGTCTTATCTGGAAGCTCTGTTAACACTTCTTTTTTACTTCTTCTTAAAATAAATGGTTCTATTAGCATTTTTAGCTTTCCAACAACTGATTCATTAGATTCCCTTACAATTGGAGTTTCATACATATTTTTAAATTTTCGATATGTAAACAAATATCCTGGCATAATAAAGTCAAAAATCGACCATAATTCTGCTAAAGAATTTTCAATTGGAGTTCCAGTTAAAGCATATTTTGTATCTCCTTTTATTTTTTTTATTGCTTTTGCATTTTGAGTATTACTATTTTTTAAATATTGAGCTTCATCTGCTATTATAAATCTAAATTTATAATTTTTTTCTTGATATAGTTCAATATCTCTCTTTAATAAATCATATGAAGTAATAACTAAATCAAACTTATCTATTTGCTCAATTTGATGTTTTCTCTCTTCTAGCGTCCCTCTTATAACTATTGTTTTTAACCCATTAGCAAATTTAGTTGCTTCATTCTGCCAATTTAATGTTAACGAACTTGGTGAAATTACAATACTTGCTCTATTGTTTTCCTTTTTATCATCTTTACAATTTTGAACATAATCAACTATTACTGATAACATTTGAATAGTTTTTCCGTAATCCCATATCATCTGCCAATATTCCACCAAAGTGATATCTATCTAGTATCTTTAACCACTTAAAACCTGTTTTTTGATAATATCTTAAAACTGAATTTAAATTTTCTGGTACTTTAATTTCTTCTTCTAATTGCTCTTTATCTAATTGATTTATAATATTTTTATATTCATCATTTTTAGTTATTTCAGTTCCTTTTATTTCTTTTAATAGTTGATTAAAATATGAAATTCTATAAACAGGTAATTTTAATTCTTCTTTTTCCAAATCTTTATAAGAAATATCCATACCTGTTACTAATTTCTCTAAAAATTTTGCTTCTTTATTATTTTCTAAGTCAATAAAACTACCATCTTTTAATCTATGATATTTTTTCTTTAAAGAGTATTTAGACATGATTTCTTCTAATTCTTCTATATCAATATCTAAATTTTTGAAATCAATTGATAATAAATTATTTTCGACTTTTACTCCTATTCCTCCAATTTTTGTTTCCTTAATCTGTTTTCTTTTAAAATTATCTGTTGCTAAAACTTCAAAATGTTGCATATAATAGTTTATATCTTCTGTTAAAAACTCATATATTTTATCATTATCTGGTAAAATAAATCTCAAATTTTTAGTTTCTAACATAAATCCAGTCTGTCTAAAAATATTTAAAGCATTAGTTTCTTCTAACATATTTCTTGGAAATTTAATTTTTTTATTTTCTTCTAATGGGTTAAATTCATTACCTTCATAATCAAACCTTACATCTGCAATTAAATAATCATTTGAGTCGAAATCTAAAAACACTTTAACTATCAATTCTTTTGGCATGTATTTTTTTATACTATCTTCTGTCATATTTTTTAAATTTATGGCATTCTTTACTCTTGGTATAATAATAGAAAATAATTGTGTTAATTCTTTTTCTCCTAATTTTACTTCATTTATATAATTTTTTCTAAAAAGTTCTAATAACTTTAAATTAGAATTTTCAAACTCTTTTGTGCATCTATATAATTTTTGATCATCTAAAATATATTTGTATTCTTTTCCCTTAATAATATTTACTTTATAAATTTCTATATTAGGTACTATTATATAATCTTTATTTTCTGTTTTCTTTAATTCAAATTCTATTTCTGGTTGTTCTTCTGTAAATTCTATTTCTTCAGTATTACAATCTTTTTGAAATATAATTTTTCTTCCTTTTAATACATCAAATAAATCATCAATAGCACTATTACCTACTATAATACTTGTTTCACTTAGTGCTTTTCCATAGTATTTATAATTACTATTTGAATTAGAATTCGCATATTTTATAACTTCTGCATATTTCATAACAAACTCTAACAATTGTCTACTATTATTTTCAAATGCTTCTTCTGTGTGGATAAATTGCAACTTTTCACCATAACGATAAAATTCTTTATTAAGCATTCTTGTATAAAATTCTGATAAATTTTTTATTTTATACATTTTTTTATTTCCAATTTTAAATTCGATTTTCATGTCACCAGAAAATTTGTCATAAAAAATCCTAGGCTCAATTTTTATTGTTCCTTCTTTTTTTATTTTTTCTTTATCTTCATTAATTCCTTCTATTTCTTCATTGTAAAAAATATTAACAATTTGTTTAAAATTTTTATATTCTTCCTTGTTTAATTGCATTTTATTTCCCTCACTTGGCATATTATTATACAATATCTTAGGTAAAAATGCAAGCAATCTTTAAGCCTCAAATATACAATTAGGTTACAGTTCGGTGAGAAATAACTATGATGTTGATGCTCTGGCTCCAACTATAATACTTAAATTTTATTTAATGACGTTTGATTGGAATGAAAAATAGAAAAT
>OGLJ01001143.1_pt1 | contig 23667 bp, 19 predicted proteins | sample 1572801 | NCBI WGS metagenome assembly OGLJ01 (sample SAMEA2581877, study PRJEB24529) | metagenome | biome: Human gut stool | place: China | collected 2011
TACAATACTTTCATACATACGATACAGTCTGCTACTAAAAATAAGTAATGGAAAAGAAATTAGTTAAGCAGCAGCTTCTTACAGGAGAACGTGCTCTTTTTGCAAGCAAAGACCTTCGTATTGAAGATTCTATATTTGATGATGGTGAGTCTCCATTAAAGGAGAGCAGTAATATAGAGCTTGTAAACAGCAGCTTTAAGTGGAAATATCCACTCTGGTACTGCAACAATGTCAATGTAAAGGACTGTTATTTCTTTGAGATGGGAAGAGCAGGAGTATGGTACACTAACGATATTAATGTTGAGGATACAATTATTGAAGCACCTAAGAATTTCAGAAGATGTAACAGACTAGGTCTTAAGAATGTGGAATTTGTCAATGCAGAGGAAACTCTCTGGAGCTGTGATAATGTTACTATGACAAATGTAGTGGCAAAGGGTAATTATTTTGCAATGAACAGCAACGATATGAAGATTGATGGTCTTAAGCTTGTTGGCAATTATCCATTTGACGGAAGTAAGAATCTTGAGATAAGAAATTCAAGACTTATGAGCAAGGATGCTTTCTGGAATGCTGAAAATATAACAGTGTATGATTCATACATTTCAGGTGAGTACCTTGGCTGGAATTCAAAGAATCTTACGTTTATTAACTGTACAATAGAGAGCCTTCAGGGATTGTGTTACATTGATAATCTTGTTATGAAGAACTGCAAGCTTATTAATACAACACTTGCTTTCGAGTATTCAACTGTAGATGCTGATATCACAAGCAGGGTTGACAGCGTGTTAAATCCAACTTCCGGAACGATAACAGCAGACAGTATAGATAAGCTTATAATTGAGAAGGATAAGGTTGATCCTTCGCTTACTAAGATAGTATGCAGGAATTAATAAGTAGAATTAAGAAGGGAAATCCGAGAATGAAATATGATTTTGATACAGTAGTGAACCGCCGTAATACGGATTCTTTAAAATGGAACGTGGCAGAGAATGAGCTTCCTATGTGGGTTGCTGACATGGATTTTAAGACAGCACCTGAGATAACTGAGGCTATTAAGGCAAAGGCAGACCTCGGTGTATACGGTTATACTGAGATATCAAAGGACTGGTATGACGCATACACAGGCTGGTGGGAAAGACGCCACAATTTCAGGATGGAAGACGACTGGCTTATGTTCGTAACAGGCGTTATACCTGCAATATCAAGCTCTGTAAGAAAGCTTACGACACCAGCAGAGAATGTTGTAATCATGACACCTGTATACAACATTTTCTTTAACAGTATTCTTAATAATGGCAGAAATGTGTTACAGAGCCAGCTTGCATATGAGAATGGCAGGTATGTAATAGATTTTGAAGACCTTGAAGTTAAGCTCAAGAACCCACAGACAACACTTCTTATTCTGTGCAACCCACAGAATCCGGGTGGAAATGTATGGAGAAAGGAAGAACTTGCACGTATCGGAGAGCTTGCTTACAAGTATGGAGTCGTTGTTATATCTGATGAGATTCACTGCGAGCTTACAGACCCGGGCATTGATTATGTGCCATTTGCAAGTGTTTCGGAGGTGTGTAAGAATATATCTGTAACATGCATAGCACCTACGAAAACATTTAACATGGCAGGCTTACAGACAGCAGCAATATGTGTGCCGGATGAGCGACTCCGTCACAAGGTTTGGCGTGCAATCAATACCGATGAGGTAGCTGAGCCAAATGTTTTCGCAGTTGATGCGGCTATAGCTGCATTTACAAAGGGTGAGGAATGGCTTGAGCAGTTAAGAGAATATATCTACGAGAATAAACAGATTACCGAAAAGTTCATAAAAGACAATATTCCGAGAGTGTCAATGGTGGAATCACATGCAACTTATCTTTGCTGGCTTGATGTGTCTGATATCACAGACAATTCAACAAGGCTTGCGGCATATATAAGAAAGAATACAGGACTTTTCCTGTCAGCGGGAGAAGGCTTTGGCGGAGATGGAAAACATTTCTTAAGACTGAATGTTGCATGTCCTAAGACAACTTTAATGGATGGGCTTGAAAGACTTAGAAATGGCATATTGAGTTTTGACAGGTAGTGGGTTACAATAATATAAGTGAAATAACACATGAGATACGAGTGTATCTAAGAATAATAAGCGAGGAGATAATGATATGAATATTGTATGTTTAGACCTTGAGGGCGTTCTTGTACCAGAGATATGGATTGCATTTGCAGAGGCAAGCGGAATCCCAGAGCTTAAGAGAACAACAAGAGACGAACCAGATTATGATAAGCTTATGAACTGGAGACTTGGTATTCTTAAGGAGCATGGTCTTGGACTTAAAGAAATTCAGGATACTATTGCTAAGATTGACCCAATTCCGGGAGCAAAGGAATTCCTTGATGAATTAAGAAGTATAACACAGGTTATCATTATTTCAGATACATTTACACAGTTTGCTACTCCGCTTATGAAGAAGCTGGGCTGGCCAACTATTTTCTGTAATTCACTTGAGGTCGCTGACAATGGTGAGATTACAGGTTTCAAGATGCGTTGTGAGCAGTCAAAGCTTACAACAGTTAAGGCTTTACAGTCTATTGGTTATGATACTATTGCATCAGGAGACAGCCACAATGACTTAGGAATGATTAAGGCAAGCAAGGCAGGCTTCCTCTTTAAGAGTACAGAGCAGATTAAGGCTGATAATCCTGAATTAGAGGCATTTGATACATATGATGAGCTTTTAGCTGCTATTAAGAAGGCACTTTAAGATGCATCGAAGGTAAAAGGGGTTACTATGTTATTAGAAGAGATACTCAAGCAGGAACAGGAAAGATTCATTAAAGAGAATCTCCTTTCTGATGAAATGATTGAGTTATTAAAAGAAAATATTATGCCGTTTAACACACTGATGGCTTATTACAGATGCGCCATTATGGAGGTTGAGACTAAGTTCAAGGTGCTTAATGAGGAGTTCTCATTACAGTATGACAGAAATCCTATTGAGAGTATCAAGAGCAGAATTAAGTCTATGGATGGAATATTTAAGAAGGCGAAGAAGAAAAATATTCCTATAACAATGGAAGGCATTGAGGAAGGTATAAGAGATATTGCGGGGGTAAGAGTAATATGCTCTTTCCCGGAAGATATCTATATGCTTGCCGACTGCCTGTTAAAGCAGGACGATGTAGTGCTTGTCGAGAGAAAGGATTATATCAAGAATCCTAAGCCAAGCGGTTACAGAAGTCTTCACCTTATAATTGAGATACCGATATTCCTTCAGAATGAAAAGAAGATGATGAAGGTTGAGGTTCAGTTCCGTACAATTGCCATGGATTTCTGGGCGAGCGTGGAGCATAAGGTTCGTTATAAGAAGAATATTCCAGATTCTGAAGCAGAACAGCTGGCTGCAGAATTGTCTTCATGTGCAGATCAGATTGCTGCAATGGATAACAAGATGGAAGAGATTCGCCGCAGAATTGCAGAAGCGGAGGAAAGAGAAGCTGAAAATAGTCCGGCTAAGCAGCCTCAGACGATAGGTGGGGTTATGCTTAAGAAGAGGCTGGAATCGGGGAGGTTTCCCTTTAAGAAGTAGGTAAGAAATGGCTCCCCGGAGAGGGGGCTGGGGATGGCTGTATGGTTTAATTGAAAACGCGCTCCCGCTCGGGCGAAGACGCAGCGGGTACTAAGTTTGTGGGGATTTGCCGCCTTGCGGCGGCTCTCCCCACGCACTAAGTACCGGCGTCTTCACACGGTTTCCAATTAAACCACACAACCACACCCAGCCCACCACCCCGGGGAGTTTTTACCTGTCAGCGTTGGTCGCTTTGGCTCCCTCGCTTTTGTGGTGGTGGGGGTGAGATGCGTGGTTCAGCGTTGGTCGCATTGCTCCCTTGCTGGTGTGGTGGCGGGATTGAGCTATGGTCGTGTAGAGCAACTGTGTTTGTGATGGGGAGGATGTGACTGGGTTGGATAAAGGACTTTCTTGAAGGTTCAAGTGGAGTTTAGAGGCTGTAGGATTTTATAAAATGTGTAGCAATTTTCGCACACGATGTGAGAAAAAGGCGCATTCGAGCCATGGATGGCGAGTATGCGCCGGTTGCGGACGGTGACTGTAACGCGGATAAAATCCGTACAGCGTCTTAATGACACGTTCCACCTTTAAGAAAGTCCTTTATCCAACCCAGTCACACCTTGCTGGACATAAAAGAAGGAGGACATTATGAAGGTTATATCTATTGTTGATGATGATTATGGAATTATGTTTAATAACAGACGAGTTTCTAAGGACAGTGTTCTTAATGAGCATATTATTAAGATGCTTGATGGCGGGAAGTTATGGCTTTCTTTATATAGCAAGCAGATTTTTTGTGATTATGAGAATCTTGAGGTTAATCAGGAGTTTGGTTTTGCCGGAAGGGATGATTTCTGTTTTGTTGAGGACTCTGAGATTGTTTCTTATGAGGATATGGTGGATGAGGTTTATCTGTATAAGTGGAACAGGAAGTATCCTTCTGATGTGAAGTTTCCTAAGGACATGCTTAATGAGTTTAAGCTGGAGGGTTCTACTGATTTTGAGGGTAATTCTCATGAGAAAATTACTGAAGAAAGATATGTAAGAAAGAAATAAGGAAAAATACATGCGTAATATAAGGTTAGAAGTGCTAAGGAGAGTAACCGCATTTTTACTGGTGTTCTTTATTGCAGGAAGCGGATTTGGGTTAAGCGGATGCTCTTCTAAGAAGGATAATCAGGCTGGTACTGTGGGGAGTGCTGAGGTTCAGAGTACGGCTGTTGCAGATGATATGGCATCTTTAGTATATCAGGGTGAACCGTATGTTGTAATTAATGATAATACCCCAGTGTTTAATGATGCTGACTTCACGACTATATCATTTGAGAGTTACGGAGAACTGGATGAACTTGGAAGATGTACTACTGCATTTGCTAATATAGGTAAAGACATTATGCCTACTGAGAAACGTGGTGCAATTGGTGAAGTAAAACCTACGGGATGGCAGACAGCAAAATACGATAGTGTTGATGGTAAATATCTGTATAACAGGTGCCATCTTATAGGTTATCAGCTTACTGGTGAGAATGCCAATGAAAAGAATCTGATTACAGGAACAAGATATCTTAATGTTGATGGTATGCTGCCTTTTGAAAATATGGTGGCGGATTACATAAAGGAAACTAATAATCATGTTCTGTACCGCGTAACACCTGTATTTTCTGGCGATAATCTTGTTGCCAGCGGTGTGCACATGGAGGCTAAGTCAGTTGAGGATAATGGTGATGGAATTCTTTTCAATGTGTATTGTTTTAATGCACAGCCGGGAATTGCTATTGATTATGCAACAGGTGACAGCCATCAGGACGATTCAATAGTTGCAGATGCTTCAAAGTCAACAACTGCAGCAGAAGCAAATGTGCAGACATATGTACTTAATACGAATACTAAGAAGTTCCACAAAGAATCCTGCAACAGTGCAAAGAGCATGGAAGCTTCCAATAAAAAGATTTATACAGGAAGCAGGCAGGAGATTATAGATATGGGATATGAAGCTTGTGGAGTTTGCAAGCCGTAAAATAGTTATTTGAATTAAATTTAATAATATGGTAAGATTCTGACAGAGAAACCGGACAATATAATAGTTAGCTTGTTTATACATGGAAAGGAATTTTTATGAGAAAAATCAAACTAATACTGTTATTTTGCACTGTTTTTCTGTCGATTTTGTTATTAACAGGTGATAAAGACAGGATACAGGCAGATGATGATGACAGTAATTTTACTAATTTAGTGGTATTTGCCAGATTTGCAGGTGAAACCGAATTTATAAATGATGTATATGAAGGCAGTTCTGTTAGAAAAATAACAGATAATTCATATAATGCAGGTTCATATAGTGTAGGCGATTATTACAGATGTGTATCAGATAACAAATTAAGAATGAGAAGTGTATATTTATATGATAATGGCGGCTCAATTGTACTTTCACATCCTCGTGGGTATTATGCAGAGTACAGCGATATTAATACTATTGGTTATAAAGATGCTTCGGAGCGTGCAAGCAGAATGTATGAGCTTAGGCAGGAGTGGTCAGAAGCTGTTAATAATGCCATATCATCTGGTAATAAAATTTCTGATTATAATAATACTGTATACTACGACTATGGTGTGCTTGATAAAGATAACAATGGTACTATTGATTCAATTACAATTATTTATAAGAATAATGGGGCAGGTAATATATCAGTAAGCTGGTCATCACCATTGTGGAATTATACAGATTATGTTAATAATATTTCTGTTAATACCGGCAAAAAAACTATTAATAGTTACAAATATGTCCAGATAACCAATTCGTATTGTAAGCCTGATGGTGATACTAACGGATATTTATTTAAGGATGAGGATGACCGGGTATTTGTATCAATTGCAACAGCAGTACATGAAATGGGACATATTATGGGGCTGAAGGATTTATATAACTCAAAGAATGCGTCACCGGTGTATTTCATGTCAGTTATGGCAAAGCATATATCTCCAGTTCCACAGTTTATGTCTCTTAAGGAGAAAGAAGTATTAGGCTGGACTGATGAGAATGATATTAAGACGATTTTGTCCGAAGGAGAATATAGTCTTAAAGCATTAGGAACTTCAGGTGCGGATAATATTACAGGATATAAGATGGATATTCCGGAAAAGGGTAAGACATTGTATCTTGAGTACAGAAACTTTGAGGATAATGGTAACAAATATGATTCTCAATATAAGCAGATGTTCAAGATTAATGGAAACAGAGTGGATAAAATTCCATTAAAATCCGGGCTGGTATGTTATCTTATAGACAGTGACACTAAGTTTCCAAGTAATATGTATTTTTCATCACCTAAATGGAATTATGAAGTTCTTGGTGGACAGTATAACACAAAGGCAGATGCAGCATTAGGAATAGGTGAAGATATATGGATTTACGGAGATATTTATATCAGTGTCAATTCAATCGAGAATAATATACTCACATTTGAAATAAAGGGTGGTATTCCAGAGCATATTCATAGTGGTGGAGTGGCAACATGCATCAGCCGTGCAGTGTGTGAAGTATGTCATGAGGAATATGGTGAATTAAATAAGGATAACCATAAGTTACAGCACGTAGAAGCTAAAGCAGCTACAGTGACTCAGGAAGGTAATATTGAATATTATTACTGCTCTTTATGTTTAAAATACTTTGCAGATTCAAATGCATCAAAGCAGATAGACAAAGATAGTGTTGTTACATCAAAACTGACGCCAGAAATAATTGAAGGTGATAAATGTATAATTGATAAGAATTCCGACAAGGCAATTACAATTAAGTCTAATGCAGCATTTTCAGATTTTGTAAAAGTAGAACTTGATGGCAGAGAGCTTGTAAAAGACAAGGATTATACGGTAAAAGCAGGAAGTATTATTGTAACACTTAATCCAGATTTAATAAAAAAATTATCGACGGGTGAGCATGTTATAGGTATTGTTTCATCGAGTGGAACAGCTAGTGCACATTTTACTGTTAAAGAACCGGAGACGGAAGCAGAGACAGAAACAGTGACGGAAAGCAGCAGGGAAACAGAATCTGAAACTGAGGACATCAAGGAAACTGAAAGTAGTAAAGAAACAGAAAGTATCAAAGAATCTGAACCAGAGACAGAGACCATCAGTCAGATAGAATCAGAAACAACAAGCCAGTATACATTTGATAAAAATGAAACAAATGCATCATCAATTAACACTGGGGACAGAAATCATGGGAAATTATGGCTTGTAATAGCAATTATTGCGTTGGCTGGATGTATTGCAGCAGCAGTTATGTATGTTGTTTCAAAGCGAAAGTAATAAAAACTGAATAGCAACTGATAATACAAAACAGGAGTAGGTCAATAGCTTAACTCCTGTTTTGTGTTATAAAATATAGTTATTATTCAGTAAATGTTCCAACCAATTTAACAAGCATAGCAACGGTCATATCCATGCCTTCAACAGTAATATGTTCATAAGGACCGTGGTATGCGTGTCCGCCAGTTCCAAGGTTAGGACATGGAAGTCCTTTGAAGCTTAACTGACAGCCGTCTGTTCCCCCTCGGATAGGAAGAATAAGCGGTGTTATATCAGCCAGTTCACAGGCTTTCTTTGCATTATCAATAAGATTCATGCAGCCCGCAATGATTTCGGACATATTCTTATACTGGTCTTTAATGGTGAGCGTAACAGTTCCCTTGCCCCATTTTTCATTCATATTCTTTTCGATTAATCGCAGAGTATTTTTCTTTGCTTCAAATAAATTCTTATCATGGTCTCTTACTATATAATTAAGCGAAGCCTCACTGACATCGCCAGACATGCTGACAAGATGGTAGAAGCCCTCGTAATCTTCTGTGCCGCGAGGGGTTTCCATAGCAGGAAGTGCATTGTTAATCTCCATTGCAACAAGACTGGCATTAATCATGGTGTCTTTGGCAGAACCTGGGTGTACATTGAAGCCTTTAATATGAAAATCCGCTTTGCATGCGTTGAAGTTTTCGTACTGAATCTCGCCTTCTGTGTCGCCGTCAATTGTGTAGGCGTATTTGGCACCGAACTGTTCTATGTTAAAATGTTCAGCTCCCATGCCGATTTCTTCATCAGGTGTGAATGCAATACATATTGTTCCATGAGGTATATTGCTTTTCTGCAAATGTTCTATCATAGTAAGGATTTCAGCAATACCTGCTTTGTCATCAGCACCAAGTATAGTGCTTCCGTCTGATGTGATAAGTGTGCGTTCCTTAAGAGTGCCAAGATGAGGAAACTCATGCACAGACAGGGTTATTCCCGCAGGAAGTTTGAGTGATACACCATTAAAGTTTTCTGTTATTACTGGTGTAATATCGTGATTGCAATAATCGGACACGGTATCCATATGTGCAATAAATCCGATAGCAGGTGCATTTTCATAACCTTTGGTTGCCGGAAGCTTACCATACAGGTAACACATATCGTCAAGTACAATGTCCGATAAGTTCAATCCTTCCATCTCATTTTTAAGAAATCTGGCTAACTCAAACTGGCATGCAGATGAGGGAGTGTTCTCGCTGGTTTCGTCACTTGGTGTACGGAAAGTGACATATTTTAATAATCTTTCATATGCTTTCATGGTGATTCTCCAATCTGTGGATTGATATTCATATATTAACATATTCTGGTGGAAATATACGGATTATGCGCAAAAAAATAAAAGATTATCAATATATAAAATAAACTCCATTGAATGGGACGAAGAAGAATATAAGGATAATGGTATACTTTGCAGAAATGCAGTTGCAAAAGGTAATAAGGTGGTAAATGATTATACAGCTTTGTATGGAGGAGATGCATATCTTCCTGCCAATAATCTGGCTTATAAATATGTTGCTTAATTAATAATCATCCAGCAGCGGTTACATTTGGAGCATTAACAGTTCTGATAGTAATTTCCTGCGTGGTAGTATTTCTTGTATTCTTAAAAAGAAGACAGATGAATAAATACGAAAAGTATTAACATACAGACACCAGCACGTTAAGGTTAAATGTGCTGGTGTTTTCTATATCATATGTATTTATCATTCTTTGATGAGATGTTTACCAGTCCAAAAGACAGTGCAAAAAGTATAATAACGAAGGCCACGAAATATAGACCTCCCATTGTATTTTCCATGGAAGCTATAAAATCATATGAGCCATGTAATAGAACTGGTAACACAATGCTGAATATTCTGAATATCTTGGAGCTAAACATTTTTCCCCGATTATGCTGTTTTCTTGCGAGACCATAGAATACACCCATAAACACACCAAAACAGGCATGTCCTGGAATTGCTGTTATTGCTCTTACAATAGCAGTTGAAAAACCATATGATAAAACATAGTTGATATTTTCCCAAAGGGCAAATCCGAGAGAAACAAATACTGCATATACAACACCGTCATACTGGCAGTTAAATTCTGGATTATTCCATGTCCGTTTTTTTAAGAAGAAATACTTTGAGCTTTCTTCGGCTATGGCAACAATAACAAAATAAAGAATTATCTGATACAGCAATGTATTTTCGGGAACAAAGCATGATAAAATCCATTCCCCTATTTTTTCCTCAATTAAGGCAATAATGGTGGATAGAATTCCCGCAATAACTAGCTGTCTTAAAAGGTAGACGCTTTCCTTTTCCATTCTGTCTGCTCTGTATACTTTAATCATAAGGAATACCGCAGGAATAACTGCCGCTAATATTAATATCCAGTTATACATCATTATAGGTTCCAATATAAAATAAAACATATAGCTGCTTGCTCCTTATTGTGCTTTTTATTTCTATTTTATAATTATATATCTCATATATTCTGATAACAAGCTGCTTTATAATATATTAATAAATGGAAGTGCGAAATCATGGCAGTCGGTTAGATGCTATGAAAAACAGAAATATATTTCTTGCTGATGGCAAAAGTATGATTAAAATGTAAAGAAAGAATAAGGCAGGTACAAGGAGGAGCTGCATGAATGATGATTATCATGTAATAAAAAGACTATTGATTGAAACAATGCATGCTTAAACTAAAAAGATATGCATCGTGCAGCATAAATAACATTAGATAAAATACAGGTATTGATTTAAGTTCTTACTTTGTGCATGATATCGAAACTTATAGAAATTAAGAAAAAACGGTATGAAATAATTCCAGAATATAAGCGAATCTATTCGCTAGATATAGCAATAGATTTAAAGACATTAGATTTTCATGATAGGAGTTATTTATTAACAGATGAGCAGATATTTTAGTATGACATGATATTTAAAAACGATAATATCCTTTTGTGAAGAAAGTTTCATAGAAGCTGAGCAAATTTTCAATAAAGTTGTGAAATTTGATTTTCATAATAGTTCATCTCCTTTCTTACAACGACATTGTATAACACGAAAAAGCATAATACATGCCAAAACAAAAAAATAAATAGACAAAAATTGCAAGATGGAGAGTGTATATTTGGATATGATGAGTCAATAGTCTATAAAAGGATATAAAGTTATTATTAAAAATTAAAACTATTTGGTAGACTATGCATATTACATCGGATAAAAACGATGAGTAAAGAAGATTGCATAAAAGCTAAGTAACTTATTAATAAAATTATGTAATTTGATTTTCATAGAATTTCATCTCCTTTCTGATTATGTTTTTGTTATAGAATATAAAAAGGAAAAATACTTGCCAAAATAAAGAAATAAGTAGTCAAAAGTTGCTTAAAGATTTTTACATAAAAACTAAGAAAATAAATATTTTAACAGAAATACATTAGATTATTTAGGAAAATAATCAGCAGCAAATATGAGAATAGTTATGTTGTGATAAAAGTAGAAAAAAGCTCTGTGTGCAATGCACATGAGATTTTTTCTACTTTTTTAATTGAAATGTAAAAATTTCAGATTACTTGTATATGTGAATTATTACAGTCGTATCATTTAGTGCATATTTTATTCAATATATTTTATTTAAGCAGCAAGTCAGGAGATGAGCAGTGAGGCAGAAAATTTGAATGAAATGATTCAAAAATTTAAGGTTGCTGAGTTTAATGAATAAAATTATCTTAATATGAATGGGATTCTTATTGCTGGAAACGGTTATGATATGCTTAAAGCATACTATGCTATATTGAGAGCATTGTATAAGTATTCATGATATATAGATAAATATAACAGACTAAAAAGAGAGGCGTTATTTTGATAACGTCTCTTTTTGTGATTTATTAAAACAGTATAAATTAATAAAAATGGGAACTGAAAATCTTTCAAAAACGCTGTGGGATTGATATTTTTTATGGGGAATTATCTCTTGGTTACCTGAAATAATAGATGTATATGTGTTTGATTTCATGCCAAAAGAGAATAAAAACTAGACAATAATTGCATATATGGCATGTTATAAATGTCAGAATTTTATATAAAGTAAGCAGTATCATTTTGTGCATACTTTGTATAATTTATGAAATTGTCTTTTACATATATTTGTTATATCTTTGATATAACAAAATTGTGGGAATAAAATAATTGGTATTTTGAAAGGAGAAGTTTCACATGGAAGAAAAGAGGTACCTGAAATGGTATAACAAGGTGGGGTATGGATCAGGAGATTTTGCAGGAAATGTTGTGTATGCATTTCTCTCATCATTTGTAATGCTGTATCTGACAAATACGGTAGGTTTAAATCCGGGTATTATCGGAACGCTGATTATGGTATCAAAGCTGTTTGATGGAATCAGCGATATGTTCTTTGGAACTATGATTGATAAAACAAAAAGTAGACTTGGAAAAGCTAGACCATGGATGTTATATGCGTATATAGGTTGTGCCGTAACACTCGTTGCAAACTTTGCGATTCCAGACAGTCTTGGGACAACTGCACAGTACATATGGTTCTTTATAGCATATACATTGTTAAATGCAGTATTTTTCACTGCAAACAATATAGCATATGCATCATTAGTTACTTTTTGTACAAAAAACAGCAGGGAACGTGTAGAGATGGGATCATGGCGATTTATCTTTGCATTTTCGACAAGCTTACTTATTCAGTCTGTTACAGTACAGTTTGTAAGAGCAGCAGGCGGTGGGGCAGCAGCATGGAGAATGGTTGCCGTTGTATATGCCATTATTGGATTGATTGTAAATACAATTTCAGTTTTTTCAATTAAGGAGCTTCCAGAAGAAGAATTAAAAGCGGGGAAGGATCACACAGAAGAAAAGTATGGACTAATAGAGGCTGCAAAACTTTTATTTTCTAATAAATATTATCTTATGATTTGTGCAACTTATATTTGTCAGCAGATTTATTCAGCTATGTTAAATATGGGCATTTATTATATGATTTATATTTTGAAAAATGAAAATCTGTATTCCGTATTTTCATGGGCAATTAATATCCCTGTTATTATCGCAATGTGCATCACTCCTATGCTGGTGGAAAAAATGAAAGGTTTATATCGAATGAACTTTGCAGGATATGTTCTTGGAACAGTGGGACGTGTCGGAGTCATCTTTGCAGGTTATATGGGAAGCGTTCCACTTATGCTTGCATTTACAGCGATTGCAGCACTTGGAATGGCACCGTGGCAGGGTGATATGGGAGCAGTTGTTGCAAGCTGTTCAGAATATACTTATCTTACAAAGCATAAACACATTGATGGAACTATGTATTCATGCACATCTTTTGGTACGAAAATCGGAGGAGGAATCGGAGTTGCATTATGTGGATGGTTGCTTGATGTAAGTGGATTTGTTAAGGAAGCAGCGGTGCAACCTGCCTCTTGCTTAAATATGCTTCATATTATGTATTTATGGATTCCTATGGTATTGTCATTAATAATTACATTCATCATGTCAAGAATGAATGTTGAAGATGCAAACGAAAAACTTAAAAAACAGTTGGAGGAATGTTGATATGGAATATAAAGGAATGAAAGGATTGATACTTACCTGTAAGCATCACGACGGCTTTTGCCTCTGACCAAGCAAGTATACAGAGCACAGCATTAAAAACTCACCTTATAAGAATGAGAAAGGTGATATTGTGCGTGAAACAGCAGAGGCGTGTAAGGAATATGGTCTGAAGTTTGGTGTCTATCTCTAACCATGGGACAGAAATTATGGGCTATATGGAAAGTGAGGAAAAATATGAATGCTGATATGAAATGGCTGGACAATCCAGAAGTGTTTAAAGTAAATCAATTGGAACCACATAGTGATCATTGCTATTATCTGGATTATTCAGACATAAAAAAAGAAAAGAATCCATTATTACAGTCATTAAATGGTCAATGGGAGTTTGCTTACAGCAAAAATGTGATGGAAAGACCTGTTGATTTTTATAAAGATACATTTGATACATCAGAATTTGATAAAATTATGGTTCCAGGACATATTGAACTGGCTGGATATGATAAAATCCGTTATATCAACACTATGTATCCATGGGAAGGAAAAGAGTACCACAGAGGAGCCTATAGTATGGAGGCAACTGGAGCAGAAAAAGGAATGTTTTCAGAGGCAGAGTACAATCCGGTGGGTTCTTATATAAAATACTTTGATTTGCAAAAAAGCATGTGTGGAAAGAGAATCCATATCTGCTTTGAAGGTGTAGAAGAAGCTATGTATCTTTGGCTTAATGGTCAGTTTATAGGTTATGCCGAGGACAGCTTCACACCTTCTGAGTTTGATTTGACACCATATATTAGGGAAAAGGGGAATGTACTGGCAGTACAGGTACATAAGATGAGTACTGCAGCATTTTTAGAGGATCAAGACTTTTTCAGATTCTTTGGAATTTTCAGAAATGTTACTTTGAAGGCAATACCAGATGTTCATTTGGAGGATGTTTGGTTCAAACCAGTATTAAACCGTGATAATGTAAGCGGAAGTATAACTGTAAACATGAAGGTGTCCGCCCTTGATGGTCAGAATGTAACTGCAGGCTTTATTTTAAAAGACAGGGAAGAAAATGTATTAGTAGAGAAATCCATACATCTAAATAAAGATAATGACTATTTAGAAGGTACGATATGTGTTGATTTAGAAAATGTTAAACTGTGGGATAATCATAACCCATATTTGTATCATGCTTATGTTGAACTTAAAGCTGAGGATGGTTCCTTGGCAGAGGTAATCCCTTATGATATCGGTTTTAGACGAATAGAGATTATAAATAAAATAATTTATTTAAATGGAAAACGCCTTATTATTACAGGTGTAAACCGTCATGAGTGGAATGCAAAAACAGGAAGATGCATTGGTATAGAAGATATGAAAGCAGATATATCCTGTTTATTAAGGAATAATATTAATTCTGTGCGTACTTGCCACTATCCTGATCAGATACCATGGTACTATATGTGCGACAATGCAGGTATTTATGTGATGGCAGAAACAAATTTGGAAAGCCATGGTTCGTTCCAGAAGTTAGGTGCAATTGAACCATCATGTAATGTACCAGGATCTTTTCCACAGTGGAAGGGTGCCGTAATTGATCGGGCAAAAAATAATTTTGAAACTTTTAAAAATCATACATCCATCCTTTTCTGGTCATTAGGAAATGAATCATATGCAGGTGACGACATAGAGGCAATGAATGTTTATTTTGCTGAAAAGCAGGATGGAAGATTAGTTCATTATGAGAGTGCTTATTATAATAGGGCATACGAGGATACAATTTCTGATTTAGAGACCAGAATGTATGCGAAGCCAGAGGATGTAGAGAAATATTTGAACAACAGTCCGAAGAAACCATATATTTTATGTGAATTCATGCATGATATGGGAAATTCCATGGGAGGACTTGGCTCGTATATGAAACTGATTGACAAATATGATATGTATCATGGTGGATTTATATGGGACTATATTGACCAGGCAATTATGGTAAAGGATCCAGTGACAGGAAAAGATGTTTTACGATATGGCGGAGATTTTGACGATAAACCAGCAGACTATGAATTCTCAGCAAATGGAATTGTATTTGCTGACAGGAAAGAAAAACCAGCGATGCAGGAAGTGAGGTACTACTATGGCTTATACAGATAAATTAAGAGTTGTCTATGGTGACTATACACTTGGTGTACATGGAGAAGGATATGATTATATTTTTTCTTATGCACAGGGTGGATTGGAATCTATCGTTAAAAATGGCTATGAGTGGCTGTATCGTTGTCCTAAACCTACTTTCTGGAGAGCATTGACAGATAATGACAGAGGAAGCAGGTTCCACATTAAAAGCGGTAGCTGGCTTTCAGCAGATATGTTTATTGACTGTAAAGAAGTTCAGGTTATCATGGATGGTAAGGAACAAAAACCTTATGCACCAGATAATAATAGCTATGGTTGTGATGTTTATGCTGATGAAATTGTCGTAAAATATACATATGAGACCATAACAATTCCAGCGACAACTGTACTTGTAAGCTATACGGTTGACGTATCCGGAAAGATCCGTGTGGATGTACATTATAATGGGGTACAGGGACTTCCAGAATTTCCTGTATTTGGAATGAGGTTTATTATGCCAACTCTGGCAGATAAATATTTATATAAGGGACTGTCTGGGGAAACATATCCTGATAGAAAGGCAGGAGCCAAAGAAGGAATCTATGAGATTAATGACTTGAGTCTTACACAATATCTTGTTCCACAGGAATGTGGTATGAGAATGGATACAGAGTGGCTTGAAGTTACAAGACATACAACGCTTGATAACAGCAGGACAGACAGTTCATCTCAAATCTTACGCATTGAAAAAAATGACAAAAATTTTGCGTTTTCTTGTCTGCCTTATACGGCATCGGAGATTGAAAATGCCCTCCATCATGAAGAACTGCCACCAGCAAGAAGAACTGTTTTATGTGTATATGGTGCAGTAAGAGGTGTTGGAGGCATTGACAGCTGGGGAACTGATGTAGAAGAAGAATATCATATCAGTGCAGAAGATGATAAGGATTATTCCTTTAGCATATGTTAATCGCGGGATGAGAATATGAAGTTTAAGATTACCAAAGACTGGGTAAAGAGTTTTTTTGTGATAACTATATTAATGGTGGTTACATTGGGACCTACAGTGGATTTGGTTGGTCGAATAATTAAAACAAGAAGGATAGTGGAGAAACAGGGATTATAAATAAAAGGAGTTGCTTGTAAGTGTTATTGGTATATGAAAATAAAAATACGGGATTATCATCCGAGTGGAAAGAACCAGTACATGTGCCGCCGCATCTGCATGAAGCAATAGAAGTTGTGTATGTAACGGATGGAGAAGTAGAACTTGGAGTGGGGCCTGAATTGTTCCATATGGATGAAGGGGATTTTGCAATAATATTCCCTAACGTAATACATCATTATCAAGTTTTTGGGCAAAAGAAGAATAAGGTAATATATTTATATCTTGATCCAAAACTATTTCCCTCATACTATAAAGAACTTCAGAATTACAGTCCTGAAAATCCAGTTGTGAAAAAAAGAAAAGTGCATCCGGATGTAGTAAATGCTATAAAATATTTGGCAGAAATAACAGATGGCAATCCAATGCTGATAAAGGCATATGCACAGATGATTTTAGCATATGTTTTCACAACAATGCCACTGATTGATAAAAGTGCAGTAGGAAGAGATGATCTGATTTACAATGCGGTGGAATATGTAGCCAAAAATTTTAGAGAAAACATCAGCCTTGAAAAAATGGCATATGAATTATGTGTAAGCAAATATGTATTATCAAGAATGTTTGCGAAGACATTTCATTGTAATTTTAGTAAATATGTGAATGGAGTCCGGTTAAATTATGCAGTTGCAGAACTTGAAAACTCGATGGATTCTATAACAAACATATGTCTTGATTGCGGATTTGAAAGTCAAAGAACTTTTAACCGTGTATTTAAGGACAGATATAAAATTACACCTAGAGAATATAGAAAAAGGATGGAACATGATAAATAATATTTTATATGTTGATGGCCAAAATCCCCACAAATAATATGCATATTATTAGAAAAAGCAGAGAATCTATATTCTCTGCTTTTAGTTATATGTTTTTTCTGTATTCAGATGGTGATAAACCTTTTAACTTTTGAAATATTCGGCTGAAATACAGAGGGTTTTCATAGCCCACAATCCTGGCAATTTCGTTAATGTTATATTGAGGATTCTGCAGAAGTGCTTCTGCATTGTATATTCTTTTACGCATAATAAATTGTTTAGGTGTAATACCAGTATATAAGCGGAAATTACGAATGAACCAGCTTGTACTTATATTATTTTGCTCTGCATAGCTATCAATATTAATTGGTTCATTATAATGTTCACTAAAGTATGAAACAGCATTGTCTATTTCATCAGCTTTATGTGTATTATCATGAGATACAGAAGATAAAAAATGCCGATGTAGTCTTATAAAAATTTGTCGTAGATACATTTCTAGCATTTCAGGATATCCATTCTGACACATCTGCAGTTCTTTGATCATTTCACGAAACAGAATCTGATATTCAGATCCAGAACCACAGTAGAAAACTCTTTTGTCATCAGTTAATCCATAGGAACGAAGAAGATTGGTAACATTATTCCCAGTGAAATGTACCCAGTAAACTTCTACATTGTCTTTCGCATAATATTCATATTTTTGAGGTTCTTTAGGTCTGTATAATACCATATGACCAGCATGAACGATGGTTTCATCTGAATCATTATTAAAATGGAAGTGGGCTTTTCCAGATGCGATAAAAAGTAATTGGAAATCCAGTCTGCCACGCGGACGCCATGTAGGAAGTTTTGGCTTAGTATATAGCTTATAGGTACCACACATGGTTATAATTAGTTCCTTTGATTTATCTTTCCTGTCAATAGTGGAATTGTTCAAGTATGCGTTATTGGTATACATATAAAGCCCCCTTTACGTGTAATTAAAAATAATATGCATATATACTGTTGTAAATATAAGAAATTATTAAATATACAATGTGATTTTATCATTTTATGCATATAATGTCTATTTACTTTAATAAAACAAATCATAAATGAAACAAACTAATGTAATGTTATAAATTATTTGAATTATAGGCTTTAAATGGAAAAGCATAATGGATTAGGAAAATAAAAATTGTGCTTAACTGGGATGACTAATAATATTGTTTTGTGCATAATCTGTACAATTTATGATATGGATTTTTTGGGCTATTTTTTGTATATTATGTATAACAAGAATGCAAGGTGATTTTACGGATAATAAAGAATAACAATAGGATTAATTTCTATTAGTAAGTATAATTAGATATGATCGGCTGATAAAAATTATTCGTTATTATATATTATCCGATAAATGTTGATTTAAGTGGGGTGATTGAGATGCAGACAGATATATTGATACAAAGTTTCCTAGATGGCGTATATGATGAGAGACTTTTAGATGTGTATGCTGATGAGACGAAAATTTATTATCAAAGAGAACGCTATATCAATGCAATAAAGAAATTCGAGCAGTGCTATAAGCCGGGAGATGTGGAAATATTCAGTGCTCCGGGAAGAACTGAGATTTGTGGTAACCATACAGATCATCAGAACGGAGAGGTTTTGGCAGCCTCAGTTAATCTTGATACTATTGGGATCGTTAAAAAGACGGATGATAATGTAATCAGATTGGTTTCTGATAACTATGATGAAATCATTATCCGGCTTGATGATGTATCTGTAAAGGAAAAAGAAAAGGAAACAACAAAGGCTTTGATAAAAGGTGTGGTTTCTGGATTTCTTGAGAGAAAATATGCAGTTGGAGGTTTTCAGGCATATATAACAAGTGATGTGCTGATTGGTGCGGGACTTTCATCTTCGGCAGCATTTGAAACTTTGATTGGGACAATTTTATCAGGACTTTATAATTGTGGAACAGTTTCAGCAACAGAGATAGCCATTATTGGACAGTATGCTGAAAATGTTTATTTCGGAAAGCCTTGTGGTCTGATGGATCAGATGGCAAGTTCAATTGGTAATCTTGTACATATTGATTTTGCCAACCCAGAATACCCATATGTAGAAAAAATTGATTTTGATATGGAAAAGTATGGTTATAGGTTATGTATTACAGATACAAAAGGTTCACATGCTGATTTAACAGACGAATATGCAGCAATTCCAAAGGAAATGAAACTGGTTGCAAAATATTTTGGAAAAGAAGTGTTGCGCGACATATCTATAAATGATGTATTGGATAATATTACTGATTTAAGAAAAAAATATGGAGACAGATGTGTCCTTAGGGCATTGCATTTTATCTATGAAAATAAAAGAGTACAAAAAGAAGTAAGTGCATTGAAAGCAGGAAATATAGGAGCATTTCTAGATGATGTGAAAGCGTCAGGCAATTCTTCTTTTAAATATCTGCAGAATGTTTACTCAAATCAGGATATAAAAAATCAGAATGTATCTTTGGCATTATTTGTAAGCGAAATGTTTTTGGGACAAAATGGTGTATGCAGGGTACATGGAGGAGGTTTTGCTGGAACCATACAGGCGTTTGTGAAGAATGGATATGTGGAGAATTACAAATACGAAATGGATAAAATATTTGGTAAAGATTCTTGTAAAGATTTGAGAATAAGAAAATATGGTGGCATAAAAGTGTTATGAAATAGAAAGAAGGTATTATTATGAGAATCTTGGTTTTAGGCGGGGCTGGTTATATTGGTTCACACACAGTATATGAGCTGGTTGATGCAGGTTATGAAGTAATTGTAGTTGATAATTTGCTTACAGGGTTTAAAGAGGCAGTACATCCTCAGGCAAAGTTTTATGAAGGAGACATAAGGGACAAGATATTCCTTGATAATATTTTATCAAAAGAAAAGATAGATGGTGTTATTCATTTCGCTGCCAGCTCACAAGTTGGAGAGAGTATGAAAAATCCACTGAAATACTATAATAATAATTTATGTGGAACAGAAGTGTTGCTTGAAAGTATGGTTGAGCATGGCATTGATAAGATTGTATTTTCATCAACCGCAGCTACATATGGAGAGCCAGAAAGTATACCTATTTTGGAAACGGATCGTACACTTCCAACAAACTGTTATGGTGAAACAAAGTTGTCAATGGAAAAAATGTTTAAATGGACATCTAAGGCGTATAACTTACGATATGTTTCACTTCGGTATTTTAACGCTTGTGGAGCACACCCGAATGGAAAAATCGGAGAGGCACATAATCCAGAAACACATTTGATACCGCTTGTTTTGCAGGTTCCGAACGGAAAGAGAGAATACATATCTGTATTTGGAAATGATTATGACACAAAGGATGGAACCTGTGTAAGAGATTATATCCATGTAAATGATTTAGCTCAGGCACATATCCTGGCAATGGAATACCTCTTAAAAGGTGGAGAAAGCAATATTTTTAATCTTGGTAATGGTGTAGGTTTTACAGTAAAAGAAGTTATTGAGACAGCAAGAAAGGTAACAAATCATACAATTCCTATAAGAGAAGAAGAAAGAAGAACTGGTGATCCTTCAGTGTTGATAGCATCCAGTGAAAAGGCAAGGAAAGTGCTTGGGTGGAAACCGCAGTATGCAGATCTTGAGACGATTATTTCAACAGCATGGAAATGGCATGTAAATCATCCGGACGGATACTAGGAGGTATAACATGAATGAACTTATTTCAGAATTAGTAGGTTACGGTATTGAAAAAGGATTGGTTGAGGAAGACGATAAAATTTATGTGATTAACAGACTTTTAGAGTTGTTTAGACTTGACAGTTATACTCAGACGGATAAAGCAATCAGACAGTTATCAGAAATTCTATCTGATATGACTGATGATGCAGCGGAGCATGGATTGATACCTGAAAATACAAATGTATACAGGGATTTATTTGATACTAAAATTATGGGGATTTTAACACCTGCACCCTCTGTGGTCAGAGCAAAATTTACAGATTTGTATGTCAAAAATCCAAAAAAAGCAACCGATTTCTATTATCAGTTCAGTCAGGATACAAATTATATACGTAAGGACAGAGTTGCAAGAGATAAAAAATGGAAAGCAGACACACAGTATGGCAAGATAGATATTACAATTAATCTTTCTAAACCAGAAAAAGATCCACGGGACATAGCGAGAGCAGCAACTCAAGCAAAGAATGATTATCCTAAATGTTTGTTATGTGCAGAAAATGAGGGATATGCAGGAACACTCTCACATCCGGCAAGGCAAAATCATAGAATTATTCCACTAAAGCTAGATGGACAAGATTATTACATGCAGTATTCGCCTTATGTGTATTATAACGAGCACTGTATTGTGTTTAATGCAAAACATACACCGATGAAGATTGATGAAGCTGTTTTTGTAAAGTTATTGGATTTTGTAAGACAGTTTCCACATTATACATTAGGCTCAAATGCGGATTTGCCGATAGTAGGAGGTTCAATTCTTAGCCATGATCATTTTCAGGGTGGAGCATATACTTTTGCTATGGCAGAAGCTCCATATGAGTATATGTTTGAGATTGCAGGATTTGAAGATGTGACAGCGGGGTGTGTTAAGTGGCCACTGTCAGTCATAAGATTGCAGGGAAGCAGCATTGGAAGACTTGCAAAAGTGTCTGACTATATTTTGCAAAAGTGGCGTGGGTATACGGATGAAGAGGCATTTATTTTTAGCGAAACAGATGGAGTACCACATAATACAATTACGCCAATTGCACGCATGAATGGAAATTTATATGAAATGGATTTAGTTCTCAGAAATAATATTACGACAGAGGACAGGCCATGGGGTGTGTATCATCCAGAGGAAAAACTGCATCACATTAAAAAAGAAAATATTGGATTGATAGAAGTGATGGGGCTTGCAGTACTTCCTTCCAGGCTGAAAAAAGAAATGGATATACTTGCGAAAGCTATTATTGAAGGGAAAAACATTCATGATATAGAGGAAATAAAAATTCATGCTGACTGGGTAGATGAATGGCGGGATTCTTATGATATTACAACAGAAAATATAGAGAGTATTATTCAGAAGGAAATTGCAGATTGTTTTGTGCAGGTTCTGGAATGTGCAGGTGTATATAAACGCACAGAAAAGGGAATTGCTGCATTTAAACGGTTTTTGTCAGTACTATAAAGAATTAGCAGAATTATAGTTTGACAATATATTTCGTTTAAGGGCAGGTGAATTGAAATGTGGAATACAATTTTTGGTGCATACATAGGCAGAAATATTTGATGGAAGTTTTGTTACAGAAAAAGATAAGAAATTCAGGTGTTCTCCTGCACGATTCTAACTGTATTTTCAGCATCTGGTATGGCAAATGCCCATTGAGGCATTAATTTATGGGTTGTTTTTTCTGAATTTATACCATGACGCATGACATCAACTAGTTTATTTTTTTCTTCCTCCTGATAAACAATAAATTTCCAAGGCTGTCTGTTTTTTGCCGATGGTGCGAGAGAAGCGCTATATATAATCTCTTCAATTAAATTTCTTTCGAGCTCATCCGGCTTATATTTTCTTATGCTTCTTCTGTTTTCAATTTCTTGTATCATAGATTCTTCTCCCCATGGAATCTCTTCTAGGGAGCCCTCCAATTTCCACATTCTTTTATTTTACTTTCTGTAGTTTCGGTGGTTTTTATTTTTCTCAGTTCCACAATATTGCCCTTCGGACAAGAAGCTTCCCGCATTCTAAAAAATTCTGTCAAGTCCAAGCATACTATAACTCCAAACTATCCGCATTAAGCAAAAAATACTTCATTCCCATGATTACAAAGCCTTCTTCATTTCTCCAAGGTTTTTTTGTTCCGTTTACTATCACAATCTTTTTAAACGAATTTGGAATATTTCTAAATGAATTAAGTTCCTGCTTCTGCTTTTCCTCTGAAGTCATATCGTAAGCCACCTGAATATAATATCTCTGACTACCCTGATTGACCACAAAATCAACTTCAAACTGCTTTCGAGTTGTTTTTCCTTCATCATTTTTCGTATATACGTCTACAATACCAACATCTACATTATAGCCTCTGATAAGTAGCTCATTGTAAACAATATTTTCCATGATATGAGTAGGTTCCTGCTGTCTAAAAT
>OGLJ01001155.1_pt1 | contig 23573 bp, 19 predicted proteins | sample 1572801 | NCBI WGS metagenome assembly OGLJ01 (sample SAMEA2581877, study PRJEB24529) | metagenome | biome: Human gut stool | place: China | collected 2011
TGAGGTCTTCCGCTTCCTGTTGCCTCGCCCACGTTGCATTACATATTGTATCAAAAATTCTGGCTTTTGTACACTCTTTTTTTAAAAAAGCTTTGCAATTTTCCCAACTTTCCACGCGAAATGTCGTTTGCGCGACGACGTAGATGGATTCTTGTTGCAAAAGCGTGGGGAGCAATTTTTGCAGCTCCTCCGGATTGGCAAAAACCTGCACAGGGCCGCTTGTATGGCCGACAATTCCCTGTACTTCGGGGTGGTCAGCGTCGCCTGCAACAAGCAAAAGCGCACCGTTTTTGTCCGCTTCCATCGCGATTTTATGGATTTTTGCAACAAACGGGCAGGTGGCATCGTGATACGCCAGGCTGCGTGTGCTTATTTTATCATAGACGCTTCTGGGCACGCCATGGCTGCGGATGATGACCTCATACCCGTCGGGCACGGCGTCAATATCCGGGCAGGTCACAGCGCCCTTCGCCTCCAAGTCGGCCACGACCTGGGCGTTGTGGATCAATGGGCCGAGGGTCGCAACCTTGCGTCCCTGCGCCAATAAATCATAAGTCAGCTTGACCGCGCGGTCCACACCGAAGCAGAAGCCGGCGGTTTTGGCACGGATGATCTCCATAGATAAGCTCCTTTTTACAGGTTGTAGGGGCCGATGCCTGTCACCGGCCCGGGAACGCTGCGGCTGCCGCTCTGTCTGCGGGGCGATGCGAGCATCGTCCCCTACAGCTCACTCGCTTTTTTCAGGCAGCTGTTCCGGCTCCGGTGCCGCTTCTACGACGGGCATGGCAAAGGCGTTGTCGGCCAGCAGCTGCTCCAGCTCGTCGCGCAGGCGGTTCTTCATACGGCGCAGCTCCGCCATTTTGTGGCTCTGATCCCTGATCTGCAGGTCCGCGGCGGGGATCGGCTCACCAAAGACGATGCGCACCTTGCAGAAAAAGTGCAGCCTGCCGTCCTTGGTGCCGTAGATGATGCGCACAGGCAGCATGTCCGCGCCCGCGGCGGCGGCGATCACAAATGCGCCGCTCTTGATCACGCCCAGCTTGCCGGTCTTTGTGCGGGTCCCCTCGGGGAAGATCATGATGCCCGTACCATTTTTGCACTCGTTCGTCAGCTTTTCGACGGTGGTGGTGTCACCCTTGCCGCGTTCGATGGAAACAGCGCCCATGCAGCGCAGGAACCAGCCGGCCAGCGGATTTTTGAACAGCTCCTCCTTGGCCAGAATGCGCAGCCGCTTCCAGTCAAATATCGTTATAGCGATCAAGACAGGGTCAAGGTTGGCAATGTGGTTCGGTGCGATGACGTAGGCGCGCCCATCGCGGACGGCCTTCAAATTCTCGCGCCCGATGACCTCGAACCGGAACAGAATGTGGGCCAGCACCCAGACGATGGGCAGCAGAATCCAGTATAAAAGCATCGTCAGCCCCCTTAGATGTGCGCAAGAATCGTGCGCTTGAGCAGGTCAAAGCTCTCCTGCAGGCCGATGCTGCTTGTGTCCACCAGAATGGCGTCGTCGGCCTGTTTGAGCGGGGCCACGGCGCGGTGGCTGTCCTGGTAGTCGCGCTGCCGGATGTCGGCCAGCACGGTGGCAAAATCCGCGGGCTGGCCCTTCTCGGCCAGCTCCTTGGCGCGGCGCTGGGCGCGGGCCTCGGCGCTGGCGGTCAGGAAGATCTTGACCGTGGCGTTGGGCAGCACAACGGTGCCGATGTCGCGGCCATCCATCAGGATGTTCTGGCTTTCGGCCAGGCCGCGCTGGGTGTCCAGCAGAAAGCTGCGCACCGCGGGGTGTGCGGCCACGGCGGACGCAGCCATGCCGATCTCCTCGGCGCGGATGGCCGTGCTGACGTCCTCGCCGTTTAAATAAATGTGCTGCGCACCGTCGATCAAGCGGATGCCGAGCTTGACCTGCGGCAGTAGTGCGGCGACAGCGTCGGCGTCATGCGGGTCAACGCCCGCACGGACGGCGTACAGGCCGATGGAGCGGTACATGGCGCCGGTGTCAACGTAGACATAGCCGAGGTCTTTGGCGAGCGCCTTGGCGAGACTGGATTTACCGGCCCCGGACGGGCCGTCGATTGCGATGGAAATCATAGTTATCATCCCTTTAAATAGAATCGTCTTTGGCTTCTCCTTTTGGGGGAGAAGCTGCCGCCCGCAGGCGGCTGATGGGGGGAGAGCTTGCGGGGGCTGCCCGTTAGAGGGTTACCGCCGCAGAGCCGCAGGCCGGGCACGCCCGGCCCCTACCGGGCGGTTTCTCCTTCCCGTGCAGCTGCCGTAAGGTCTGCCCTCATCCGGCCCTGCGGGGCCGCCTTCCCCCTCGGGGGAAGGCTGGGGTTACAGCGCCTTGGCTGCCGCCACGGCGGTTGACCAGGCGATTTGGAGGTTATACCCGCCGGTGCGGGCGTCCACGTCGAGGACCTCCCCGGCAAAATACAGACCCGCGCACAGCTTGCTGGCCATCGTCTTGGGGTCTACCTCACGGACATCGACGCCGCCGGCGGTGATGACGGCGTGCTCTTTATCACCCAGTGCGCTGACCGGCACCTGCCAGTGCTTGCACAGGTCAACGAGCGCCTGTTTCTGCTCCCGCGTGATCTGCGCGGCCTTCGTGGCGGGGTCGATGCCCCACTTTTCGACGGCGACGGGGCGCATCGAGTTGGGCAGCAGCTTTGCCAGCGCCCCCTGCGCACTGTGGCTGCCCTGCTCCGCAAAGTCGCGGGTCAGGCGGTCATAGAGCGTTTTTTCATCCAACGCGGGCTTTAAGTCAAACTCACAGATATAGCGGTGCTTCGTTATATCCTCAATGTAGGTGCTGGCCGACAGGACGAGCGGCCCGGACAGGCCGAAGTGGGTGAACAGCGCCTCGCCCTGCTCGGTAAACAGCGGCTTGCCGTCGCAGAGCAGCGTCAGCGTAACGTTGCGCAGGGCCAGGCCCATCATGCGGCGGCAGGCCGGGTCGGGGCTGACCAGACTGCACAGGCTGGGCTGCGGCGGCATGATCGTGTGCCCCGCCTGCCGCGCCAGCCTGTAGCCGCTGCCGTCGCTGCCGGTGGCCGGATAGCTGATGCCGCCCGTGGCGATCAGCGTGTTTTCTGCCCGCAGCGTCTCGCCGCGGTCCGTCACAGCACCCTTGCAGACGCCGTCCTCGATGACCAGCTTTTTTGCGCTGCCGCGCACAAATTCCGCATCGCGTGCATAATCGCGCAGCGCGGCCAGCACGTCGGCGGCGCGGTCACTCCGGGGAAATACCCGCCGCCCGCGCTCGGTTTTGAGCGGCACGCCGAGTGACTCGAACAGCTCCATGGCCGCCGACGGTGGGAAGGCGTAAAGGCTCGAATACAAAAACCGCCCGTTATGCCGCACATAGGGCAGAAACTCCCGCACGTCGCTGTCGCTTGTGACGTTGCAGCGCCCCTTTCCGGTGATAAGCAGCTTTTGGCCCGGTCCCTTGGGGTTGTGCTCCAGCACGGTCACGGTCAGCCCGCGGGCACAGGCGGCCCCGGCTGCCATCAGGCCCGCCGCGCCGCCGCCGATGACCAGTAGATCTGTCATGCGTTCTCCCTTCGTTTGTCAGTTTTTCTCGGTCTGCCGTACAAAATCAGCCCGGCAAATGCGTACAGGACCAGCAGCGGATGCACCGTTGCCAGGTACATCGTGCTGGTACCGATGCCGAAGCTGGACACCTCGACAAAGGCGATCATGGCACAGCGCAGCAGCGCAATGCCGAAGATGCCGAACAGCAGCAGCCACGGCACAACGGTCTGTGCCGTGCATTTTTGACGCCGCTGCGGCAAAAGCTCTGCCAGCTGGCACAGCACGGCGCAGAGCACGCCCACCGTAAGCAAAATACTGCAGACCCGCGTCCAGCCCTGCATGACGGCAAAAACCGTCTTTTGGTACGGGCTGTAGTAGGGCGTGTCCTCCCCCGCGTTGGCGGCGCTGTTGAAGCCGCAGTGCAGGTAGCCGGACCAGGCGGCAAAGTCGTCCTCGGTGCCGATGGACCGCAGCGTCTCATAGGGCGCACAGTCCCGCAGGCCCAGCACATGCCAAAAGCCGTTCCAGGTCTCGGCCAGCGTCGAAGGGACGTAAGCCGCCGAGATCGGCTGGCTCGTTGCCACGCGCCTGCCGGTGCGGCTGGGCAGTGTGCCCGCGTCGCAGGCGGCGTTGATCTTATCGGCCACAGTCTGCCAGTAGGCGTCGGCGGTCTTAGCGTCGGCGTAGATGCCCTCAAACTGCGCGGCGCGGCGGATGGCCCAATAGAAGCTGCCCGCGCGGTAGTCGTCGAGATTTGGGTCGCGGAAATCATTCTGCAGCTGGGCGTCCTCCTCCAGCCAGTAGGCCAGCGGCTCCAATTCCGGCACAGCGTCGTAAATTTTCTCGCGGGCGTCGGCGGGCACGGAGAGGTAGGGCGCGGTGCTGTCGGTGTCCACGCGCATCATCGCGCCCATGGCCGCGGCAAAGGAGCCTTCCGAAAAGTCGGACAGCGCAAACACGCCGTAGTGTGTGTAATTGAGGGTGCAGAAGGTCAGCACGCCGACACCGAGCATGACATACGGGATGACCTGCGCGGCCAGAGCCTTCCAGCGGCGCTTGCCCGCCAGCACCACGGCCACAATGACGGTGGCCGCCGCGGCGAACGGCAGCAGGAACAGCCCGGCGTCCTCGCGGTCCAGATAGCCGCAGGCCAGACCCGCGCCCGCCGCGGCCAGCCACGGCCAGAGCGGCCTTTCCGGCGTGAACACCGCGCGCAGTGCCATGCCCGCCATGCCCGCAAAGAAGTACAGACACAGCGCCGGAAAGATGTTGTCCCGGTAGACGCGCAGCGTGTAGGCCGCCCAGCTCGACGGCAGAAACGCCAGCGCCGCAAACAGACCAAGCGTCAGCACGCGGCCCTGTGCGGGGTCTTTTTTGCGCCACAGCGTTGAAAATGCAAGCGCCGCCAGCAGCGCCGCCCCGCACCAGAGCGCCGCCCCGCTGATAAGATACGGCAGGTGCAGCGCGTGCAGCAGTGCCAGCCACACCGGGAAGAACATGGCCTTGGACAGCGTCAGATAATCATACGCGCCCAGCCACTGCCCGGCTGTGATATGGTTGGCCGCGCGGAACATCAGCTCGTCGTCCAGCGGCGCACCGCCCACCCAGATGTACGCCTGCTGAAAGCCCGTCAGCGCCAGACGCAGGCAGACCAGCAGGGCGCAGAGCACCCAGAAAGCGCGGCGGGACAGCCGCGGGCGAAAATGCTTCATCGGTAACTTCCTCATGCGTTATTTTTGCAGCTTCTCAATGCTTTCCACAAGATATTTCTGCTGCCTGAACGTCAGATTTAAGAGCAGCGACAGATACTTGACGACGATGGTCAGCACGGCGAACAGCCCCGCAAACCCGACGGTGATGACGAACATCGTCGTCGTCCAGCCCTCTACCGGGTGGCCGGTGGCGAAGATGACGAGGGTATAGATCAGCTCGGCCAGCGCCAACGCCATCATGCAGAGCGTGACGGTCACGCTGGCCTTGAAGCCGAAGTTCGTGTAGAGCGTCAGGCTGTCCAGCGCCAGATTGAACCGGCCCTTCTGCTTAACGGTCAGCTGGCCGTCAAATTCCAGATCGACCATCCGTAAGCCGCTGGCCGCGTAGGCCGCCTTGCGGTAGGGCAGGTGCGTGCTGGACGCATGAACGCGGTTGATGGCGCGGCGCGTCACCAGACGGAACGCATCGGTGCGCAGGCGGTAGGCGCTCTGGGAGTGGGCGTTGAACACCTTATAAAACAGGCTGCTGCCGCCGCGCACCGTGCGCGGGCAGACCGACACAATATCGCTGCCGTCCAGCGCCGCCCTGTATGCCTGCATAATAAGCGTCGGCGCGTAGCAGAGCTCGGTGGAGTCGAACTCATAGACATAGTCGCCGATGGCGGCATCGAGGCCGGCGTTCATGGCGTCCTCAAGCCCGTGGTAGATGCTCATGTGCAAAATCGTCAGCGGGGCGTCCTGCTCCCTGCCCCAGGTGCGCAGCTGTTTGACCGTGTCGTCGGTGCAGGCGTCGTCCACGACGACCAGCTCATATTGTTTAAAGTTGGCGTCCAGCTCTGCGGCCACCGTGCGGCAGAACTCCACGGCGCGCGCGCCGTCGTTGTGCAGGTAGACGACTGCCGAAATAAAATTGTTGTCTTTAAGCATCATACATCCAATACCTCGTCCAGGTCGTATACCGTGTTGATCTTGCCGGACAGCACGCTGACGAGCTTCGGCTCGTCGTTCATCACGCGGACCACCGTCGGGCGCGAGTCGTCGATCTCGCTGGCCTTTAAGATGGGCTTCATGCTGAACAGGCTGCTGTGGTAGGCAAAGCCGTATTCTTCCTTTAAATACTTGCGGGCCAGCTGGCTCATGTAGGGCCAGGCGCTTTGCGGCTTGGCCGGGCACTCATTACAGTTGTACAGGCTGCCCGGCTTGCACACGCCGCCGCATTCCTGCTGGCACGGGAAGGTCGCGACGCTGTCATAGCTCGTCTCATGCGGGGTGAAGGTCACGCTCGTCAGGCTGTGCAGGCCGGTCCGGCCGAAGGGCATCAGGCTGAAAAACGGCCCGTCCATGACCGTGATGCCGGTGTTTTTCAGGCTTTTGTCCACAGTACACAAAATGATCTCGCACTTTTCGTACTTAATGCCGAACGGCGGCAGGCCGAGCATCGCGTGGATGTCGTTGACGCCCGCATAGGTCGCGTTGAGCAGGTAGGGTGCTTCGGCGGTGATGTCCCCCGCCTGTACGCGCCACGCGCTGCCGACCTTCTCGATGGCCGTCGGCTTGTGGCTGTACAGTACCTCAACGTTGGGCAGTGCGGCGAGCTGCTCCAGAAACCAGCGCTTGAGTATCTGCGCATCGTAGGTGTACTCGGTGGTCAGGAACGCGCCGTCGCAGAGACCCGGGTTGAAGTAGCGCTCGGGCGCAACGTCGTCGCAGCGGATGCCTGCCGCCGCGCAGAACCGGCGGAATTCCGCCGCGTTCGTCCAGGAGAAGTGCGCACTGGTGGCGTAGACCTGGTCAAACTCGGTGTGCAGGCAGAAGCCGTAATCATTGCAGAACCGCTCAAAATAGTGGGCGGACTTGATGGCCGTGGAGTAGCTGCGCGGGTAGTGGTAGCCCATGTGGACACGGGCCTGGTTGATGTAGGTCGCGCGCATGAAGGGCGCGGGGTCGCGCTCCAGCACAAGGACGCGCTGCCCCGCCGCGCCGCATTTCTGCGCCGCGTACAGGCCGTACAGCCCCGCGCCGAGGATGATTTTATCGTAGGTCATAGAGCGTTTCCCCTTTTTACATTCCTTCGGACGATTGCCGGGCGGATATGGGACCCGCCCCGGCATTGTAGGGGTCGATGCTCATCATCGACCCGGGCACTTTGCGGCTGCCGCCAAGTGCCGCGGGCGAGCACTGCTCGCCCCTGCATCTTTGCAAAATAGAACTTACGGATTATACTTCCCGGCCAGCGCATTCAGCAGGACCTTCATCAGGTCGCTGTTGCCCTTGAAGCCGCTGATCTTCGTCGGCGTCTTGCCGGTGGCAGGGTAGGCGCGGGTCACGGGGACCTCGCAGGCCTTCAGGCCCAGCTGCGTCGCACGGATGCTTAAATACGCCAGCAGCTCATACCCGCCAAAGACATCGCGCAGCGGGCGGACATCCGGGTGGGTCAGGTACTCGCGGCTGTAGGCGCGGTAGGCGTTGGTCGTATCGGTGAACCACTGGTGCGCCCCCAGGCTGACGAGCGGCGCGTGGATGAGCCGCACGGCGGCATAGCGCACCGGCGGCGTGTTGATGGCGTGGCCGCCGCGGATAAACCGGCTGCCCTGCACGAGGTCATAGCCCTCCTGCAGTTTTGCGATAAACTCGGGCACGTCCTCGATGGAATCCTTGTTGTTGCCGTCAATGGTCAGGATGCCTTTATAATTGCGGTCCAGCGCAAAATACATGCCCATGCGCAGCTGGGCGCCCTGCCTGCCGGGGCCGGTTTTCGTCAGCAGCGTGTTGACGTGGTAGAGCGCCAGCGTCTCCCGCTTCATGCTGCCGTCGGTAGAGCCGCCGTCGCAGATGACGATGTCGCAGAGCTGGTCGATGCCCGCCTTCTGGGCGCGGCCCAGCTCGGTCAGGATGCGCGCGCCCTCGTTGATGACGGGGATCAGCAGGCAGTAGTCATGGCGGCGGCCCTCAAACTCCACAGCCGTGTAGTCGGGCACGCCGTTCAAGTTTGTGCGCTCATACTCAATCATGCGAACACCTCCGCGATATAGTCCATCGTGCGGCGGATCGTATCCACGTCGGTGTGGGCCATCTCGACGGAGACGAAGCCGCGGTAGCCGACAGCCCCCAGCAGCAGCGCCAGCTCCTTGTGCTCGGGGCGGCGCTCAATCGGGACCAGACCCGGCTCACTGATGTGGACATGGCTGACATACTGCATATCATCGATGAAGTTTTGCAAGTGCTCTCCCTGCGCCAGCACGGTGGACAGGTCCAGATTGACCGACAAGCCCGGGTTGTCCAGCCGCTTGACGAGCGCAAAGGCGTCGGCGGTGCCGTTCAGGTAGTTCGTGTACATCGGCGGGTTGGCCTCCAGCGCCAGATGCACGCCGTACCGCGCGGCCAGGTTGCCTGCCTGCATGAAGAACGCCTCGGCGGCGGCATCGTTGGCCCCCAGCGGGCGCATACGGTTCTTCGGGCAGCCGAACACCAGCGACGGGCAGTTCAGGCTGTGGGCAAACTGGAACGCCTGCGCCGTGTAGTCCAGCAGGTGCTCGGTGTCGGCAGGGTCAAAGATATTGCCCTTCTGGCCGTACCAGATGCTTTGCAGACTGGGCACCGAGAAGCCCCAGCGGTTTTTGAGGTAGCCGCCGAACAGCAGCGCACTCGTCAGGTTTTCATACGGTGCTTCGGAGAAAATGCGGGTCGGGGCCAGCTCCAGGCCGGTGAAGCCCGCCTGCTGCATGGCCGCGTATACGGTATCGTCATCGTCCTTCTGCCATGCAATGTTCGAGATGGCAAGCTGATAGCTCGGCATGGGTCAGTCCCTCCAACTGCGCATAAAGCGCGTAATATCATCTAATTCTTGTTGTTTTGTGCAAAGGTAATCGCCGCTGCCGCCCAAAAGCGCCGCGTGGCGGCTGCGTAGGTCGTAGTCAAACGGGGGCTTGGGCAGTTCATTGTGCCAGTCCGCTTTGCCGGTCACGGCGGTGTAGACCTCGGCAGCGGAGACCGGCGGCGTGCAGAGGTGCAGCAGCTTTACATCAGCGGCGCGGGCAGCCTCCATATCCGACCAGAGACGGCCTAAATTATAGAACTGGTAGCGGCTGCGGGCATCGGTGAAGGCCAGGGCGTTGAAGTCGTTGGCTGCAAAAAAGGCGCGCAGCGCTGCCGGGTCGGCGGTGCCGTTCAGCTTGTAAAAGCCGTTGTCCGCCAGCGTGTAGGCTGATTTGACAAGCGGCGATTTTGCCGCCAGCTCGCTGTATTTTTCCGGCCTGAGCATGGCCGGGGTGATGGTGTGCAGGTCAAAGAGGAAGTTTTTCCTGATGCCGGCGCCGTACAGTGCGGGCAGGCGCACAATGAGCGCGTCGGGGAAGTCCTCGCGCACCCAGCGCTCCAATTGCAGACGGTTTTTGCCGTAGGCGGGCAGACCTTCGGTGTCCTGCGCGGGGCTGTCCTCATAGACGCCGCGGCTGTCTGCCAGCACGGCAATGCTGGAAATCAGGACAAGTCTTTTGGGCGCGATTTGGCGGATATTCTCCCGCGCGGCGCACATGACGGCAAGGTCGGCCTCCGGGTCGGCGTTGGCCAGGAACATGGCCGCCGGCACGCCCGCGTAGACACAGAGGTCCGGGCGGGTGCCGTACTGCGCGGTTATGTCACTGCTGTGGCATGCCGCGGCGAAGGTATGTTTGGCCAGCAGGTTGCCCCCCACAAACCCGGTGGAGCCGACGAGCAAGTCACAGGACATAGCAATTCCCCTTTGCACATTTATACAAGGTACATTATAGCCTATTGCGGGGGAAAAAGCAACGCCCTGTGCGGAATCGCACAGGGCGTTGTAAATAATTGCTATGTAGGGGCCGGGCATGCCCGGCCCGCAACTGTACGGCAAGCCGACTTTTATGGCAAAGCCCCGGGCCGGACATGTCCGGCCCCTACCGCTCGGTCATTTCAAAAACTCCTCAATAATTTTCAGTCCGACCGCCCCGGATTTTTCCGGGTGGAACTGGCAGCCGAGGACGCTGCTGTGGCTGGCGGCGGCGCAGATCTCGCGCCCGCCGTAGACGGTGTCGGCCAGGCGGTCCTCATCACGGGCGGGCTTGGCCTCATAGCTGTGGATAAAATAGCACTCCTCGCCGGGCTTGAGCGCGGCCAGCGCCGTGCCGGAAAAATCCGTGCGCCCGCCGCCGGGGTAGAGCGGATCCCAGCTGATGTGCGGCACCTTCTGCGGATGGCCGTCCACGTCCGTGTCGGGGATCTTTACCACACGGCCCGGAATAAGCCCAAGGCCCTTGTGCAGGCCGAACTCCTCCGACTCGTCAAACAGCATCTGCATTCCTAAGCAGATGCCCAGCAGCGGCGTACCGGCGGCGGCCTTCTGGCGAATCGGCTCGATCAGCCCCAGCCGTGCCAGACCGTCCATGCCGTCCTTGAACGCGCCGACGCCCGGCAGCACCAGCTTTTCCGCGGCCAAAACGTCCGCCGGGTCACTGGTCAGCAGCGTTTCGGCCCCAAAGTGGGCAAACGCATGGCGGACGCTCAACAGGTTGGACAGGCCGTAGTCAATCACTGTTACCTTCATACCTGGCGCACCTCCACCCCGCCCGCGCGGATGTCCTCTTTCAGCTCCGTCACGGTTTCTTTTTTGTAATGCAGCACAGCGGCACAGGCCACGGCGTCCGCGCCCGCGTTGGCGGCGTCCACAATGTCGTCGCCGCAGCCGACACCGCCGCCGCAGATGACCGGCACGTTCACGGCTTTCGTCACGGCCTCGATCAATTCAAGGTCCATACCCTGCTGTAACCCCTCGTTGTCAACGCTGGTCAGCAGAATTTCGCCCGCGCCCAGCGCCACGCCGCGCTTGGCCCACTCGACGACGTCATAGCCGGAGTGGGCGCGGCCATTGTCGTAGTAGGCTTCCCACTTGCCGGGCCAGGTGCGGCTGCGCTTGGCCTGAATCGACAGCACCATGCACTGGCTGCCGAACGCCTCGGCCACCTCGGTGATAAGCTCGGGGCGCTTGATGGCCGCCGTGTTGATGGCCGCCTTGTCCGCACCCATCGACAGGATGTGGCGCACATCCTCGACGCTGCGCAGCCCGCCGCCAACGCAGACGGGAATATACACATCATCGACTGTTTTGCGCACAATATCGCTTAAATTGTTGCGGTTGTACAGGCTGGCGACGATGTCGATATAGAGCAGCTCGTCTATCCCGGCCTCATAATATTCTTTGGCAAACGCATTCGGGTCGCCCAGCTTGCGCAGTCCCTCGAGCTGGATCCCCTTGACAAGGTTGGTGTCCTTGACGTCCAATCTTGCGATAAGTCGTATTTTTTTGCTCATAGCTGAACCTTTCTAAAGCCTTCCCCTGTGGGGGAAGGTGGCCGCGCGAAGCAAGGCCGGATGAGGGGCGCGTATGCCGCGATTGCCCGCAAACGGGTTGCCGCGGAAAGTCCACACCTCATCAGTCCGCTTCGCGGATAGCTTCCCCCAAGGGGGAAGCCTTTTTGCTCAAATTTCGTGGTGCGTCCCCCTCGGGTCGCCCCACAGTACCTCGCTGTCGCCCTCGTAGGGGGTGTGGCGGAGCTTCCACATATTGTCCTCCCACTTCCAGATGTGGGGGCTGCGGAAGCGGTCCGCCAGGTCCATAAAGTAGTCGCGGTCCATCCTGGGCTGCTCAAACAGTTGGCTGGCCCAGGGGAAGTGCTGGCGGTCCAGCGACAGATATTTGAAGATTTCCTTTTCAAAGCGGTCCGGGTACTCGCCGTCAAACTTCTTGCAGAGCGCCTTGCCCTCGTCCAGCGTGATCTCCTCGTTGCGGATCTCCTGCGCGGCGTCGTAGGTCGTGCGGCCAATGCCGTACTTGATGTAGGTCGTGTAGTAGAAGAAATCGTCGATCTTGTCATCGATGGAGTTGTACTTGGAGTAGGTGCCCTGTGTGCGCTCCGGCGCGGGGCGGAAGCCGCCGTGCTCGACGCTGTAGTAGTACGCGCCCTGCGGATGCCACTTCTCGTAATAGCCCAGATACCGCACCTGAATGTGGTTTTTCTCAAGGTTGGAGGTTTCGGACGGCAGGTAGATGGCCAAATCGGCCTTGTCCACTTTGTAGTCCTCCTCCAGCTGGCGCAGGCTGACACCGCCCAGATAAATATGGTCGTAGTCGTTGACCGCAAAGAAGTGCTCATCGCGCAGGGCGGAGTTGTTGTCGGCAATCGGGTTGCCGAACTCGGCCTCGTTCTCGCCGTAGAACACCAGCGGGATGCCAAACTTCGCGGCCATCTTGGGCGCCAGCTGCTTCTGGCCCAGAATGAACGGCTGGAACGGGTGGAACAGGTTCTCCGTCGCAAGGCGGGTCAGCAGGCGGTGGGTCATGCCGTTAGGGGTGCACAGGTAGTTGTCAAAGCCCGCGTGGATCCACGCTTGCATGTTCTCCCAGCCCCAGGGCGTGTAGATGTGCGGGGCCCAGGTGACGGTCAGCGGGTGCATGCCGTACTTGTATTTCAGCAGGTGCGCGGCGTAGAAGCTGTCCTTGCCGCCGGAGCCGGGCACAAGGCAGTCATAGCTGCCGTCGTTCTTGCGGTACTGGTCGCAGAGCTCGCGCAGCTCCTTCTCACGCAGGGCCCAGTCGATATGGCCGTTGGCCTTGTTGTGGCAGGCATGGCAGGCATCACAGACGCCGTCCTCCTGAATGACCATCGTTTTCTTGATGGAGTTGATCGTGTGCTCAAACTCATAGCAGGAGTTGGGCTTCTGGTTGCTCATGACGCATTCCTTGCAGAACTGCACATGCTTGGGCAGGCCGTAGTAGGCTTCGAGCCGGTCCTCCGGGATGTCCGGTGCGTACTTGCTGTAGTCAATGTCGATGTGACGGGGAATCTTTTCCATATTCTTTACACTCCAATCGGCTCTGTATCAAAATGAAAAGGCGCCGTCCGATAGCAATGCTATCAGACGGCGCCTTTGCCGTATGCAGGTATTATAGCACAAGGAAAATCATTTTGCAAGGGGTGTTATTCCGCAACCTGCACGCCGTCGATAAAGACTGCCCGCACCTCGGTCATGACCTCGAAGGGGCAGCCGTTCGTGATGACGACGTCCGCGTCCTTGCCCACCTCCAGTGAGCCGACGCGGTCGGCTACGCCGATGTGCTCCGCCGGGTTGATGGTAATGGCCTTCAGCGCGTCGAACGGGTCCATGCCGGCCTTGACCGCCATGCCTGCGCAGAGCGGCAGATACTGCTGCGGAATGACCGAGTTGTCGGTGATGATGGACACGTGGCAGCCCGCGTTGGCCAGCACGCCGGGGGTTTTCCAAGATTTGTTCTGCAGCTCAAACTTGCTGGCAAACGTCAGGCTCGGGCCGACAGCCATCGGCACGTCCTTTTCTTTTGCCAGCTCGTCCGCAATGAGATGCCCCTCGGTCACGTGCTCCAGCGTCAGGCGCAGATCGAACTCCCGCGCAATGCGCAGCGCCGTAAAGATGTCGTTGGCTTGGTGGGCGTGGGCCTTTAAGGGGATCTCCCGCGCCAGCACCGGCAGCAGGGCCTCGAGCTTCTGGTTGTAGGCGGGCATTTTGGTCACGTCACCGTTGGCCGCCTGCTTGCGCGCGCCGTAGTCCCGCGCCTGCATCAGTGCACCGCGCAGGAACGCCGCCGTGGACATGCGGGTGGAGTCGCACTTGTCACGGTAGCAGCGCTTGGGATTCTCGCCAAAGGCGCACTTCATGGCGACGGGGTCGCGGACGATCATGTTGTCCACCCGCTTGCCGCACAGCTTGACGGCCAGGAAGGTGCCGCCCACCACATTGGCGCTGCCCGGGCCGGTGCAGACGCAGGTCACGCCTGCCTTACGCGCGTCGGCCAGCGAGGGGTCGCGCGGGTTGATGCCGTCGATGGCGCGCAGCTGCGGCGTCCAGATGTCGTTCATCTCGTTGTAGTCGCAGCCCTCGTACCCGATGCCGTAGCCGTCGAGACCTATATGGGTATGCGCGCCCACAAAGCCGGGATAAACCTCCAACCCATCGGCGTCAAACACAGCAGCGTCCGCCGGGGCAGTCAGCCCGCCGCCGATAGCGGCAATCTTACCGTCAGCCAGCAGAATATCCGCGACATAGGCCTCGCAGTGGACAGCATCATGGATGAGGCCGCTGTGGATAAGGGTAGTTGCCATAGTATTGTCTCCCTCGGATTTTTTCCTATCGTTCTTTACTGAAAGTTTGCTGCACCGGGCAGGGCCGAGGTATTATACAGAAACAGTACAATATCCGGTTTTGATTCCACAATATACTGGGCAATCGTCCCTTGGAACGTCCGCATATCGATCGTGTCTAGCTGCGCGCAGGACTGCGCCAGGAACGGCGTGAATGCACATGCAAAGCTATCCCGCACAAGCAGGACCTTCTTGTCGTTCGGTGCCAGCTTGTTCACGATATGGTTCAGCGCGTAGTCCCCGCCGATGTATGCAGCATACGGGTTACCGTTGTAATAATCCTTTGTCTCGTAGGCGTCCTTGACGAGCAGGGTGTCCGCATAGCTGCCGTGGCGTTCGATGTCCTTATCGGGAACCGTGAAATCAAAATTCGTTTCATAATTCGGCGTGATGACGGAGAAATCATCCACACCCGCATATACAGTACCGACACGCTTGCCCTGACTGCCCAGAAACCAATCCGGGTATGTCTTTACCGTGTAGCTGTCCATGTTTGTGATCTTGTCATCAAAGGCAAAGCCATAGTCGCTTTTCAATGTTTGCGCTACCTTGCCCCAGCACCAGAACGCCCCCTCCGGGGTCCAGTGGTGATCTGTTTTGAAAAACAAGTCATACTGGTTGATTCCAGCATCATAGATTTTCTCGCGTAGGTCAATATAGGGAATTTTTCCGTCTATACCCTGCAAAAAACTATCGGCAATTTCATTGCCATAATCCTGTACACCGGCGGGAAGTTCCGGGTCAAACTTGCTGATTTTTTGCGGCGCTTGAATGTAAAGCAACTGCGTATCATTTTCGTCGCAGACTTTTTTCAGGTTCAGAATACCATTTATTGAGTCTGTTACATCGGCTGGATCGCAGACAAATGTCAACATTCCATTTTTTAGCCGGACGACCTTGTCATCGGCAGCGTCCTCAATGACATTTTTGCCTAGTGCCATCTGGAACAGCGTATTCAGCTCAATTACATTGTGGTAACCCGGAATTGTCTGCTGTGCTGTTGTTTCAAAGGCATCTTCCATGTCTGCGGCTTCTTGGCTGCCCACCTGTTGAAGCTCGGCACACAGCACGGGAACAGCCGCCACAAATGTAGCCGCACCAATACAGACAGCCGCCAGCCGCGCAGATTTCCGGGTTCCCATACAAAAATCTCCTTGTCAGAAGTTGAAGTAAATAAAAGGATTGTAACCACCCTTTACAATAAATGAAACCGCTACCGCATACACCCCAATGATCCAAACCGGGTACAGCACGCTAATCGCACCATCCAGATGTTCCTTGGCCTTACCCAACCAACCTGCAATCGGCAGCGAGGCTGCAATCGCCAACAGGAAGAACAGTTTGTATTCTGCCATATAGTACGCCGCCTTGGCGTCCAGCAAGCCAGATGCGCCAATGCCAAACATGGCCAGCACATACTTTACTGCGCCAGTAAGGTTTTCCGCTCTGAAAAGCACCCATCCAAGAACAACAAACAGCATCGTGTATATCCATGCCAGCCATAGCGGCACAGAGCACTTTTCAAAACCTGTGAGCTTTTCAACACAGAGCAGCACAAAATACATCAGACCCCAAGCAATGAATGTCCAATTGGCACCATGCCAAAGGCCAGTAGAAAACCACACCACAAACAAGTTGAAAATAAGCCGTCCATGGCTTTTCACACGGCTGCCACCCAAAGGGATGTACAAGTAATCGCGGAACCAACTGCCCAGAGAGATATGCCAGCGCCGCCAGAATTCTGATACAGAGCGGCTAATATACGGGTAGTTGAAATTCTCCCGGATGCGAAACCCGAACATCCGCCCCAGGCCAATGGCCATATCAGAATAACCGGAAAAATCAAAATAAATCTGTAATGTGTATGCAATCGCCCCCAGCCAAGCCAACAAGACCGACATATTCCCAATGGAGGAAAATGCCGCATCCGCCACATAGGCAAGATTATTGGAGAGAATCACCTTTTTCCCAAGGCCCAAGGCAAAACGGCAGCAGCCACCACTCCAACCATCAAAGCTTTCCGTTCGGCAGTTGATTTGGTCTGCAAAATCCGAGTAGCGCACGATTGGCCCTGCAATCAGCTGCGGAAAAAACGCAATATAGAGCATCACATTCAAGATATTTCTTTGCGCCTTGCCATCCCCGCGGCAGACATCTATCACATAAGACATTGCTTGAAAGGTAAAAAACGAAATGCCAATGGGTAGCGTAATGCTCGGCACATGAATGGACAGGCCCAGAAAACGGTTTGTATTTTCCAGCACAAATGTCAGATACTTAAAGACAAACAGCAAACTAATGTTTACCGCCACCGCTGTGACAAGTACCATTCTGCGGTACTTGTCACCCTGTGCCTCGGCCAGCAGAGCCAACGCCCAGTTCACGGCGATCATGGCCAGCATAACCACCACAAAGCGCGGCTCCCCCCAAGCGTAGAAGAGGATGCTCACCAGCGTCAACAGCATATTTCGGGCAGTACGGAACCGCGCAGGGATTATATAATAGAGCAGTGTGACTGCCGGCAGAAATACAAACAAAAAGGTCGCGCTGGAAAAAAGCATCCGAAAAAGTCTCCTTCTGTACGGTTACACGTTAAAATCCAAGCACGTTCTTACCGCGGTGTACGGTCTTACCTTGCCGTCCGCCACGGCGACGTGGGCGGGGTGGGTGGAGTAGCCTTTGAGCGCGGCGGCGTCGGTGAAGGTCGTGTCCAGCATCAGGTCAGCGTTGGCAGAGCTGGGCAGGGCGTCGGTGTAGACGCGGACATCCAGCAGGCCGGGGATCTTACCGGCCAGGCCCTCCAGCCCTTCCTTGATGCCGGCCTTGACGGCGGTCTTTTCGGCGTCGGGCATCTCCTTTAATTTCCACAAAATAACATGACGTACCATTACTTGTTTTCCTCCCAGATGGGATGCTTGAGCTGCCACTCGCCGTACTCGTTCTTCTCGAACAGGTCGCGGTTGTAGAACTTGTCCAGAATGGCCCAGAACTCGGTCTCGGTGTAGCCGCAGAACTCACAGAAGTCACGCACGCAGAGCGGGTCGAGCTTGCCGTCGCGCTCCTTGATGATGGGGATAGCCTCCTCGCGGGTCATCATGCCGTAGCGGATGTAGCGGGCCGTGTAGTCGGTGGCAGCGGCGTGGCCGAACTTGGGATACTTGAGCCAGCTGTGCACCAGATAGGCGCGGGAGTCGATCTGGTCAAAGTTCTCGGCGTGGTGGGTGCGGTCCCACTCGTGGGTCAGGTCGTGGAAGCCGTGGGCCTTGGCGATCTGGTAGTTCTTGTAGCTGTTCCAGGGCACAAAGTAGCTCATGTAGAACGGGTCGAGCTTGGCGCGCTCCTCGGCGCTGGGGGCCAGCGTCAGAGAGAGGTCTTTCTCGGTCACGCCGTCGCCCAGCAGTTCCTCCATCGGCATACCGACGGCGACGCCGTTCTCGATCTGGCCCATGGCGGAGTAGGTCTCCTTATCGGCGTTGCCGCCGTACTCAAAGCTGACGTTCTCGCCGTAGCAGAGCATCGGGGTGTTGAACTTGGCGGCCATGTGCAGCGGGAAGGTGTAGATCAGGCGGTCCACGTACCAGGTCGGCTTGCCGTACTTCTCAAAGAATTTGCGCATCAGCGTCTTTTGCACCTTGATGTTGGGCTTGCAGGAGATGATCGTGCAGCCGAACTCCTCGCTGATGTTCTTGAGGTTGTGGATGCCCGCCTGCGTCATGGGGAAGTTATCCTCGACGCTGAACAGGATGGGGTTCATGTGCATGACCTCTTTCAGCATCCAGACCTGGAAGTGGCTGTCCTTGCCGCCGGAGACGGCGACGGCGCAGTCATAGCCGCCGGGGCCGTTCATGCCGCGGTACTTGTCGCAGTAGGCCTCGAACTCCTTGAAGCGGGCATCCCAGTCCACATTTTTGCGGCTCTCGTAGTGGCGGCAGGCGCTGCACACGCCCTCCGCGTCGAAGGTGATCCCGGGTCGGGTGTCGGGCATCGTACATTTTTTGCAGTAACGCATAAGAACACTCCTTATATTTATATATTATATTTCGTTGTTGTACCGTAGGGGTCGATGCTTGCATCCGCCCCTACAAATACGGCAGGGCTTGTGTTGTCGCTTTTTTCACTTCGCCGCCGCATGCACGGCGTCCGCGCCGGCGAAGTCATAGATGACGAACCGTCCGTCGTTGTAGACCTCGGTGCATTCGCCGTTCTGCACAAGGCCCGCGCTCTCCGCCGGGCCGTCGGTCTCGGTGTCGATGAGCAGGAACGGGTGCTGCGGGTCGGTGGTCAGGTGGTCCTTGCGCTGCAGCCAGTTGGGGACGTAGTCCTCATCCAGCGATTGCAGCGTCCAGACATCCAATTTTCCGTTCGTCAGCTCCGTCATGGCGTTGCCGTTCCAGAACGTGGCGTAGCCTTCGGTGTAGCCGTTGTCCACCAGCCAGTCGGCGGCGGCGTCCAGCCCCTTGTGGGCGAGATACGGGTTTTCGATCTCCTGCCGGACGGTGTTGACGGCGCAGACCGTGAAGCAGCCTGCCAGCACCACACCCAGCAGCTGCCGCGCGCCGGGCAGGCGGAAGTCCTCGGTTTTCAGCTCCACCGCCATGACCGCAATGGCCACCGGCATGTTCATGAGCCAGAAGTAGAGGTAATACTCGTGGAAGTAGGCGTAGGAGATGCCGCAGACCGCCAGCATGGCGACGAGTAGCAGCACAAGCAGCTGGTCGTTCGTCTCCAGCTTTTTCAGCCGCAGCAGCAGCCGCACGATGCAGAAGAACATCCACCCGCCCAGCAGCAGACCGATGCCCGCCGCAATGCCGCCGAAGTGGAAGATGCCGGAGCCGTTCTGGTAGCCGAACTCATGGAAGAAGTCCATCAGGATGCGGTCCAGCGTGAACCAGTTCTCGTCGCGGTCCCAGACGATGAAGCTGTAGGACTTGAAATCATACAGCCGCGACATGACGCTGTTGCTGATGAAATACCCCGCCGCGCCGGCCACCGCCGTGACAAGCGACGCCGCAAACAGCCGCACCTGACGGCGGCAGTGCTGCAGGGCCGTTTTCCAGTCGGACGTGCCGCTGTCATGCAGTGCAAGCACCAGCAGGATCGCCGCGGCAATGCAGAGCGGCGCGTGGAACACCATAAGCTGCTTGACGCCGTTCATGCCCGCGATGGCCGTGACGATGCAGGCCGCGAGCCATTGCAGTGCGCAGTGCTTTTTGTCGGCGTCGAGGCTGCGCAGCACCAGCGCCAGCACAAGCATATAAAAGAAGGTATAGACGAGGTAGTACCCGCCGTAGATGGCGTAGACCAGATAGTGCTGGCCGAACGGCCACAGCAGCGTGCCCACCATCCAGAGGCCGGGCCGCCCGAGCCTGGCGCATTTGACAAAGAACAGCATACACGCCGCGTACAGTGCCAGCGTGACGGCCATGCCGAACGCGCGCGCCAGATGCCAGTCATCCGGGAAAAGCAGCAGCCCCAGCCGGTAGAACCATTGCAGGTTGACGACCTTCAATTCCGTGGAGTAGAACCAGTTGTGGCTGATGATGCTGCCCTCTTTGTTGAGCAGGTCGGAGAGGATCATCTCCGACGCGAGGTCGGAATCGACGATCCATTTGCCGGGCACAAGCTGGTACCACAGGTCAAACAGATACGCCGCCGCCATCCAGAGCCACGGCAACGCCTGCCAGAGCCTGTGCAAAGCCCCGCCCTTTGTTTGTTGTTTCATTCGGTTTCTCCTGATTCAGGTTTCTAGTTATTTAAACTATACCGCATTTGGGCGCAAAGCGCAAGGCATGCAGGGCAAAAAAGCGCCTTGACGCTGTGCGGCATTCATGCTATAGTGGGGGTAACGGCCCGTTTTTCCGCGGGACTGTGCGGGCTTTTCCAGCAATCGGAGGGCCCGCTGCTTTTATATTTGCTTATCGGATTTGCTTATCGGAGGGCGGCCATGCAGCAGCTACGCAGCGCCATACACAATGCCATTGCCAGATTTTTGAAAAATCAGCCCCCGGCGCGCATCATTGCCGTAGGCTTTGCGCTGCTGATTTTGCTGGGCGCGGCGCTGCTGATGCTGCCGTTTGCCGTACACCCCGGCGCACACGTCGGCCCGCTGGACGCGCTGTTTACCGCAACGAGCGCCGTCTGTGTGACCGGGCTGGTCGTGGTGGACACCGGCGACACGTTCAGCCTGTTCGGGCAGGCTGTCATTGCGATTTTGATACAGATCGGCGGTCTGGGCGTCGCGTCCATCGGCATGGGGCTGGCGTTGGTCGCCGGGCGGCGCATCAGCTTAAAGGGCCGCTCCCTCGTGCGGGAGGCGCTGAACGTCGAGAGCCTGGAGGGCATGGTGCGCCTTGTGCGGGCCATCCTGCTGGTGACCCTGATCTGCGAGGTCGCCGGTGCGGTGCTCAGCTTCCCCTCGTTTGCCCGCGATCACATGCCGCTGCAGGCGGTGTGGCTGAGCATTTTCCACTCGATCGCCGCCTTCAACAACGCGGGCTTTGACGCACTGGGCGGCGGGCAGAGCCTGATCCCCTATCAGAACGATCTGCTGCTGAACCTCGTCACCGATGCGCTCGTCATTGTGGGCGGCATCGGCTTCATGGTCATTCTGGACGTGGGGCGCTGCCGCGGGCAGTTCCGCAGAATGACGTTCCACACCAAGGTCGTACTCTCCACCACAGCGGTGCTGCTGGCGGGCGGCGCGGTGCTTTTGCAGCTGACCGACCACATGGGCTGGCTGGCGGCGCTTTTCCAGAGCATGACGGCCCGCACGGCGGGTTTTTCCAGCGTGGATTTAGGCAGCATGAGCAACGCGGGTCTGCTGGTCATCATGATCTTAATGTTCATCGGCGCATCGCCGGGCTCGACGGGCGGCGGCATCAAGACCACAACGTTTTTTGTGCTGATGCAGCAGGTGCGGTCCATCTTCTCCAAGCGGCGGCTCGGCGGGTTCCACCGGCGTCTGCCGGACGGCTCGCTGTCCAAGGCCGCGACCATCATGCTGATGGGGCTGATGGTCGTGGGCTGCGGCACCTTTGTGCTCTGCGTGCTGGAGCCGCAGCTCGATTTTGGCCGCCTGCTGTTTGAGCAGATCTCGGCCTACAGCACGGCGGGGCTTTCCACCGGCATCACGGCGGAGTTATGCCCTGCCAGCCGGGTGGTGCTGATCCTGACAATGTTCATTGGCCGCGTGGGCGCGGTGACGCTGCTCTCCCTCTGGGTGGAGCGCCCCGAGCCCACCGCCCGCTATACCGAAGAAGCCATTACGATTGGGTAAATGCGAAGCCGCAAGGCAACCACCGTAGGGGCGGATTCCATATCCGCCCGTGACCGCCTGCCACAGGCACGGCTCCGCGGGCGCATATAGAATGCGCCCCTACATACTCTGCCGCCCGGCGCGGCGCAGAAAGGGTACACGTATGTTTGATAAAATGAAAAGTTCCGCCGAAAGCTACGGCGTAATCGGGTTAGGCCGGTTCGGCACGGCGCTGGTCAAGACGCTGGCCGCCGCCGGCAAGGAGGTCATTGCCGTGGACAAGGACGAGGCAAAGGTCAAGGCCGTGCGCGGCTACACCGACTATGCGTTTGTCATCGACGAGCTGAACGAGACCTCTTTGAAGGAGACCGGCATGCAGAACTGCGGCACGGTCACGATCTGCATCGGTGAGCAGATCGACATCAGCATTCTGACGACGATGCTCGTCACAAAGCTGGGCGTGCCGCACGTCATCTCCAAGGCCGCCAGTGAGGTGCACGGCGAGGTGCTCAAGCGTCTCGGGGCCGAGGTCGTCTACCCGGAGGCCGACATGGCCGTGCGCATCGGCAAGCGGCTGATCTCGGGCAATCTGCTGGACTACATCGCCCTCGGCGACGGCGTCGAGGTGCGGCGCATCACGGTGGGCGGCAGGATGCTGGGCAAGAGTGTGCGGACGCTGGATCTGCGCAAGGTCTACGGCATCAACATCATCGCCGTCGAGCATGGCCAGCAGACGAACGTGGAGTTCTCCGCCGATTATACCTTTAAAGAGGGGGATACCGTCGCGGTCATCGGCAAGGTCGCGAAGATCGATAAGTTTGAGAAAGAAATGTAATTTCCGGCAGATGCCGGGTTCCGGGTGGCCCCTGCTTTAAATCACTGCCCTGTAGGGGCCGGGCATGCCCAGCCCGCGACTTTGCTATGCTGCCCGTCAACGGGCTGAACCCTTCCGGCCTGCTCCGCGGGCTTCGCCGCGCAAACGGCTTCCCGCGGGGCGTCTGGGACGTCGCCTACATTCCTCGTTAAAAAACTAACCGCACAAATTTTGCGCTTTTCGGCTTGCAAATCCGCCCCTTATGTCGTACAATATAAACTAACGAAATACGGCAAAACAGGAGGAATTCCAAATGGAACACAGCAATCCGATCCTGATGGGCAACGACAGCCCGCAGAAATTCATCACCATCGGCGAGGTGATGCTGCGTCTGACCCCGCCGAACTATGAGAAGATCCGTATGGCCTCCGCCTTCGAGGCCAGCTACGGCGGCAGCGAGGCCAACATCGCGCTGGCGCTGGCGAACCTCGGCGTGGATTCCACCTTCTTCAGCGTCGTGCCCAACAACTCTCTGGGCAAAAGCGCTGTGCGCTGGCTGCGCTGCAACGACGTACACTGCACGCCGATGATCCTCTCCACCAAAGAGGAGACCCCCAGCCACCGTTTGGGCACCTACTATCTGGAGACCGGCTACGGCATCCGCCCCAGCAAGGTCATTTATGACCGTATGCACAGCGCCCTGACCGAGTACGACCTGACGAAGGTCGATCTGGACGAGCTGTTCGACGGCTTTGACTGGCTGCACCTGTCCGGCATCACCCCGGCGCTGAACAAAAATTGTGCGGATTTCATTCTGCGCTGCCTGCGCGCCGCCAAGGAGAAGGGCCTGACCGTCAGCTTTGACGGCAACTTCCGCTCCACGCTCTGGAGCTGGGAGGAGGCCCGCGACTACTGCACCCAGTGCCTGCCCTATGTCGATGTGCTGTTCGGCATTGAGCCGTACCACCTGTGGAAGGACGACGAGGATCATTCCAAAGGCGACTGGAAGGACGGCGTGCCCCTGCAGCCCAGCTATGAGCAGCAGGACGAGATCTTCCAGCACTTCATTG
>OGLJ01001159.1_pt1 | contig 23485 bp, 23 predicted proteins | sample 1572801 | NCBI WGS metagenome assembly OGLJ01 (sample SAMEA2581877, study PRJEB24529) | metagenome | biome: Human gut stool | place: China | collected 2011
GCTTCACTCATAGCACCACGTCCTTCCTTTTCTTTGTAATAAGCCACTGCTTTTGACAATGTCTCACTTTCTATCTGCTCCGGCCTGCACTGGTGAAAATCTCTCATCATCCGACCTATATCATCATTACCTTCATACCTTCCATTTACATAGATGATATGTGAACCGTCTCCAAAGACTTCGCCTGTTTCATCAACACGTCTTTGAATGTGATAAAATGGCAGTCCCTTTCTGAATTTATCGTGATCATAAATAAAAATCACGTAGGAATCCTTAATCTCCTTAAACTCCTGCCCTTCCTTAAGCATCCTCGCATCCATCATACTGCTGTGATATCTGGCTCTTCTGACATGCGAGCCCTCCGCATTAATCTGCACCTCGATATCAATATGCCTGCCATCGACATCTATTGCATGCACATCCAAGGTAATACATCGCCCGCCAATCATGGGATTTTTTAATTCATCCTGTCCCCTGACATCTATAACCTTAATATCACGCTCCATTATTACGCGAAGCAGCAGCTCCGTTGTCTCGATATTCTGCCCGAATACAAGACTCATCAGATTGTCATCAAACAGTGTCATTTTGTCAATCAATCTGTTGATGATTACATCGTTTTGTCCATAATTACTGTCCAAAACTTCTTTTGTCTCTCCCGACATCATTCTCCTCCTGTTCAGTTGTGTAAGCAGGGAGAATATAATATCGCATGCTACTAAATTTCTTGTCAATATAAAGCATCAGCAACCCCAGTCCGCTTCATTCACATAAGATTATCTCAATCGACATATCCATTTTTCCCTGCTATTGATAGGTAACTTAAAGCATTGAAAATTTCCATGTCTTTGTCGAAAAATATTAAGTGGTTCTGCCCTCTTCAAAGTGATACGCACCGATAAAAATGTGTACTGTGGTGTCGCTCAACAGAAATATAATGCTTTAATATGATTGTAGCATAGCAGTTTCTTTTTGTCATTATTAATTTTCTAAAGTATTAAGTATTAAGTAAAAAATTACGAAGCTATTCAGAAATACCCACATAGAATAAAATAAAGTTTTGAATCAAAATTTGTTTTTCTGTGAATTCAATAATTGAACGACAATACAAAAACATGCGATACCAAGCTATTGTGCTACTTGGTGTCGCATGTTTTTATTTTTTGTATAAATTCTTCTATGTAGTCATACAGCTTTATATACCGCTGTCTGTATACCTCGCTGTTTTCTGCAACAAATACCAGCATTTCCTGCAATGATTTCATGTCTGTGAAATTAAATTCAAGTGCCGATGTCGTGTAAAAATCCGAATCATTATTATTATTAAAGCACCTCTTTCAGCACTTCCTCTATCTCGCTCTTTACCGCCTTGACGGAGCCCTGCACCATAACCGGCTTACCACCGCCTCTGGCACCCAGCTTATTTCTAAGTGCTGTAGCAACTGTATTGCAGTCTGCATTCTTGCTTCCGATAATAAAGCTATAGCCCGCCTCATCATTTCCTGTAAAAAATGCACTAAAGCCACTATATTTTTCCACAAGGCCATTGACGCAATTTCTTGCTGTATTCGTGTCAATGCCGTCCTCAAACAGTACCGCATTGTCCGTATCAGCAGGAAGCTCTGCTACCTTATAATCCAAAAGAGCTGACTTTGCTGTACCAAGCTCTGACTTAAGTGACTGGTTTACTGCCTTAAGCTTTGTGACGTTATCCACAATAGCTTCCTGATTTGTGGTAAATATCCCCATGAGCTCTGAGATGATGTCGCACTTTTGTCTGAAAGCCTCCAGCGCCCTGAAACCACAAAGGATGCTGATTCTGACACCGCCCTTATAGTTCTGATAATTCATAACCTTAAGCATGCCTATCTCGCCGGTGCGCTTCACATGCGGCGCACAGCATGCACACACATCATATCCTGGCACTGTCACTATTCTGACCTGTCCTTCAATCTCGATTTTACTTCTATATTCCAGCTGCGCAAGCTCATCCCTTGACGGATATGTAACCTCTATCGGAATATTTTTTGAAATGGCCACATTTACCTCATGCTCCACCTCTGCTATATCCTCCGGTGAAATCACTCCACTGAAATCCATTGTCACTATAGAATCACTCAGATGAAAGCCCACATTTTCAAATCCAAACCTGCTGTGCACAATTCCCGAAAAAATGTGCTCTCCACTGTGTTGCTGCATATTGTAAAAACGATGCTGCCAGTCTATTTTGCCATGTACATGGACGCCTGCTGCAAGCTCCACTTTCTCCGGCTCAAATTCATTTCCGGTGATTTGCTTACCAGCTTCCTTTTCTGCCTCGCAGCAATCACCTGCGGAAATATCCACCGTATGAGTAATGACTCCATTCTTAATCTGCACATCAACGACCCTGCAGCCTCCAAGTATTCCCATGTCCGGGCTCTGTCCGCCCTCCTCCGGGAAAAATAAAGTCTGATTTAATATTATATCAAACTGCTTATCATCTGCCTTGTTCGGCTCGCAGGATATAATATCTGCCTCAAACTCCGTGGCATATGCATCCCTGTCGTATAGTTTAATTGTTTCTGTCATACTCATACTGCTTGTTCCTCTCACTCTATATTCTTATGCATCATAGCTATGTCCTATTATAGCGCATTCATAATTCATATGAAACCCCTAAATCTGGTTTCCCACAATCCTGTAGTATGCTCTCGAAGTAATCTTGAAAACAATATAGTATATGACCATAAACACCAAAAGCGTAGCAACCATACAGATCACAATAAGCTTAACATCCGTCAGATTAAACATGACAAGCAGTCTGCGAAGCAGAGGAAATGCTGCTGCAAGATGACACGCTGCAAGGATAATAGGCAGGAAAAATACCATACGCACCTGTGAAGTAATGGATTTCTTCACCTCGTCATTGCTCATGCCCACCTTCTCCATAATCTCATAGCGTGCTTTGTCATCATAGCCCTCTGAAATCTGCTTATAGAAAATAATCATCACAGTAACCATAAGAAACATCGTTCCAAGGAATATTCCGATAAAGAACAGGCCACCATACAATACATAAATCTGTTCTCTGTTTGCATCACGGCTTTCCTCATAGAAGCCTGACACATCTGATTTTACACTATTTTCCTCAAAATGCTTATCCAGCGCCTTTGCCACAGCAACCTTATCCTCACTGCTGCCGTACAGATTATAATCAATTTCATTGTTGAGCATAGTCGGCACACTATCCTCTCCCAGCGAGCTGTTCAGGTTAAATATCTCTGCAAGTGTTGCCTTGCTGTCTACCACTACATAGTACACACCACTATACATAGAGGACATATAGCTGTCTTTACTTACAGCAGTTTTTTCTGCCGCAGCCACTTTAAATTCTTTGCCCAACAGATTAATTATATCGCCATTAAACTTTTTTGTTCCATATACAGCCACCGAACCGGTATCAAGCTGTGGGATTTTTTTATTCAGCCTCTCTTTAAAGCCGGTCTCCATCTCATCAATTTCATCTCCTGTGACAAAATACAACAGGGAAATATCGTTATCGTAACTTAACACCGGCTTAAACTCTGTCCCCTCTCTAAACACTGTCCAGCTAAAATAAGTGTAGCTTTTGCTGTCTTTAACATTACAAGCAGAGTCAGCTATTATTTTATCCGAATCTGCAGCAGCTTCTTTAAGTGCATCATCCAGATTCACATCAGCCGGCACTTCCTTATACCAGCTATATACACTGATATCCGAAGGATATCTCTGCTTAAGTTCTCCCTCCATGCCCGCATACATGCTCACGGTTGTGGAAACAACAACCAACACCATTGTGGAAAGAACGCATATACTCGCTAGTCCGCCCGCATTCTGCTTCATTCTGTAAATCATTCCTGAAACCGCCGCAAAATGCTTTTTATTATAGTAAAACTTCTTGTTTTTCCTGAGTGCCTTAAGTATCACAATGCTTCCTGAAATAAATAAAAGATACGTTCCGACGATGACAAGAAGCACTGCGACAAAGAACAGTGAAAGCACCTGAAGAGGGCTCTTTGTGGTAATCGCAATATAATATCCCCCGGCAAGACAGCCTAGTCCGATTATAGCGATAAGCCATTTGCTCTTCGGCTCTTTCTCACCGACATTGCCACCGCGAAGCAGCTCTATCGGATTAGCAAGCTTCACCTGCATCAGGTTATAGATGAGAGTAAGAAAATACAGCACTCCAAAAATAAGTATTGTATTTACGACAGCGCCATTAGATACAGCGAAATCAATTTGTGCTTTAATATTTGTAATCCTATAAAGAAACATAATCATCAGCTTGGAAAATAAAATACCGGCTATGATTCCAGATACTATTGCTGCGAGTGCTATGGTAAGTGTCTCAATTATCAAAACTCTCGCGATATGACGCTTTTCCATGCCAAGAATATTGTATATTCCTACCTCTTTCTTGCGCCTTTTGATGATAAAGCTGTTTGTATAAAACAGAAATATATATGAAAAAACCGCTATTGTTCCGCATCCAAGCCCCATTATCGACGCCAGTGCATCCGCACCCGGCACCTTGCTAAGCCCCTTTGAGTTGTCTAAAAACATCATCACATAAAACATGGCTATCATGACCATTCCCGATATAATGTAAGGCATATAGAGCGTCTTATTATTTTTTATATTTGTAAATGCCAGCCTGCTATATATTTTATTCATGCTTCTCACCACCTGTCGTAATCAGCATAAGTGCGTCCTGAATCTTCACATAGAGCTCGTCATTTGTAAGATTACCACGGTAAATCTGATGAAACACCTGACCGTCCTTTATGAAAAGCACCCTGTTGGCATGACTTGCAGCCTTTGTGCTGTGTGTCACCATGAGAATGGTCTGTCCGTCCTCGTTTATCCTGTTGAACAGCCTAAGCAGACTGTCTGTTGCCTTTGAATCAAGTGCTCCTGTTGGCTCATCAGCCAAAATTAATTCGGGATTTGTTATTATCGCACGTGCCACTGCTGCCCTTTGCTTCTGTCCTCCTGACACCTCGTATGGATATTTATTAAGCAGCTTTTCAATTCCAAGCAGTGAAGCTATAGGTGCAAGCCTTTTTTCCATATCCCTATAGTCCACACCTGACAGCACAAGCGGTAAAAAGATATTGTCCTTCAGTGAAAAATTGTCAAGCAGATTAAAATCTTGAAATACGAAGCCCAGATGCTCACGTCTGAAGGCAGATATCTCCTTTTCCTTCAATGAGACAAGGTTCCTTCCATTTAAGAGTACCTCTCCCGCTGTCGGCTTATCAAGTGCCGCGAGAATATTTAAAAGTGTCGTCTTTCCTGAGCCGGACTCTCCCATGATTGCCACATACTCACCTTCCTCTACAGAGAAATTGATGTTTTTCAATGCCTGTACCTGGTTGCCGCCAAATCTGGTGGTATATATTTTTTTGAGGTTACTTACTTCTAAGATTGCCATTTCAATGCTCCTTTACGATGATTTCAAAATGTTATTTAAACTTCTATTTTTGTTACATTTATTTTAAATATGACGTCATAATCGGCTTCACAACTTACATTGTTTTTGCTTCATGTAATTATAATAACAAAATGCCGGAATGTATGCTATCGAATCAGCTTACATTTCGACCTCGTATCTTACATTTTTGTAAGAAATTAATTTGTAGTTGACAAATAACCTTACATGTATTATTGTATTAATCAAATAATACAGTAGTACAAAGGCGGGTGAAATAATGGAATGGAATTTTAACAACGAAACGCCCATATACCTACAGATCATAGACCGGTTCAAGATGGATATTGCAAACGGCAGCCTAAAGCCAGGTAACAAAGTGCCATCCGTAAGAGAGCTGGCATTGTCAGCCGGTGTAAATCCAAACACCATGCAAAAGGCTCTATCTGAGCTTGAGCGTGACGGGTATCTGGAGTCGAGACGTACCTCAGGCAGATTTGTCGCAGACATGGGAAATCAGGCTGACTCACTAAAAAATGATCTGGCACATAAGCTGTGCAGTGAGTTTTGCGAAGGGATGTCAAAGGTTGGTTTTACACCTGAACAGTCCCTTACGGTGTATGAAAATTATCTTAAAAGTTTAAAAAAGGAGTGATGTAAATGGCAGAACGTATTGAAATCAAAAGTCTAAGCAAAAACTATAAGAGCCATAAAGTTATCAAAAATATGAATGTGACTTTTCCCGGTGGAAAAATTATCGGCATCCTTGGTCCTAACGGCAGTGGTAAAAGTACACTGATAAAGATGCTTGCCGGAGTATTGCAGCCAAACACGGGGCAGATACTGATAGACGGTGAGCCTGTCGGAGTGAAGAGCAAGGCTATGGTATCATATCTTCCTGAGCGGACATATCTTAATCCGTCAAAAAAGGTGAGTGATATCATTGCATTTTTCAATGATTTCTATGCTGATTTCTCACCTGAGCGTGCAAATACCATGCTTGAAAAATTTGGAATTGATCCAGAGGCAAAGATTAAAAGTCTCTCTAAAGGTATGCGTGAAAAAGTACAGATTGTGCTTGTAATGAGCAGGAATGCAAAGCTTTATCTGCTCGATGAACCTATGGGCGGTGTTGATCCTGCCGCAAGAGACTATATTTTACGCACAATAATCGAAAACTATAATGAAGATTCAACAATTCTTATCACAACTCATCTAATAAGTGATATAGAAAAAGTGCTCGATGATGTGGTATTTATCAGAGATGGCGGTATTTTCCTAAACGATTCCGTAGACAATATCCGCACTAATTACAAGAAAAGTGTTGATGAGCTTTTCAGGGAGGTGTTCGCATGCTGTTAAAATTAATTAAATATGATTTCAAGGAGCAATTCAGGGAGCATATCGGACTTTATGCACTGGTGTTTGTGTCAGCCCTGACAGAAATAATTTTGGATAGCTTTGAATTTGATCTTGTATCAGTATTTTTCTGGGCACTGCATAGCCTATCAGTAATCGCCATGCTGATCTGCAGCTTTGTGATCATAGTTCTTTACTTCAGACGCAATCTGTTAAAAGACGAAGGCTACCTCATGAATACGCTGCCTGTAGCGCCATGGATGCTGTATGTGTCAAAATTCCTGACAGCTTTTATACTTTTTATACTCGATCTGATAGTTGCTGTTTTAACATTTTCTATAATGAACCATGGCTTTGCATGGATTAAAGATATTATAGGAAGTATGTCTGATGAGTTTGCCAATGCCGGATTTACAATGAGTCCTGTTGTAATGTTTGGCAGTATTGCAGTAATATCCCTGCTCTACACGATCTCTATATTGTTTTTCAGCCTTACTACCGGCTACAGGGCAAATGGAAGCAAAGATGCTAACTCTGTGCTTACTTTCATCATACTTTATGTGATCGGTCAGGTCGCAAATATTATAGTGATGATTTTTACATTTTTTATTCCGCTGTCATCAAAGGGATCTATCACTTATATTTTAAATGTATTAAACCATCAGGAGGTTGCAGGTCTTATGAACAAAGTGGTCATCGGTGCACTTGCCGTATCGCTGCTTCTCACAGTAGTGTATGTCGCAGGCTCGATATACAATATGACAAAGAAACTTAATCTGGAATAACAAAAAGAGGGGCAAATTACCTTTTGCCCCTCATATCATTATATCCTAATCCCTCGTATCCGCATAATCCAGATCAAACCCTATCCACACCTTAGTTCCTTTTCCAATCTCTGACTCCATGCGGATTGTATGCCCTAGCTTATCTGCCATCTGCCTGCACAGATAAAGCCCAATTCCCGTAGCCTTCTTATCGGCATGACCATTGTAGCCTGTGTAGCCCTTTTCAAAAACACGTGGCAGATCCTCGGCTTTGATTCCTATTCCGGTATCCTTTATTGTAATAAAAAACCGATTAGCCTCCTTAGCTGTTTCTATTTTAACAAAACCCTGTGGTGTATATTTTATAGCATTTGAAAGTAGCTGTTCCAGTATAAATGCAAGCCATTTTCCGTCAGTATATACCTCCTGCACGGTTCCTGAATAATTCATCCCAATATGCCTTCGTATCATAATTTTTGCATATTTTTTGATGGTATCACGTATGACACCATCCACACTGACTTTTTCAAGCACAAAATCATTTTCGGTGCTGCTTACACGCTGGTACTGTAAAGCCATACTGACATATTCCTCTATGCGGAATAATTCGTCCTCAAACGAGTCCATGTTATCTGACAGCAGGCACTGACTCTGTTCATCATCACATATAAGCTGCCCAAGCTCCTCCCGCTCTGCCTCAAGCAGTAGTTTCATAGCCGATATCGGAGTCTTTATCTGGTGCACCCACATAGAGTAATAATCTCTCATCTGTGATTGTCTGATTGCAGCACTGCTTTCTGACTCACTTCTTGCAATACTTTGATTTTCCAGCAGCCGATGATAAAGTATCTCCACATCATCTGTTGCTTCCGGAAGCTGTGCCTGTTCCTCAACCGGACGCTCTAAAGCATTGCTTAGAGCTTTTACCTTGCTGCTATATCCCAAAAAGCCAGCCAGCACTGTTATAATAATAATCATTGCATCAAGCACTGCTGCATACACCACATCCTGTTTGCGCGCACCAATCAGGTACATGTAAAGCAAATGGATACATGACATTGTGACTATCATCAGAATCCATATATAGTTTTGTTTTATAAAGTTTGTCAGATGCGGTTTGTTTTGTATTTTTGCCATGACCTCTCACCCCAGCCTGTACCCAAGCCCCTTTTTTGTGACAATAAAGCTCTCAAGCCCTATAGAATCCAGCTTTTTACGCAGCCTGTTGACATTCACCGAAAGTGTATTCTCGTCCACATACGCATCACTCTCCCACAGCTTTTCCATTAGAAGGCTGCGCGATACAATCCTTTCTTTGTTGTCAAAAAGTGTCTGCAATATTTTGAGCTCATTCTTTGTAAGCTCGAGCCTTTTGTCGTCATAGGTTATGGTGGCATCAGATATATTGAGCATGGCGCCATTATGCTCCAAAACACTGTTGTTTGCACCAAAATCATAGCAGCGCCTGATGATAGCCTGTATCTTTACGGTCAGCACATCGAGGTCAAACGGCTTTGCTATAAAGTCATCAGCCCCCATACTGACTGCCATCACTATATTCATATTATCAGCAGCGGATGACAGGAAAACCACAGGAACCTTTGATACCCTTCTGATTTCCGTACACCAGTGATACCCATTGTAAAACGGCAGACCGATATCCATAAGCACAAGCTGCGGATCAAATGCTGCAAATTCTGACATTACAGCATCAAATTTCTGCACTACATGCACATCATAATCCCATTTTTCCAAATGTCTTCTGACAAGCTTTGCTATGGTCTCGTCATCCTCAACCAAAAATATTCTATACATTATTTTCCGCTTTCTTCCATGATAATCTCAGCCGCATCGATGATGAGCTGTGATGCCTTCATACGGAGTAAATCCGGCTTGAGCTGTGCCTTTGGAATCACCTGCTTTACAACATCAACAGGCTGACCATACTTCTGTGAAATAAGCTCATACTGCTCATCCATCTCCTCGTCAGATACAGTGATATTTTCTACTCTGATGATTTCATCGAGAACAGCCTCAAGCTTTGCCTGCTTCTGTGCAACCGGCTTGAGTTCATCCTTTAAGCTGTCCATAGTCTTGCCTGTCATTTGAAGATACTGCTCCATAGCCACACCCTGCTGTGCAAATGATGCTGCCATCTGCTGAAGCTGCATATTTACCGCTGTCTCTACTGCCTGTGGCGAAACAAGGCATGAGCTGCTCTCAAGAATCTGGTCATAGAGCTTTTCTCTTGCCGCATCTGCCTTTCTTGCCTCTACCTGGTACTCAAGATACTCGTTGATATATTTCTTTAAATCCTCCACTGACTGTACCTCAGGGAAATTGAGAGATGCTGCAAACTCATCGTTCAGCTCTGCTTCCTTCTCATTGTAAATCTCGTGCAGCTTAACCTTGAAAACAACCGCTTTGCCTGCAAGCTCCGGCGCATGATACTGCTCAGGGAATGAGAGATTGATGTCTCTGTCCTCACCGATTTCCATGCCTACAAGCTGCTCCTCAAAGCCCGGAATAAAAGAGCCTGAACCGATTCCCAGAGGATATTTCTCAGCCTTTCCGCCCTCAAACGCAACTCCGTCCTTAAAGCCCTCGTAGTCGATTACTGCCGTGTCGCCCATCGCCAACGGGCCTGTTTTCTGCTCTCTGACAGGATTTCCTGAAAGAAGTGTCGCTATCTGTGAATTAACATCCTCCTCTGTATATGCAATATAAGGGATGTTTGCCTTTAATCCTTTGTAATTTCCTAATACGATGTCCATGATTATACCTTTCTTTTATGTGTATTTATATCTGCTTAACGAAGCTGTTATATGCAAATAGTATACACTAGTTACCAAATAAAGCCAATAAAAATTCAACTCTTTCCAGGCTTTTATATATTCTAAATGTTTATGTACTACGACAAATTTTACAATTCAATCAGGAAAAGAAATGCCAGTCCATAATAGGTCACAACTGCTACCAGATCATTTACCGTCGTGATAAGCGGGCCTGACGCAACCGCCGGGTCAATCTTTATCTTGTGGAAAAACATCGGAATCACTGTGCCCACAAGGCTTGAAATTGCCATTGCCACAAGCAGTGAAACTCCTACACAGCCTGATACCGCAAATGCTCCAAACCATGTGTAGCCCTTGAACAGATGCACATATATTCCCAGAAATACAAGTGCCATTATTCCAAGCAAGCCACCATTTACAAGGCCTATTCTTACCTCTTTTACTACAAGCAAAAGCTTCTGCTTACCGCTTAAATTCTCATCCATGAGTACTCTGATTGTGACAGCTAGTGACTGTGTTCCTACGTTCCCTGCCATATCAAGCACCAGCGACTGGAAGCAGATGACTATCGGCAAAGCCGCTACCACATTCTCAAATATTCCAACTACGGAAGACACTATCATTCCAAGGAAAAGCAGGATGATAAGCCATGGCATTCTCTTTTTCATGCTCTCAAGCGTGGTCTCCTTCAAATCCTCCTCTGCGGTCAGTCCGGCGAGCTTTGCATAGTCCTCACCCATCTCATTGTCTACCATCTCTACAATATCATCAGATGTGATGACTCCGAGTATATGCTTATCCTTTGAGAGCACCGGAATTGAATCCTCAGCGTAGTCCTTGATTGTGTCGATACAATCATCGATTTTCTCATGGTCAAGCACATATGGATATGAATGGGCTATAATGCTTTCCAGATTCATACCCTCCCTGGCTGTGATTAAATCCTTTAAATCAATAGCTCCCGCAAAGCATTCGTCTGAATCAACCACATATATGGTCATGATATTGTCATTTTCACCCGCCTGCCTCACGAGCTGGCTCATAGCCTGCTTCACTGTCAGACCGCTCGGAATACAGATGTAGTTTGTTGTCATATAGCTGCCGATCTCATCATCGTCATATGACAGAAGCATCCTGACATCCTTTTCCGCTTCCTCATCCAGATGCTCTACTATCTCCTTCTTGTCATCATCCTCCAGATTTTCAAGTAAATCGACAGCATCATCCGAATCCATCAGCGATACTACCCTGGCGGCCTGCTCCACAGACAGCTCATCAAAATAAGCCTGCGGCTCATCAAGATATGCAAAAATCTCCGCTGTCCGCTGTGTTCCAAGGAGCCTGTAAAGACGTTTGCGCTCCTTCTCATTCATTCCTGCAAGCATATCAGCAATATCATTCTCATGATAATCTGACAAAACCTCCAGAATTTCCTTATCCGTTTTGTGGCTTCTCAATAGAACAAGAAGCTCTTCGTATTTCTTTGTATTCATCTCCATTTCTCTCCTTTCTCATTTCCGATAGCATTTTCCACATAAAATAAACATATGTGGTTCTCCAAAATCCCGGGATTTTGGAACATAAAAATTACTCCATGATAGAAAGGACGAAACCCATGCACTCTATAAATTTGTGCACGAAAAAAGCACCTAACGGTGTCCTGATATATAAACAAGTATGCATTTGTGCACAGCAAAATACAGCACAATGTATGCTGTTATTCCTTAATATGCCTACACTGTACCTCTAAAAACTGTCCGGTGATGAATCCTTCCACGGACAGAAGTCACTATGCCTGCCAATACAATACTCACTTGTATATCAGCACCGATGTTGTTCTTACTTCGCCCAAGACCATCACTACTGTCCATGAAATTCACCTCCATACTTAGATTCTAAAATTAATGTAATCATTAACCGTTGAAATTGTATCATCAATATACACAATTTTCAACCCATTAATTATATCATTAAAGGGTCAAAAGGTATCATCGATGCACACACGTGACAATTTTGCCACAACGTAAGGGGCGTGGGTCCCGGGTCTCGGTGTGGAGTGGCGGCGTGTGCTCTCGTGTGAGCGCATAGCGAAGCTGCCTAGATACTGTAGAAATTATGCCCATGAAACGCAGAAATGCCCCGCCAAGGACGGCGGGGCAAGGATTATATGCGCCATGGACGGCGCATATAATCCGGTTTCGTCAAGCATAGAAACCCTAAAAAGCATAATTCGTACAGAATCTTGGCTGCGAAGCGTAGCGAACGCGAGAATACATGCCGCCACTCCACACTGGGACCCGGGACCTGCGCCCCGTCCACCCAAGAAAAAATTCATTAAAATCTACTGGTTCTCTGTCGGTTCATCTGTCTCCGACTCACTGTCGTGCTCCACTGCAGGATCCACATATGTATACGCATTCTCAGACTTTCTGAAAATTGTATCACTAGATCCAACCTGGCACACAGTTATCTCATCACCATCACTGATGTCTTCCTTATTGATAGCAAGCACACCTGCTGATAGATAAGTCGCAGCCACCTTGGAGTCGTTGATATAAACCTTACTCCAGTTGGTAAAGTTGTGACCGTAAATATATACTGTATCACCGGTCGATGAATCAGACACATTTGTGATGTCCACCTTGTCAATTCCCATGACAAGATCTGAAGCCGGATATAAATCTGAGCCGTTGTAGCAGTAGCGCTTTCCGTAAAGGATATCGTACTGTAACAGGTCAAGACCATCCTGATATGATGCCTCATCTGTACTGTTCATCTGAGTCTGATGATAGTTCATGATAGTTCCCTCATGGATACCAACAGTGTCTGTAGTATGGGCAAGAAGCTGGTAAGCGTAAAGGTCAGCATCCTCCTTTGGCAGCCCCATGTTGTTCCATGTGATGTACTTTGTCTTGTAGATATCACCTGACTTCATATCAGAATCCTGAAGTCCCATTGTAGGAAGGTGATCTCCAAACATAACAACAATGGTGTCCTCATCTCTCTTAGAGAGCTCATCTGTGAGCTCCTTAATGAAGCGGTCAGCCTCGTTGAGCTGATTTACATAATATGTCCAGGCATTTTTCATGCCCTCGTCCTCAACACCTGACACAGTGTATGTAGGATTTTCTATAACAGGCTCCTTTGGATAATCACCATGAGTGCCAACTGTGATGATATAAGTAAAATCAGACTGATCCGGTGTCGCATCAAAGGTCTTCATAGTCTCGCTGACGAGAATATCATCTGTAGGCCAGCTTCCGTTTGGAGTGTACTCTGTGATATTCATGAGCTCCTTGCTTGTAAAGGTATCAAAGCCCATCTTTGAAAATGCATTGGTACGGCTGTAGAAATTACCACCGTTGTTGTGCACTACATGTGTTGCATAGCCAATTTTTGATAAATCTGAGGCAAGGCTCTCGCAATCTGTCTGCTTTAAAATAGTCTTGTATGGATACTCTCCTGTACCGAAATACTGCATACTGAGTCCTGTAAGCATCTCAAACTCTGTGTTTGCGGTTCCTGCTCCGACTACAGGTACAGTCAGATATCCGCTTGAATAGTTTTTCTCAAGCTCATGGAATGTAGGAATAGGATCCTCATTCACATGAAGGAAATTAATCTCGTCCGGGTCACAGAATGACTCTAAAAGCACACAGATGATGTTTGGACCGGTTTTTCCGTCCACTGTGGTGGTCTGCTTCTGTGAATTAACCTTCTGCTCCACCTCTTCCACATTCTGCTTATTGTAATCCGCCGGCTTTTTCATTCCACGATCCACTACGGTAGATGAGAATGAGTATACAAAGCCATAATCATCATAGCCCTGGGCGATATTTGAATAGTAGCTGGCAACCACATTGGTATTCTGTGCCACATTGGTTGTGACAGGGATTGCAACGAAAAGCAATGCTAAAAATGCCACTGAAACACCTGCATAACGGATTTTGCCTGTATATTTAGGTCCCTTGATAAAAAGTGCCACAAGAAACAGTGCAAATGTACCAAGTCCAAATACAACTATTGTAGCCTGCTGTGCTGTGAAATAGCTGGTATTGTTCATGGCTAAAAGCTCCGGAATACACTTTAAATCAGTATAACCAAACGGTGTGACACGGTTTGAAAGCACACAGCCGTTGATGATTCCGAGGATAGTCCAAAAGCCTGTAATTATTACCCTTGCAAAAGCCCTGCGCCTGAACAGATACACAAGTGAAAATGATACAAACACTAAAAATGAGTTGTACATGAACGCAAGTGTATGTGCATCTACGAACTTACATGCAGAGATAAAGCTCCTGCGCGAGATAATCTCCACTATAAATACGATAGCCATCGCTATGATTGCATGGAATATAAGCGAATATTTATTTAAAAAATCAATTCTGCGATAATATTTTTCTGAATGAATCTTGTCTTTCTTTACAAAGAGCTTTTGTTTAACGACATTCAATACATCAAATATTTTCTTCATCTTTTCCTCCTATTTGCCTTTCCTTTACCTTCTCTTTACTACATGATAATATAGTCAAAAATATGCACAAAAACAAGAGCATTTTTTTATAAAAATTGACGTTAAAATTATTATTTTTGGGTAAATATTGATAATAAAATTAACTCTTTTTACCTTTTTTGATTGTTTTTGTAAATTTTCAGTATAAAACTATTGCTTAATCCGTGGGTAATATGATTATGAAGCCAATGGCTTGAAATGTAAATAGGAAAATTGCATATTTAAAGAAAGTTTAATATTTGGCAGTGCAGGCATATATACCGCACCCGGCGGATATATGCCTGCTTCATTACAAAATATTTAAATGCGCTCAAGTACTTCGGTTGCTTTTTCGAGGTGGTCGTTTTCTATGCTGTAGAAATCACCCTTATCGGCAATAGCTGCATATGATGTATCGAGTGGCAGCTTGCCAAGTACCGGTACTGAAAGCTCTTTGGCTATCTCGTCTATATGGCTCTCTCCGAAAAGCTTTATCTCCTTGCCACAGTCAGGACATTTGAGATAGCTGAAGTTCTCTACCACACCAAGCACTGTGATATGCATTGCCTCTGCCATGTTGTAGGCCTTTTTGACAATCATATTGACAAGCTCCTGCGGTGATGTGACGATTACGATTCCATCTACCGGGAGGGACTGGAATACGGTGAGAGGTACATCCCCTGTTCCCGGTGGCATATCAACGAATAGATAGTCTATATCTCCCCATGCTGTCTCGTTCCAGAACTGTTTTACTACTCCGGCAATGACAGGACCTCTCCAGATAACCGGATCCTCCTCGTTGTCCATGAGCAGGTTTACTGAGATGAGCTTGATGCCCTCTTTTGTCTCATACGGATGCATCAGACCGTTTTCGTCTCCTAGTATCTGGTCATGTGCACCAAACATCTTTGGTATTGACGGACCTGTGATATCGGCATCGAGGATACCAACCTTATAGCCCTTCTTTGCCATGTTTACCGCCAGTGAGGATGTGACGAATGACTTTCCTACTCCACCCTTTCCGCTGACAACTCCTATTACATGCTTGATGTTTGAAAATTTATTCTGCTCTACGAGGAAGCTCTGTGGTCCTCCATTGTGTGATGGACAGCCCTCGCAGCTTGACTTTGTGCAGCTTCCCGCGCTGCTACAGCTACTGTTTTCCGGCATTTTGTCTCCTTTCCCTATGAGAGCGCAATTGTTATATTTCACAAAATATATTTGTGATTGCGATTACTTCTCATATCCTGTGTTTATTTATGTGTTTATCGTTCATATTTCATACGATATCTCTATATGGTAGTATACCACGTATGCAGCATTTTTTATGCTTTTTTTCAAAAACACCCCTATTCCCACCTGTTTAATCGTATTTATTTTGCAACCATTTACTTTGAACTATTTGCCCGGAAATCAGCCACCTTTTCATGTTTTGCCACTACATATCCGTAATCGTGCTACGTTTTCCCTTTTTATTATATGGATATTCACGCAGCTTTACAACATAATCGAGATTCTATACACACTGGTTGACAAACCATATCAGACAGACGACAAATGATGACAAAAATCCTATATCAAACATCAAAGGTAGAATTAATTGATACATAATAAATGCCGGATGAAATATCATATTTCTATCCGGCATTTTCATTTATAACCTCATTATTCTTTTGCTTTAAGCTTCATTTTCAATTAAATTTTCTCACTTTTTCAACAACAAAAACCGCCACCAGCGAGCTTACCAGCAGAAGCATCGGATAAAACAGATACGGCAGTATATTAAAGGCTGACACCTCATGTCCCAGCTCATGCACAGCCGATATGGCCACGAGCATCTGCGCTCCATATGGTATCAGCCCCTGAAAAATACACGAAAATGTATCCAGTATAGACGCTGTTTTACGTGGAGTTATGTCATATTTCTGAGCCATTTCCTTTGCTATCGGATTTGCCATAACTATAGCAACTGTATTGTTGGCAGTGGCAATATCGATAAGTCCTACCAGAAGTCCCATACCGAGCAGTCCACCTCGTTTGCCCCTGAATGTCCTGTAAATACCCGAAAGCAGGGCATCAAAGCCACCATATTCACGGATCAGCGCACACATGGCTGCCACAAGCACTGCAACCATACAGGTTTCAAACATGCCTGACGCTCCACTTCCCATATTGGTAAGCAGATCGTATGGTGCTGTATTTCCTGTTGCAAGCATTATGACCGTTCCCGATATGATTCCTATTATAAGCACTACAAATACATTTATTCCGGCAATTCCACCGATCAGCACGAGAATATACGGTACTATCTGCAACAGATGATATTCCTGCGATACAGCGCCCGCGATATCTGTCCTGAATGACAGAATTGCTATAACAACCAGAGTCATTACTGCCGCCGGAAGTGCAATAAAAAAATTCTCCCTGAATTTGTCCTTCATCTGACAGCCCTGTCCGTTACATGCTGCAATGGTCGTATCTGATATAAAGGAAAGGTTGTCTCCGAACATCGCGCCGCCCATTACAGAGCCTATACAAAGTGGCAGACCAAAGCCCGATGCATCAGATACAGCTGCCGCTATCGGCACAATCAGTGTTATGGTTCCAACTGATGTACCCATCGCAATAGAGACAAAGCATGCCACAACAAAAAGCACCATCACCGCGAACCTTGCCGGTATCAGTGACAGCATGAAATATGCCACGCTCTCCGCACTGCTTCGACCTACTACACCCACGAATGCTCCCGCGGTAAGGAAAATGAGCAGCATTGTTATGATATTTTTGTCAGCCAGTCCCTGTGCCATTATCTCTAGCTTTTGGTCGAATTTCACACTACGATTCTGCAGACATGCCACCAGTATTGCCACGAGGAATGCTATTATGATGGGCACATTATAAAACCCCATCGGAATTTTCATTACATATTCAAAAAGTATTCCCAATCCCAGATACAGTACGAGAAATACTGCTATTGGTAACAGGGCTATTGGATTTTGTTTTTTCATGTTTATATGTTTCCTTTACATTTTTTTAGTATATTTCCATTAAACACTTTACCATTTATACCTCAGTATCTCACATTTGTCATACAGATTTCCTCTTACTGACTCCTTAATCGGTAATATATGCTTCTTTTTAACTATATAAGAAATATTTTGTCTGCTACATTCCAGAGTATTGCATACTTCCGTTGTATCCAGCATATTTTTTTGAGTAAATTTCTTGAAATCCTCAAGTGTAAGTGGCAGCGTTTCTTTCGCCCCATATAATGCCCATGCCGGAATGTCGATGGAATTGTTGAATGTAATATAATATCCACCAACCCCTATCTGTCCTGACTCATATAAAACTTTATGTCTGATTACCTTTGCGATATCATCTGCATCGACATTGCCAAGTGTTGCGATATCCACTTTTTTTACACAGCCATCATAAAAAAAGCACAGAAGCCGACCATTTCCTACTATTACACATTCTTTCAGATTTCTCTGTTGTCTTTCCTCAACAAACATTGGTACTTCATCTGTCTTTCTGATATAAAGGCTATCCTGTGAGCACCGTCCATCCGAAATCTCCAGAAACTGCATTTCGTCATATGATTTTAGATGATGTGTATTCAGTATATCACCTATATTCTGTCTTCCGCTGGGAATCACACGCTCCTTTATCCAACAAAAGCTCATATCCCGTGGAATAGTATATATTTTTTTCTTTATATATCCTGTAAAAAGCAATGGTGCATTCCACTCATCAAGATATTCAGGTAATTCTATAATGGCGGTACGTGATTTTTCATAATATAATAGCACCCCTGACAGAAGATCATTTTCCTCATCAATTATCTTAAAGATTTTCATATATTTTGTACCTTTCATATATCATGTTCCAAGCTTTTTCGATAAATTTATCCGAAACAATATCCTGAAGTCCATCAAAAATAAATGTTTTATCTTTCTCCTGCAGTTTTCCTGTAAAAAGCTCTTTCTTTCCTCCTACAATCTGCAAATTATCATAACACGAATATCCTCCGATAAAGTTCTGACATCTTTTATCTTCCATAATGTCAAATTTGTCTATATCCTGATCTGACATGCATGAATACATAAGCGATAATCCATGATCAAATAATGGAGCAATTCGAAGCGAATGTTCTCTGGTATTTCTCAAAATCTCTATATTAGCACCGTGTCGGTCTCTATTTAAAATCAGATAATCAATGACTATCATTTGGTCAATATATCTTTCCCAGCCACATCGCACACAAAAGTCATAATGCGATTCTCCTTTCCGCGCGTTAGCTCTATAATAATCATCCAATGCAATCTTGCTCTCTCCACGCTTTTTGAAATCCTCGGAAGCACATAAAAAAGTATTATATATTCTTCCCTCAATCTCTATATCAGCATGAATCAGCTCATAATTCAAATGCTCAACACCAAGTGTTGTCAGCAATCTGTCGACAATTATTTCATTTATGCACTCATGCCCTATAACTCCATTCACCGAATCAAAATTTGACAGCTTATAATATATTTTCTTATCTCCCATTATTGATTCTGACTTTAAAAAAGTGCCTGCTGTCCCACTTGAACTTCTGATATGTGACCATTTTAAATAGGTTAAATCCTGTGTCTGTTTAATTATATCCATTTTTCCCCCATATAATTTATATCATCATATTGCTCTCGTTAAATAGTTTACAGTTATTATATATTTTTATTTTACACTCGTCAAATATAATATATGTATTAAAAAAGGTTCATCTTGTTAATCAAGATGAACCAAACATCACGGATCTTTCTTCATTTTCCAATTCTATCTCTGACAAGAAAGAATATCAGACATTTGTCATACTATTTCTTCCTTAACCCATATCGACTATAACCTCTATATATTAAAGGCAACAGTACAATAAATAGTAAGATGTATAAGAACATCAAGAACGAAATCTGACGAAATACAAACGGGCCAATCTGAAAAAGAATTGGCGACCTCACTACATTAAGAATATTAGTCAATACAGTCGGCAACAAATTGAAAAAAGCATCAAATGCCGGTAATACTCTTGCGATAAATGGTACCATACAAAGCAGGAAAAACGGGATACAAACCGCCAGATTCGGTGTATGCATCTTAACTGTCACCAGCATTGTCAGTGCAGCACAAAACATCGTTGCGATATATCCGCCCACAAGTATCAGCAAATAATATTCTCCATATGTCATAACATAAATACTATATGGATCATCAATCTGATACGGTGTGAAAAATCCACTCGTTCCCATTACTGCAAATGAGATAAGAGACAATATCCCTACTCCGATCCAATAGATAACCGTTGACACGAAGATTCCTGCAATAATCTTGTTTTTGATTGCCTTCGATCTACCATACTTTGTAGCCAAAAAAACATCCTCTGTTCCGGGGCGGAACTCTCCGGAAAATATACCGGCTACCAAAAAACCTATGATCACTGCCATTAATAGTACATAAGTTTGTGCGTACATTGTCATCGTAGCCCAGGAACCTTTTGCTTCGAACGTAAAAGGTATTTCTATCTTTTTATAAACGTTTTCCAGATAACTTCTCTTTTCAGGTGTGGTTCCGTACTCTTCTGCCATTTTCTTCATATTATCTTGATAGATTGTATAGATGTCCTGTAATTGTTCATCTGAGAGCTGATACACTGCACCTTCATTCCATTCTGAATCCGGAGTCAATACGCCAATTACAAAACTATAAATATCGTAATATGACTGTACTGTTTTACCATATTCTGTATTAGGTATCTCATCTTGATACTTAGCCGATAATGTCTTGTAATCATTTATCACTTCGGAAATTTTCTCCGTTGTAAGTTTCCCTTTCCATTGATTGACATCTTCAGCCAGAAGCCGTCCCGCGTCAATACCTGTGTGGCTCTGTCCGTCTGCATCCGTATAGCTCATACTCCCAATTGCCATACCTGAATAAATAACCGTCATCACAAGTACTGCCGCAAGCAGAACCTTATTCATCCTCTTTGAAAAAATCTTTTTCAGTTCATATTTGAACATCATCTTTATCACCTGCCTTTTCTCCAAAATACAGAAGAAATGCATCCTCTAATGTTGCCTCCACCTGTACTGCATTTCCGGTCGGTGGCATCTTTGAAAGGACTCTCAACTCTACTCCATCAGAAACTGTCCTTACATTTCCAATCAGATATTTTTTCATATAATTGTTCAACTCACTTTTAGGAATAATGCAATTCCACACGAACATATCCATAGACAAAATGATCTCATCTGAAGTCCCTGTATAGAAAAATTTTCCTTCTTTCATTAATATAATCTCATTTGCCACATATTCAACATCTGACACAATATGCGTAGACAACAGTACAAGACGATCTTCCGACAATTCACTGATCAGATTACGGAACCTGATTCTCTCATTCGGGTCAAGACCTGCTGTCGGTTCATCCAACACAAGTATCCGCGGATCATTCAACATCGCCTGGGCAATTCCGACCCTCCGGATCATGCCCCCTGATAAAGTCCGCATTTTTCTTTTCCTCTTTTCAGCCATTCCGACCTGCTCCAACAGTTTTAATGCCCTTTTCTTTGCCATGATGGGCCTGATTCCTTTGATAGATGCAATATACAGCATGTAGTCATACACCGAAAGATCAGGATAAAACCCATAACTCTGCGGCAAATAACCGAGTATTTCCCTATAAGATGCCCCCAGACTAAAGATATCCTTTCCATTCCACAAGATTTCTCCGCTTGTTGGGGTTATCGCTGTACATATCATCCGCATTAAAGTGGTTTTTCCCGCTCCATTTACTCCCAATAATCCATATACACCTTTCCCCATAGAATGTGTTACATGTTCTACTGCGTGTACATTCCCATAATCTTTTGTTACATTTTTAAATTGCAGTTCCACTCGACTTCACCTCCCAGTTTATTTCACAGTTACATTGCGATTTGTGAACACAAAAAATAAGATAACCAAACGATATGATCAACAAGCTCCCCCAGATTGGCATCGAAATCCTCTGATAAATAGAATCTGTCGATACAATCAGTGTCCAGATAAATATACATGCTATACTTAGGAAAACAGCAATATACTCCATATCATTCCATCTGCTGTACAATAACCGGAAGCAGATACAACAGGAAACATTAAACGGCACTAAGAAATCTATGATGAGTCGGTATGCCGAAATCTGTAATGTATAAACTGAAACACCGAAAAAAAAGGTAGTCATAAGTAAATCCACCACTGCAAACAGCAATATCCTTGCAGCACAGATCTGGCGCAGTGAATAGAATGCTGTTTTTTCAATTTCCACTGCTGAAAAGCTCCGATTCTTCCAAATTTCCGGTATGATCATTACCGAAAACATCACTGACATAGCCCCCAGTGTTCTCTCTGTATTTGCTCCCACATCCGAGTCCACAAGCAGTATCCAAAGCAGAACTAAGATTCCTCCTTGCAGAACCCACCATCTCTTTTTGATAAATTTGAACTGCTCAAATAAAAATTCAAAATATGATGCTCGTCTGTTATCCTGTCTGTTCATAATGTCTGAACACCGCTCTTTTACTGTGTGAACAGCCGTTTCCCGTATATATTCCTTCTGTATCAAGGATTTATACTCCTCGATTTTTCTCTGATATTGCTTCATAATTTTTCCACCTCCAACTGTTTTGCCAGCAATTCTTTTGCCTTTGAAACACGATATTTTACAAGCGACAATTTTATATTTAATAAATCAGCAATTTCCTTTTGTTTTAATTCCTGAAAGAAAAACAGGATTACAATCTCTTTTATTTCTTCCGGGAGCTGCTCCAGAGCCCTCTCTATATCAATCCGGATTTCTATGTTTTTCGGATTCTCATCTTCTATATCCGGCAACTGGTCTGTCATTATTTCCTTCTTTTTCTTGTAATTATTCTTTATAATATTCCCTGCTATGCTATACAAATAGCTCTTTGTCTTCTTGATCTCTGCCCCGCTTATTAGTGCTCCGAAGAATCTCTCAAAAGTTTCCTGTACCATATCTTCCGCATATTCCTGATTATGAGTATGTAAATAACAATATTGATAGATAGAAGAATAATACTTTTCAACCAACTGATTACCTGCTTGATTGTCACCGTTTCTGATTTTCTGAACTAATAAAAAATCAGCAATCATCTCATATCACCTCTCTTGTCCTCTATAATAATAAGACAACTTAAGGTGATAAAAAGTTAGTGGAAAATTAATATTCATTTAATTTTTTATAATTTTCACCTCAGTGACTCGATATATTCCTCCAGACACAATCCTTTTCCTGCATTTCTATGGCAGATTCCACCCAAAAGAAATATCTGCTTCTCTTCTAAATAGATTGAAACTATTAATCATTGGAATTTCATCCTGAATTGCTATATACGAAACAGCCCGCAAAAGCACTAATCCCAATATAAAAACTAAAGCAACCACAACGATATGCTTCAAAAGTCTCTTTCGTCTGGTATACCGTTTATAACTTCTCATGTTTATCACCTTCAATCTGCTTTCAAATTTAATAATCTATATTTTATGACAATTCAGCATATAGAAAAGTTAGTTATTC
>OGLJ01001168.1_pt1 | contig 23373 bp, 21 predicted proteins | sample 1572801 | NCBI WGS metagenome assembly OGLJ01 (sample SAMEA2581877, study PRJEB24529) | metagenome | biome: Human gut stool | place: China | collected 2011
TTTAATAAAAACAAACATTTTCGCGGCACAAAACAGCATTTTTTTTAAAAATGCACGATTATGAGGCGATATACACAAAAGTAATTGCGGTTTATAACATTGGTTTATTGGACAAATCCGACCTTTGCGGCTATCATAGAAAACAGCAAGCGGTTCTCAGTTTTTCAGTGTGCAAAATAGAGAAATAGGGAGGAACTTACTTTATGCAAGAGAAAAAAATCAAATTTACCGACGTATTGTTCGTCGGTCTGGCGTTCTTCGCCTCCTACTTCGGCGCGGGCAACCTGATCTTCCCGCCGATGCTGGGCCTGCAAAGCGGCAGCAGCTGGCTCAGCGGCATGATCGGTATGCTGGCCTCCGGTGTGGGTCTGCCCATTCTGGCCATCATCGTGCTGGGTATGTGCGGCTCTGTCCAGAAAATCTCCGACCATGTGAACAAGAAGTTCTACACCGTCATGATCGGTGCCATCATGATCCTCTGCTGCTGCGTGTCCATCCCCAGAACCGCAGCCGTCGGCATTGAGATGGGTCTTCAGGGCATCTGGCCCGGTGCGCCCTATCTGGTTTTCGTCATTCTCTACTTCGTGATTGCGTTCCTGTTCGCCAAGGACCGCGGCACCGCACTGGATAAGGTCGGCAAGATCCTGACCCCTATTATGACCATCATCCTGTTCATTCTGGTAGTCAAGGGCGCTGTCAGCCCCATCGGTACCCCCGGCGCCGCCTCCGTGGATAACGCCTTTGTCAACAGCTTTCTGGGCGGTTACAGCACCGGTGACGTTCTGGTGTCCTTCCTGGCTGCCGGCGTGTTCTTTGACAGCATCAAACGCAAGGGCTACGAGGGTGAAGCCTTCCGCAAGGCCCATGTCCGGGCCTGCCTGATCGCCGCCGTCTGTCTGGCTATTGTCTATGGCGGCCTGCTGTATATGGGCGCCTGCGTCAGCACCGAGTACACGCCCGACAGCATCAGCAACGCCAACCTCCTGCTGGCGATCATCCGCTCCAGCGGCGGCCAGATCGCGATTTACGGCCTGTGCCTGTCCGTGGTGCTGGCCTGCCTCACCACCGCCATCAGCCAGATCACCGCTGTGGCAGACTTCTATGAGACCGCCACCCACGGCAAGCTGTCCTACAAGGTTCTGGTCATGATCGTCCCTATCGTCACCACCATCGTCGCCAGCTTCGGTCTGGATACCATCGTGAGCCTGACCTCCCCCTGGTTCTCCTTCTTCTATCCCATCACGCTGGTGATGACCATTCTGGGCATCTTCGAGAAGAAGATCCCCAATGACGGCGCGTTCAAGGGCGCTGTGTACTTCACAGTGATCTACGCCGTTCTGGATCTGCCCCACGAGTATGGTTTCGGCTTCCTGGACCCTGTTCTGAATCACATCCCCCTCTATGGTCTGGGCTTCGGCTGGATCGTTCCCGCCATCGTGGGCTTCATCGTGGGTTTCATTGCCTGGAAGGGCAAGGGCCGCACGGAGACCTGAGCAAACTGTTTCTGAGCTTTATACCGTATTGGAATGGAACGCGCAAAGCGCGTAAGGAGGAATTTCTATGTCCATTGAAAAAGGCGACGCGACCAAATATGTCCATACCGGCAACGGCGAGCTGTGCTATGAGCTGAACAAGGCTCTGACTGTGCCGGAGACCTTCCCCATCTACCTGTCCTCTGCCTACATCTTCGACTCCATTGATCCCATCGACAAGATCTGCGACGAGGGTGCTCCCGGCTATGCTTACTTCCGTCTGGGCAATCCCAATGCCGACGCCACCTCTCAGATCCTGGCCGCCGGTGACGGGGCCGAAAAGGGTCTGGTGTTCTCTTCCGGCATGGCAGCCATTACGACCTCCATTCTGGCAACGGTGAAGCCCGGTGACCACATCGTGGCCTCCCCCATCATCTACGGCGAGGCGTTCTACTACCTGAAGTATGAGCTGAAGCGCTGGGGCGTGGAGACCACCTTCATCGACTTCAACACGCAGGATGTGGCGGACTATATCCGTCCCAACACCAAGCTGGTATACGGCGAGACCATCGCTAACCCCCTGATGAGCGTACCGGACATCCAGCATCTGGCGGACGTGGCTCACGCCAACGGCGCCAAGCTGTTTATCGACAACACCTTTGCTACTTCGATCATTGCCAAGCCCATCAAGTACGGCGCAGATCTGGTGATTTACAGCGCCACCAAGTATCTGGGCGGTCACGATGATCTGGTAGGCGGCGCGGTGGTCGGCTCCGAGGAGATCATCAAGTCTCTGAGCTTCTACCTGGGTCTCTACGGCGCGAATCTGGGCGCCACGGAATCCTGGCTGCTGGCCCGGAGCCTGCGGACGCTGCCCCTGCGGGTAAAGAAGATGGCTGAAAACGGTCTGGCACTGGCCAAATTCTTCGAGAGCCATCCCAAGGTGGAAAAGGTCTACTACCCCGGTCTGGAATCCTCCCCCAGCAAGGCGCTGGCCGACAAGCAGTTCGAGGGCAACGGCTACGGCGGTATGCTCTGCGTAAACTTCAAGGGCGGTCAGAAGGAGATCGACAAGCTCATCAGCAACTTGCAGCTGGTACGCTTCGTACCCACTCTGGCCGGCGTCGGCACCACGCTGACCTATCCGCCCAGAGCGTCTCACCGGGATCTCAGCCCCGACGAGCTGGCGGCCATCGGCATCACCATGGGCCAGATCCGGCTTTCTTCCGGTCTGGAGGACACCGACGATCTGCTGAATGACTTCGATCAGGCGTTGGCAAAGATGTGATCCAGCGAAAACTGCACCGTAATTTTTCAAAAGAGGAACCGTTTCAGAACGGTCCCTCTTTTACACGTCGTCAGATCGGATATTTGGTGACAGCATGAAATTCATGGTGCCGATACAGGAGAATCAGCAGCGGTAAACGCCGCAAAATATGCTGTAATTTCCAATAATAAGTGACATGGTAAACTGCTTTACACAGACTGAAATAAGCGGAGGTGCGATGCAATGACCTTTTGGGAGCGCGCATGCATGGGAAAACCGACTGCGGCGTTTATTTACGGCAATGTCCCGGTGGGGATCACCCAAATGCCGTCCGGAGTAGGAGCCTCGACCCATAGGGTCTTGCCCCCCAGTTTGATCTGAACGGAGCCGCGCTCCATCAGCCGTTTTCTGGCAACGCCGTTTGACGGGAGGCCGTTCCGTCGCTGATACTGCGTGGTGGAAACCAGACTGCGGATGGTTCGGGGAGACAGCTCCGGCAGCGGAACCGGCTGCCAGAGAAACCTCGAGAACTGCGTCCGATACGTATAAAGCATGTATCCTTCACTGGTAAGCAGACGGCGCATTTCAGCATCGTGACGCTGCCCTTCCCCCTTTGTTCGCTTCGCAGCTTCGTGGCGCGCTTTTTCTACGGAGAGCGCTTTGCGGGAACAGCCGTCAGCCAGATAGTCGGCCAGATCTACGGTCCGGCATTTGACGGCGGCAGATGCCCGCTCCCGCCAGAAGCGGCCCAGATCCGCGTCGGAGAGGAAGTAGTGCCCGTGGATCAGGTGGGACTGTTCCTCCGGGGTGAGGTGGTCCGCAAACTGCTGGATGATATAGGACATGAAGAAGTGATTGACGTGAATGTGACGGATGTTTGGGACGAAAAAATCTTCGATCCACTGCCGCTCGCAGCAGAACATACGGCACAGATCCGCGATCGTGTAGCGGTATTCGGAGCGGATCAGCACAAGAATTTCTCTTGCCACCGCTTCTGCCGGGCGGTCCTCGGAGACTGGCTGGATGGTGTGGAGGAATTGAGTTGAAACGGACATGAGAGCACCTCCGATGGTGTGGTGGAATGCTTTTTTGTAAAAGATTTGCCCCGGAGGGGCAATTTATTTTGATGTCGAAGGTTGTCGATTATAATCAGTATATACTGTTTATAAATAATTGTCCACCTATTTCATTTGATTTTTCGGGCTTAACCAAATATGCAATAATTTCGCTGCCTATCGCATGTCTATCCATTCAAATATAATGGTTGACATGGCATGGAACTTTACAGCTTGAACCACGCTTCATTGCGTAGACCCCGCTGCTCTGCGGCGAAAAAGGAATGGTTCGCTATCCCTCCTCCCCCTCTCCATAGCAAACAGGGCCGGCCAGAAATACTTCTGACCGGCCCGCATCTTTTTCCCCGCATCTTTTTCCCCGCGTCTGCTGTCTGACAGCTCCGCGGATCAGTTTTTTTCGGAGGCGGAATGGACCGCCTTTCTGAATTGCAGCGGCGTCTGCCCCGTGATATTTTTGAATACCACATAAAAATACTTGGGATTGGAAAACCCGACCAGTCCCGCAACAGTCTCCACCGGCTGCTCGGTCTCCCTCAGCAGTTCCTCCGCACGGCGGATCCGGGTCTGGTTCAGGTATTGACTGATGGAGGTCTGCATACTCTCCCGGAAGATCCGCCCCAGATACGCGCTGCTCATCCCCAGCGAGTCAGCGATCCGGGTGGGTGAGAGATCCGAATCCGCATACGACTGTTCGATCTGGCGAACCACTTGAGACGCCAGCTGATCAATGTGCTGTCTATGCAGTTCTCGATTGTTCTGGACGATTTTCCGGAAAGCATCAGAAAATATGGCGTCCAACGTCTGGATATCCTTCAGCGTCGCCCAGAAATTGTCGGAAACCAGCGGTTTTAACGCAGGCAGCTGTTTTTCCATCAGTGAAACGATCCGTTGGAAGGCAAAAAGCTGGTCCTGAAACCGGTCCTCCCGGATACTGTCCTGAATCTGCTGCCACAGTCTCTGGATCTGCTCCAGATCGCTCCCCCGCAGGGCGGAAGCCAGTTCCGCACTCATTTGCTCCGTAAAGCTGCTGTGGGGACGGCGGGGTGTAAAGTCTTCCTCCTGCCAGCAGTGCCGGTCCGCTGCCCAGAATTTCTGGCGGCGCATTTCACGCAGCACCTGATAGCACGCCGCCACCTGCGGGAATGTGGTCCTCTCAGAGCCGCAGAAGCAGTAGATGCTGGACTGGTCGGCCCATTCCCGGCAGATTGCAAGAACGGTCTCCCGCTCTTCTCCAAAGAACAGGACCACCTCGCAGCCGTCCTGATGATAGGTCAGCGCGGACACATCCGTGTAGGTCTGCTTCAGCGCGGGCAGCGCATGTCCCGTTTCCATCAGCACCAGCGTATAGGGCGCAGGCAGCTCCGGCAGCAGGCCGGGGTCCTGCCCCTCCAGAAGGGATTGCAATGCGCTGGCCTTGCGGTGCGCTTCGGACTGCTGCGCCAGCTGTGAGACCTGTCCCGCAAGCTCTCCCTTATTTTCCATCCCGATATTCCGCAGAGCTGCCCGGACCTGATAGACCGGGAAGTAAAGGAACAGGAGCACCCCCAGACTGCAGATCGCCAGCAGCGCAAAGCCGATCACAATGCAGACGATCAGGGCGTTTTTCAGCTCCAGCAGCTTGGGAACACATGCCTTCAGCGGCGTGATCTTCAGATAGTGCCAGCGGGAGGTGTCCAGTCGGCAATACAGGCAGACGGTCTGCTCGCCGTTAATCCGCTTCAGGATATACCCGCTGTCCGCCTGCCCCTCCCTGCTGATCTCGCCGAAAAACAGCGGGATCAAGGGCTGAAGCTCCTCCCGGCCGGCGGTGAGAAGTGCTCCCGTCTCATCCAGCAGTATACAGTCCCCCTGCCCGTTAAAGGACAGGAGCGTGTTCAGATACCGGTCATAGTCCACATTCAGCATTAGTGCGCCGCCGGTGGGTTCATCTTCGGAGGTGGTCTCAAAAAACAAAAAGGAGAAGTAGGAGCGGACCCGGACGGGATCGTCCGAAAAGGCGGTGCGGCGAATGGGACGCATCCGGAGATCCGGGGTCAGAGTGCGAAACAGTTCCGCCGCCTCCTGATCCGCGTATTTGTCAATGGGGGCGCTGATCACGTTGGAATCTGTGGAGTAAATAAATCCGGTATCCCGGTTATAGACCTGAATGGAGTCTACAAAATCGTTGCTGCTGACATAGGAATCCAACTCCCGCAGCGCGTAGACCTGTCCCATTTTGTCTAACGTCTTGTCTCCCCGCAGCGTCAGGACGGACGGGGCGTAGAATACCTGCATCCCGTAGTTTCGGACAGTGGCGGAGAGGATCCCCGAAATGGAGTCCAGCTGCCCCACGAAATCCCGGTGCTGCAGGGCCACGGAGTCCAGCACCACAGACTGAAACGCGGAGTAGACCAAGCCCAGAATGCACGCGACAGCGATCAGAATGCAGGCAAAGGCGGTGAGAAAGGTTTTTGCGTGGCGACGAAGCAGATTGTAAATTGGAGACATATTGATCGTTGTACGCAAGCACTCACGCCCTTTCTCGGTATTGAAGTTCAGTATAGCAAAAAAACAACGATGCCGCAACTTTACTTCCGTTGGGAAATCAGGTAAGATAGTCACATTGACATCTGTTTGACGGAGGTACTTCGGCATGAACGCATACAGGATCTTCAAAAGGATCGCGGCCTGCCTGATATTGGTGTGCTGTACCGCCGGATGCGCCGGCAGCCCACGGCCGGCTGAGGCCCCGCCGTCCATGGCCGGGTACTCCGGAACCGTTACGCTGTACTGTTCCATGCAGGAGGAGGAAATTCAGGCCATTAAGGAGGGCTTTGAGGAGAAGTACCCCGACATCACCATGAACTACTTCTTCGCGGGGACCAACAAGGTCCTGACCAAGCTGGCCACGGAAATGCAGTCCGGAGAGATCTCCGCCGATCTGGTCTGGACCGGCGCTCCGTCGGATTACAGAAAGCTGAAGGAAAACCGGTATCTCTCCCCCTATATCTCGCCGCAGGCCATCAATATCAACGAGGCCTTCATGGATGAGCACCATTACTACATCGGCGGACGGCTGATGTCGGCGGTCATCGCCTACAACACGGATCTGGTCTCCGAGGAGGACGCGCCCCGGACCTGGGACGATCTGCTGGATCCCAGATGGAACGGGCAGATCGTGATGACGGACCCGGGCAGCTCCGGCAGCATCAAATACTTCGTCGGCGCGCTGATGAATTCCCCTGCCTACGGAACGGCGTATTTTGAGCGTCTGCGGGAAAACGGCTGCATGCTTGAGAGCAACTCCACCGCCACCCATCTGCAGGTCGCACACGGGACGTACGCCGTGGGGATCTGCATGGACTATATCGTCAGCAACATGGAAGAAGCCGGGGAGCCTATCTCCTTCCGCCTTCCGGAGCGGGATACGGTGCCGATCTACAGTCCCATGGGGCTGGTAGCTGGCTGTCCCAACGAGCGAAACGGTCGGCTCCTCTATGACTACATCCTCTCCAAAGAAGGGCAGACGATCCTGACAGAGCACCATCTCCACAGCATCCGTGATGACCTTGGAAACACGCCTGACTCCATTCAGACTGTGCTGGATTCCCGCCTTCCGGTCAATGAGCAGGAGATCAGCGATACGATGGAGGACGTCATGGACCGGTTCGACAGGATTTTCTTTCAGGATTGACCCTCCCCCACGGCTAAAGTAAAAGTCGGCGTGTATCAAAAAAATCCGCCCTGATTTTTCAGAGCGGATTTTTAGTTACACTTCGCTGAGCAGGAAGTCCAACGCCTTTACGATTTTAATACCATCCACGTCGCTGATGAGGTCGCAGTCCATGGCAATCACGGTTTTCTCGTAATTGTCCTGAACAGCTTGCAGCGGTGCAAGTTCCCGTGCGCGGGTTTCGGGGGCGTTCATGTTGTCGGTGACTTGGATATACCTTTTCTCGTTCATCTTCGTTGCGATGAAGTCGATCTCCTTTTCACCGACCTTGCCGATAGCCACCTCATACCCGCGTCGCAGCAGTTCAAAATAGACGATGTTTTCCAGAATGTGTCCCACATCGCCGCCCCGGTTTCCTAACAGATAGGTGCGGAGGCCGGGATCGACGATATAGTATTTGCCCAGCGTCCGCAGGTAGTCCTTTCCCTTGATGTCAAACCGCTTGACCTCATAAAAGATATAGGACTCCAACAGTGCGTCGATATAGGCAGAGATGGTCTGCACCGCAGGCTTGGTCTTTCTGCCATCGTCCAACAGGCCCTCGCTGACAAGGGTGCGCCCGATGGACGCAGCCGAGGTGTTGTTGCCGATGTTGTCAGCCAGAAACAGAACGATCTTGCGAAGCAGCAGCGCGTCGGTGACGGCCCGCTGTTCTTTCCGTTTGCCGCGCTCCAGAATGTCCCGCACGACCACAGCAGAATAAATGCCGTCCAGCAGCATATTGGCGCGCTCCTGATCCAGCTCCGCCTCGGCCAGTGCGGGCATACCGCCAAACTGTGCGTAGGCTTCAAACAGGTCGCGCATCTCATACGCTTCACCGTCTTTTCCCCTGGCGCGCTGTTTCACATTGCCGTTGGGGGCTTTGTACTCCTCCAGCAAATAGCCATGGAAGTCCAGAAATTCCCGGAAGGACAGCGGCAGCATTTTGATCTCCACATAGCGCCCGGACAGATATGTGGACAGTTCGGAGGACAGCAGGTAGGCGTTGGAACCGGTCACATAAATGTCGCAATATAGATCCACACGGAAGGAATTCACGGCATCCTGCCAGTCCCGAACCTTCTGCACCTCGTCCAAAAAGAGATAGAGCCGCTTACCCTTGGGGGCGCGTTCCATCACATATTGATAAAGCCGCTTGCTGTCCATGTCTGCAAACTGCATGGACTCAAAGTTCATCGAGAGGATCTGCTCCTCCATGATGCCCTGTTTCCGCAGATGGGTCATCATCAATTTCAGCAGGCTGGATTTGCCGCAGCGCCGGATTCCGGTCACGACCTTGATGACCTCCATATCCTGAACGGAAATGAGCTTATCAAGGTACTGCGATCTGTTTTTTAACTCCATGATTCTGTCACCACCTTTTGAAGCCATGATAGCACACCTCCAGCATTAAGTAAAGTTTTTAACATCAATGTGAATAACTTTTTTCTTGTCGAAGTTTTTAACATTGACGCTATTTCTGTCGTGCCTGCACGCACCAGCGGTAATCCGGCTGATTCTTCACGCAGGTGACAAGGGTGATGATGTTCTCCGTGCTGTCATTCAGGACACTGGTATCATCCACGCTGATTTTAGCCAAAAGCTGTTTACCCGTCTGGTAGGCGTCAATACGCTTGGCGAATAAAACACAGGACACGGCGCGCTGCCGTGTCCTGTGTTTTTTCGGAAAGTCCGTCAGTCGGAGGTGCGAACGGGATCGTCCCCCGTTTCATTGGGAATGTCGCCGCCGGCATTCTCTACAGCCTTTTTCTCCATGCGGTTCATGAAAATGGGAGAGCAGACGCCGAACACGCACAGGGCGATCAGCACCCAGCAGAGAGGCGTGGAGAACAGGATGGCCGGGCTGCCGCCGGACAGCCGCAGGGAGCGGCGCAGACCGTTTTCACCGATGGGGCCCAGAATCAGGGCCAGCACAATGGCCGCCGGGTTCAGATCGAACTTGCGGACCAGATAGCCCAGCACGCCGAAGATCATCATAATGACCACATCGAAAAAGTTCTTATGGATGGCGAAGGAGCCCACCACACACAGGACGGCCACGCTGGGGATCAGGATGGCGTCGGAAAGGCGGGAGATCTGCGCAAAGCCCCGGCAGCCCAGAAGGCCGATGCCCAGCATAAAGAACTGGACCAGCACAAAGCCCGCGAAGAAGGTGTAGGTCATGGGCGCGTAGCGGGTAAACAGCTCCGGCCCCGGCTGGAGGCCCTGAATGATCAATCCGCCCATGAGCACGGCGGTCACGGACTCGCCGGGGATGCCCAGCGTCAGCATGGGGATCAGGGAGCCGCCGGTCACGGCGTTGTTGGCTGCCTCGGAGCCTGCTACGCCCTCGATGGAGCCTTTTCCGAACTCCTCTTTATGATGGGAGAACTGCCGTGAGGTATTATAGCCCAGGAAGCAGGCGATGGATGCGCCCGCGCCGGGAAGAATGCCGATCAGGTTGCCGATGATCCAGGAGCGGAGGATGGTGGGGGTGATCCGCTTGATCTCCTTACCGCTCAGGGTGATCTTGTCGCTGAACTTGGCTGCCTTTGCCCGCTGCTTGATCTTCTTCTCCGCCAGAATCAGCACCTGAGACATGGAGAACAGACCGATCAGGGCGCAGGTGGTGTTGATGCCCTCATACAAAGAGGCCTGTCCGAACATGAACCGCTGAGCGCCCTCCATGGGGTCCATGCCGATGGTGGACAGCAGCAGGCCCAGTGCACCGGACATGAGGCCCTTGACCATGGACTTGCTGGAAACGCCCGCGATGATAGTCAGGCCGAAGATCGAAAGCCAGAAATATTCCGGAGATCCGAATTTCATGGCCAGCTGCGCCAGCAGCGGAGCGAAAAAGTACAAAGAGACGCAGGAGAGCAGGCCGCCGCAGAAGGATGAGAAGCAGGCCACGGCCAGTGCCTTGCCCGCCTTCCCCTGCAAGGTGAGCTGGTAGCCCTCAATGGCGGTGGCGGCAGAGGCGGGGGTGCCCGGCGTGTGGATCAGAATGGCGGAGATGGAGCCGCCGAAGATCGCACCGCAGTAGATAGCGCCCAGCACGATCAGTCCCGTTTCCGGGGCCATGGTAAAGGTCATGGGCAGCAGCAGCGCAACGCCCATGGCGGCGGACAGGCCGGGCAGACAGCCGATGATGATGCCGATGGCGGTGCCGCCGGCCATAAACAGCAGATTGCTGAGGGACATCGCGTTTACGAAGCCGTGTCCCATCAAGGCTAAAGTTTCAAGCATAACTCATGCCCCCCTTTATTTGAACAGCAGGCCCACAGGCAGCTTTACACCCAGGAACATGGTAAACGCGCCATAGACCAATCCGATGATCACAATGGTAGAGATCAGGATCTGCCACTTGGGGACCCTGAGATACAGCAGGCTTGCCGCCATCAGCACGATGGTCGCCAGATAGAAGCCGACAAAGTACATACAGATTAGATATGCGATGAGCATTCCCAGAACGATAAAAAATTGCTTAGGCTGAAACCCTTCGAAGATTTCCGGAATACCGCTGGTCACCCCGTTCTTTTTGGCGGCAAACAGCATTTCAACCACATAACCGGTGGTAAGCAGAAACAGGATCGCAATGATGCACAGAGGATAGATCCGAGCTCCCTTTTTCAGATCTCTGGACATCAGGAAGAAAAAGGCGCAGACCGCATACATGAAGCCTACAACGCCAATATCAGTTTTTTTCATAGTGCCCTCCAGTTCGCACTGCATTGATGCGGAAAAATAAGGCGGGAGCAACCACCGGCTGCTCCCGCACAAAATGGGGATCAGTCGCCCCAAACGTCGGCCAGACTTTCAGTGAAGTCCTGCTGCTGCTTGATCAGAGCGGCGGTGTCTGCGCTGTTCTTATAGTCAGTCTCCATCCCAGCGGCCTCGGCAGCCTTGAGATAGTCGGCGTCCTCCATCAGCTTCTGGAAGGCGTCCTCATAGAACTTGATCACATTCTCGGGGGTGCCGGCAGGCGCCACGATGCAGCGGGAGGAACCCAGCCACTGGTCATAGTAACCCAGTTCGCCCATGGTAGGCACGTCGGGATAGCCCTCCAGACGCTCCTGATTGTAGACGGCCAGAACCTTGACCTCAGAGGTGAAGGAAGCGAAGTCCGCTACCTTGGCCACGGAGAAGTCCACCTCGCCCTGACGGAGCGCCAGCAGCTGGTCGGCGGTGCCGCCGTAAGGAATGTCGGTATATTCAAAGCCGGCAGAAGTAGCCAGAACCTGCGCACCGATGTGGTTGGATGCCCGGTTGCCATTGGTGGAAGCCTTCAGCTTGCCGGGGTTGTCCTTTGCGAACTTCACCAGATCCTCCAGCGTGTTGAACTGGGAGTCCGCCTTCACCAGAACCACGGAGGTCTCCGTCACATGGTTGCAGATGGGCGCGAAGCTGTCCACGGTATACGTTGCCAGACCCTCGGAGATGGTGGCGTTGAAGTTGGGCAGGTTGATGAAGCCCAGCGTGTAGCCATCCGGGGCCGCCTGAGAGAGGGCCGTCCAGCCAATGGAGCCGGAGCCGCCTTCCAGGTTTTCAATGATGACCGGCTTGCCGATGTACTTTTCAGCATAGGCGGCCAGCACACGGGCGGTGTTATCGGTTCCGGAACCCGCTTTATAGGATACGATCATGGTAACATTTTCCTTGGGGGCCCAGTTCTCATCTGAAGTGGAGGGCTGATCGGAAGTGCCCGGATCAGTCTTGGCGCTGCCGCCGCAGGCGGTGAGGGCCAGTGCGAGCGTACCGGCCAGCAGAAGGCTCAAATAACGTTTCATCTTCATAGCAAAACTTCCTCTTTTCCTTTCTTAACTCCTCTGAAATTCGATTGACATTCGTTTTTCCCAGGGGTCCGGATCATATGCCGTTCAATAGCAGGTGCACCTATCGGATTGGGCATATTGCCTATATTCAGTCAAGCATACCGGGTGAAAAAAGTAAAGTTTGAATAATTGTGAAGGTTTCAAAGTACGCTTTTTGAACTTTTTCCTCCCACGCCGCCGCCTGTAAAACCGCCGCAGACGGCCCAATAACCTGCCAATCCTCCGCAAGCAGCCCCTGTCCGGGAAACGGAGCGGCTCTTGCGGGGCAGACGGTCCGCACCAGTAAACAAGCCGCACGGAAAATCCGTGCGGCATACTGCTCATTTTTCGGATAAATTACCAAACGGCCCGGCTTCAACGCAGGATGGAGCAGGCCGGTCTCAGTGGGACAGGTAATCCCGCACCAGCGCGGCGGCCTCCCGGGCGGCTTTTTCCTCGTCCAGATTCACCAGTTTTCCGTTGCGGACCGTGACCTTGCCGTTGACCACGGTGTGATCCACCGGGCCTTTCCAGCCCACGGTCCCCAGCAGGGATTTCGGGTCCAGATCCGCCCCCACCATCTCCAGACGCCGGGTGTCGATGGCGAACAGGTCGCCGGCCTTCCCCACTTCCAGAGAGCCGATGTCGTCCCGGCCCAGGATCTTCGCGCTGCCCACGGTGGCGATCTTCAGAACGTCGTAGCCGCTGGGAGCCTTTTCACTGGATTGGAGACGGTGGAGCAGATAGGCCACCCGCAGCTCCTCTAACAGATTGGAGCCGTCATTGCTGGCGCTGCCGTCCACCGCAAGGCCCACGGGAACGCCCAATTCCAGCATTTCCGGCACCCGGCACACGCCGGAGCTGAGCTTCATGTTGGAGATGGGACAGTGGGCAACGCCGGTGCCGGTCTCCGCCAGACGGCGCAGTTCCTCCCCGTTGAAATGGATGCCGTGGGCATACCAGACATCCGGGCCGATCCAACCAAGGGATTCCATGTATTCCAGGGGCCGCATCCCGCACCGCTCCCGGACGAAGCGCTCCTCGTCCTTCGTCTCGCAGAGGTGGGTATGGAGCCGCACACCCAGATCTCGGGCCAGAAGTGCGGACTGCCGCAGCAGCTCCTCCGAAACGCTGAAGGGCGAACAGGGCGCCAGCGCCACCATCCGCATGGAGAACCGGGACGGATCGTGGTAGGTCTCCACCGCACGCTGACAATCCCGCAGGATCTCGTCCACAGTCTGCACAACGCTGTCCGGCGGCAGGCCGCCGTCCTTCTTGCTCAGGTCCATGCTGCCCCGGGAGGCATACATCCGGATGCCCAGATCCTCCGCGGCGGCGAACTGTGCGTCCAGCAGCCCCTCCGCCTGCCCCTGCGGGAAAACGTAGTGGTGGTCGAAGCAGGTGGTGCAGCCGTTTTTCATCAGCTCCCCCATGCCGGTGACGGAGCTGTGGTAGATCACTTGACTGTCCAGATTCTTCCAGATCTCGTACAGGGCCTTCAGCCAGTCGAACAGCTCTAAATTCTGCACCTGAGGCAGATTGCGGCTGAAGGTCTGGTACAGGTGGTGATGGGTGTTGATGAGGCCGGGATAGACGATGCACCCGGCGGCGTCGATGACCTCCTCCGCCTGCTGTTTCTCCGGGCCGATGTAGATGATGACGCCGTCCTCCATCAGCAAATTGCTGTCGGTGTACACGGTGTCGCTGGGGTCGCAGGTGACGATGTGGGATGCGTTTTTCATCAGTAAGCGTGCCATGGATATTCCTCCGTTTCGGGGGCGCCCCCTTCCCTGTTGTCTGTCAGGTGTTTGCTCCGATTTTTTGTTCAATTGCTTAAAATATGCGAAATTTGGAACTAATAAAAAATAATTGCCGTTAAAACAGGTTGCTTTTGTGCTTTGAATGTGCTATAATGAAGAAAATTTGAAAAAGAACCGTCTATTGAAGAAGGGCTTTTGGTACCACGCCGCGGGGCGTTGTATGGAAGGTCCTTCTTTTTTGCATATCCGGCAGTCCGCCGCGGGGCGGCTTGAAAATTTGATAAAAAGAACCGTCTGAAAAGAAAGGCTTTTGTTTTTTGCCGCTGGCAGAAAAGGAGGTCTTTCTTTTTATATATACCATATTACAAGGAGGATCACAATGGACGTTATCAAAGTAGAAAAACGGAACGAACAGACAAAAGCGAACCAGCTGCGGCGGAGTGGCCTTGTGCCCTGCTGTGTTTATGGCGGCGATCTGCCGGAATCCATCTCCATCCAGATGGATCAGCAAACGGCCAACAGGCTGTTCCACACGAAGCGTGAGGGCAGTCAGGTGGGCCTTGAGCTGGACGGCCGGGTCATCCCCGCGCAGATCAAGGAAAAGAAGAAAATGATGAGCGGTCAGGTGGAGCATTTCGGCTTCCAGGCCCTGTCCGCCAACAAGAAGGTCAACAGTGTCACCCACATCTTCCTGAAAAACACGGAACTGGTGCCCGGCACGCTGGAGCAGATGCTCTTTGAGGTCCCCTTCGCTTCCCTGCCCGCAGATATGATCGACACCGTTACCGTGGATCTGGACGGGATGACTGCCGGAACGACTCTGACGGTCAAGGATATTCCGGAATTTCAGAGCGATAAAATCGAGCTGCAGATCGATGCGGACAGCATGGTTCTGCGGATCGTCGATAAAAAACGGGCGGTGGAAGAGGATGCCTAAGCGTCCTGAGTTCCCATCCGCCACACAAAGAGCCTTGATCCCCGCGCCAGCGCGGGATCAGGGCGCTTCCGCCAGAAAGGAGCGTACACGATGCAGTTGATCGGACAGCCAATCAAACACGTTACCTTCGGAAAAGGCGTGGTCACAGATTGGAACGGAAATGTGATCACCGTCTGCTTTTCCGCCGGAGAGAAAGAATTCATCTATCCGGACGCCTTTTCCAATTTCCTGATCTTGAAAAACGCCGATGCCCAGAAAAAGGTCCAGCATCTGCTGGACGTCCGTGAGGAGGAACGGGAAACCGAACTGAAGGAGCTTCAGGAGCAGTAGGAAAAGAAGCACATGCTGGAAAATCTGAAGCTGTCGCCCCAGTCTCAGGCCGTGTTCCATATCGATCCAGAGCAGCACGAAACTGTATTTTCCTCGTGGACGGTCTCCACGGGCTGCTACCTCAGTGGCTACTCCAAGGGCGAGCCTCGAATCCCCGATCGCTTGCAGCCCAACTCCATGTGCCTGCTGACGGAACGGCGTATTGTCGGCGCGTTCATGGTGGAGGATGATTTCATCGGCACCTGCTGCACGGACGGCGTCATTCAGGCGCACCCCGCCCACCGCATCCAGCTGCCCCCGGAGCGTCAGCCCCTCTTCTGGCCCTACGTGGTCAAGGAGCCGGAAAAGCAGCGCTGGGGCAAAGCAGCCTTCAAATATATGTCCAACCGCACCGGTGAAAAGATCCTCTTTGATTGCAAGGAAAGCGCCTTGACAGCCGATGAAAAATCACGTATAGAGCGTTTTTACCGGTACTACTGCAAGCTCAACCGCCTGCCGTCACGGATCGACCTGGAAGCCCCGCTCCCAGCCAAAGGCTGAGCAGTTCTCCCCTGTCGGACAAACGCGGTTTTGAGAATGTGGGCACGGCCAAACTGCGGTGAGTCGGAGCCCCCGTCCCCTTTTGGTTTTTTCGCCCCTGATCCCTGCACATGCAGGGCGCACGCAATGCGGACCCAAAAATGGAATCAGGCAAAAAAGTAACGACCTTCAACCGTTGTCTCCCAGTTGAAGGCCGTTACTCATGCATCTTGGGTTCAATCATTGACGTAACCTCACATTCTTCAGTTTTCGGAAAGTTTTGGGTTTTCGCTTGCTGGGGTACTCTTAGTGATACATTGGACTCACCCTTTCCTGATTCTTATTATACGCAAATCCGCCGGAATATCAATTCGCAGGGATGTTAAAATTTGCAGAAAAACTTTGACCGTTCTGTGAATTGATTCGCGCCTTTGTCTATGCTATTATATTTAATTGGGGGCAATGATGCCGCTCCGTTAAAAACAGATGCACGCCTTGAGCTATCCACGCACAAGGGCAATATCAACAACCGCTTAGAGCAATGCTAAATCAGGGGGTGCGATTTACTACAAATCGTACCCCCTTAAATATTACTTATCACAATAAAGGCCGCCAAAGATCCACATGGTAATTTCAAGCGTGTATTCAAAGGCTATCTCTAAAAGAACCCGGGGTACTGTGCCGCTATCGGCATGGTACTCCGGGTTTATTTAGGGTGTAACTTCATTCGGTATGCTTGTCCCCACAGGCGATCTTGACCGGGCATTCAGGCGATGGTTTTCCGCTCACGGAAACGCTGAAGGGTCTCCGGCAGATTCTCCTGATGGAGCAGAGCAGGGTTGAAGCGCAGCAGAGCAAAGTTCAGATTGAACAGGGAGCCGACGCCCACTGCGGCAACGATGGTACCGATGCCCACCTGACCGCCCAGCTGCCAGCCGATCCATACAATGACCACCTCTACGGCAGCCCGGCAAAGGCCCACCGTCCGGTGAGTTTTGCGAGCCAGCACCACCATGAGGGCATCCCGAGGGCCAGAGCCCAGCGTGCTCTTCATATACATCCAGGTGCCCAGAGCCAGTAGCTCCATGCCGATCAGCAGCGCGGCCAAACCGGTCGAGAAGCGCTCAAACAAGGGGATCCAGTTCAGGTACAACAGGATGTCAATGAATACCGGGCAGACGAAAATATTTGCCAGCGTACCGAGGCCAAAGCTTTCCCCGCAAAAATAGGCAATGGCAATGACCGCTGCCCCGACAATGCTGGCGGCGGTACCGTAGGTGATGCCGAAGGTCTTGGCGATACCTTGCTGGAGAACGCTCCAAGGCTCCAAGCCGATATTGGCCTGAAGCATCAGCGTGATGCCGATGGCGCTGACCAACAGACCGACCAAAAGCAATCCGATCCTGCGAAGATATTCCTGAAGCATGGTTTGCCTCCTTCTGCGGGTCGAGCCCTTGATATGAGATGATTGGCACAGATGTGGAAATTCGGCAGCTTGCGGCCCGCAAGGCTGGAATTCAGATCTGCCCGTTGTCCGAATTCTTGATTTGAGTGATGTAGCGGTATACGCTGGCCTGAGAACAGCGGAGACTGGCCGCGGCGCTTTTGACCGCGCCCTTCAGCAGAAAGAGCCCGCCGGCTTCCAGGGCTGCGATGACTTGCAGCCGTTTCTCCGGCGTCAGCTGCTTCGGCGTTACCCCCATCCGTTCCAGCTCCCAATTGATGGCGTCTACCGCCACCGCATCAGCGGAATTGCAAAACTTCTCCGCGGCAGGACAATCCTCAAGGGCCTCGTCCCAGGTAGCGCCTGCCTGAGGCAGCACATCGGTCACAAACAGATCCGGATGGCACAGGCTCAGGATGCGGTCACAAATATTCTGGCAGCGGCTGTCACCAAAGTTGATGCACAGCAGACCAATGAGCTTGCCGTTGTCCTTGATGAAAAAGGTGCTGGATCGGAGGTCTTTTCCGTTGACGTTGATGCTGTAATAGTGGAGATGATAGTCCGTATGCTCATAGCTCTTGTCCCGGAGAATACTCAAGGACATATTGGTCAGAGGCGCACCGAGCTTTCTGCCGCTGATGTGACTGTTGGCGATGGCGATGATCTGTTTTCTCTGTGATACAGAGGTCTTGCGGGTAGAGACCTCTGTATCAAAAGGGCTCGATTCAGTTGCCACCCATAGCGTAGACCATGTCCCAAAAGCGCAAATCAAACAGGCAGCACTTTTCAAAGATCTCGCAGAGGTGCTCTGCTGTTTTTTCGTCGATGAATCCGCTGAGTGCGTCGATCCGGTCAATGAGCATCTGATTGGTTCGCCGGTAGCTTTCTGAAACGTAGCCCGCGAACCACGAGCCGTAACGCTTGTCCCGCAGCGCATCTGGGCAGCGTTCGACTATCTTTTCTGCCACATACGCATAGCTCCAGGAGCAGTTCAGAAGCGTCACCAGTCCAGTCAGCACATTCCCGGTCTGCGCCTCCCAAAGCATATAATGGGTATAGGCGCTGTTGTCCATGTGAGGACGGGCGCTGTGGATCTCCTCCTCCGTAATGCCAAGGCGCTTCATATACGGAATATGGGTGCGGAAGGTCTCTCCGATGGTGTCCGCCAGTTCCCCGCTCAAAAAGCGGATCTGTTCAAAATCGTCAGCCTTCTGGATGATCGCCGCAAAGATCTTCACATAATCCTTGAGGTATAAATAGTCCTGAAGCATATAATACCGGAACTTTTCCGGCGGCAGCGTACCATCTGCCATCTGCGTCACAAACGGGTGGCAAAGATACCGGGGCCAGATTTTTTCCGCCCGGGCATAGAGTGTTTGTGAGAGCTTCACACCGTTCTCCTCTTTTATTTATGGGCGATGATCGCCACATAGCCGCCGCTCTGATAGCCGGGGACCACATCCTCCGCGTCCTCGTTGGTGTACATGGGGTTCTTCAGCAGCGTCTGATAGAAGTCGAAATCGTGGAAGCCCAGCGCCTTGAGCACGTTGATCTTCTCCTCCGTGGAATGCCACACGCCTGCGCAGCACAACTCGTGGGGATACGGCAGCTTGGGCATAACGCCGTTGAGGAACGGATGGTCAAAGGTGCCTACCTCTTTTGCCAGCAGATACATGAACCCAAAGGCGCTCTCCTTGGGAACATCCAGCGAAATAAAAGTGCCGTTCGGTTTGAGTGCCTTCTTGCAGACGTCAAACGCCCGGGTCAGATCCTCCATATAGCTGGAACTGCCGTTGAGGTAGATCACATCATAGGCGTTCTCCTCCAGTTCGACATCCTCGATCGCACCGAAGGCCACCACGTTCACACCACGCTTCTCTGCGATGGCGCCCATGTCGCGGGAGGGCTCAATGCCTTCGATACCGCTGCAATCGATCATGCTCTCGAACAGGCCGCTGCCGCAGCCCACGGAAAGCACGCGCTTCCCCTGAATATCACCGAGCACCTTCTGGAACAGGCGAAGCTCACTTTGGAACAGGTTTTCATTCTCCATGAACCAGGCATCGTACTGTGCCGCATAACCGTCAAATTTAGGTTTCATTGTCAAAGAGTCCTTTCTGATTTTAGAATTTCAAATCTACGGGGGTTCTTTACCGTTGTCTTTGGTTCATTTTTCCTTGAAAAGCTGGGTGTTTACCTCGTTGGATTCCTAAACACCGCATTCGATACGGGGTAACATAAGGCTAAAGCCCTACCTCTTGCATTTAAATGAACCTTTTGTTAAGTGTATCACAAGCAGCCCCTCTCCGCAACGCCATTCTTGCAGTCCGCAGCGGATCTCTGCCTCAATTTTTCCGTAATCGTTTTACGATTCAGCTAAGACGGCAAGCAGCCCCTCTCCCTGCTGTCTGAGTGTGGATTCTGACAGATTTTTCAGAAAACATCCGCTAAGAATCGGCGTCCTTTTTCACAAGACTCTTTGCTTTTCCGCGCCGGCATGGTATGATAGCCACAGTACCTTGCCCCCGACACAAGCTGGGCTGCGCTCCGTCAGCGGCGGAGCACTGTTTCCCGGCGGGGGAATCACGAAAGGGAGTATCGTATGGAGTACAGCAGCATTTTTGTCTGTCTCATGGGCATGGGCACGGTGTTCTTCGGGCTGATCTGCCTGATCGTGCTGACCTATCTCATGAGTGCCGTGGTGGGCCGCGGGAAAAAGGCCGCCCCGGCACCGGTCCCGGCTGCGCCCCAGACCGCCGGTGAGGTAACACCGGAGCTGGTAGCCGCCGTATCCGCCGCACTGGCGGAGGAACTGGGCACCGACATCACCGGCATCCGCATCGTTTCCATGAAAAAAGTGTAAGGAGAGGGAGAAACACACATGAAAAAGTACAGAGTCACCGTCAACGGGACGGTTTATGAAGTCGAACTGGAAGAGCTTACCGGCTCCGCCCCCGTTTCCGCCCCGGCGGCTCCCGCCGCTGTCCCCGCACCTGTTGCTTCTGCCGCACCGGCTGCCGGTGAGCAGATCTGCGCCCCCATGCCCGGCAACATTCTGGCCGTCAACGTCACCGCCGGTCAGGCCGTGAAAAAGGGCGACGTGCTGATGGTTTTGGAGGCCATGAAGATGGAAAACGAGATCATGTGCCCCCGGGACGGCGTGGTGGCCTCCGTCAACACCTCCAAGGGCGCTACCGTGGAGTCCGGCACGCTGCTGTGCGTCCTCCAGTAAGGCAGGGCCGATATGGACGCGATCATTCGCTTTTTACAGGACACCGGCTTCTACCTCTTTTCTCAGGACGGCAACTGGCGCTGCCTCATCATGCTGGGCATTGCCTGCGTGCTGCTGTATCTGGGCATCGTAAAGAGGTTTGAGCCGCTGCTGCTGGTGCCCATCGCCTTCGGTATGCTCATCACCAATCTCCCCGGCGCGAATATGTTCCACGAGATCTTCTTCTCCGGGGGCCACATCCACTGGGATCTCATCGGCGGACAGCCTGTCACAGCGTCGCTGCTGGCGGACCTCCACAGTCAAGGCGTGGCGGAAAACGTGCTGGCCCCCTACATCCAGCAGTTGATGACCGCCGCCCAGACCGCCTTCTCCCCGGAGATGGTGGAACAGGCCATCGCCGCCGTCACGGAGGAGGCCGGAGCCGCCATTACCGCTCTGGAAGCGCAGCTTCAGGCGCTGGTGCAGGCGGAGCAGGCCGCTGCCTACTACGGCATGACCCTCTCTGACATCACCATCACCCCGGGTCTGGTGGACATTCTCTACTTAGGCGTGAAGCTGGGCATCTATCCCTGCCTGATCTTCATGGGCGTGGGCGCTATGACGGACTTCGGTCCCCTCATCGCCAACCCCAAGTCCCTGCTGCTGGGCGCGGCCGCCCAGCTGGGCATCTTCATCACCTTCGTGGGCTGCCGTTTCATGGGCTTCACCGGCCCGGAATCCAGCGCCATCGGCATCATCGGCGGCGCAGACGGCCCCACAGCCATTTTCGTCACCGTTCTGCTGGCTCCGGCCCTCTTAGGCCCCATCGCCGTGGCGGCTTACTCCTACATGGCACTGGTCCCCGTGATCCAGCCTCCCATCATGAAGCTGCTGACCACGGAGAAGGAGCGCCAGATCGTCATGAAGCCCCTCCGGGAGGTCAGCAAGAAGGAGAAGATCATCTTCCCCATCGTAGTGACCATCTTCGTGGCGCTGCTGGTGCCCTCCGCCGCCCCCCTCATTGCCTGCCTCATGCTGGGCAACCTCTTTAAGGAGTGCGGCGTCACGGAGCGGCTCAGCAAGACCGTTCAGAATGAGCTCATCAACATCGTGACCATCTTCCTTGGCGTCAGCGTGGGCGCAACGGCCACCGGCACCACCTTCCTGTCCCTCCAGACCATCAAGATCATGGTCATGGGCGTGGTGGCCTTCAGCTTCGGCACCGCCGGCGGCGTCCTGCTTGCCAAGTTCATGAACCTGTTCCTCAAGGAGAAGATCAATCCCCTCATCGGTTCCGCCGGCGTGTCCGCCGTGCCTATGGCGGCCCGCGTATCCCAGATGGTGGGCCAGAAGTACAACCCCGGCAACTTCCTGCTGATGCACGCCATGGGCCCCAACGTGGCAGGCGTCATCGGCTCCGCCATCGCCGCGGGTGTGCTGATCTCCCTGTACGGCTGATAGGAGGCAGATATGGAATTTTTATCGAACAAGCCCCTGCTCATTACGGATACCATCCTCCGGGACGCTCACCAGTCTCAGGCGGCCACCCGTATGACCACGGAGGATATGCTCCCCGCGCTGGAAATGCTGGATTCCATCGGCTACTACTCTCTGGAGTGCTGGGGCGGCGCCACCTTCGACGCCTGTATGCGCTTTCTGAATGAAGACCCGTGGGAGCGGCTGCGGACCATCCGCCAGCACGTGAAGCACACGAAGCTGCAAATGCTGTTCCGTGGCCAGAACATCCTGGGCTACAAGCACTATGCCGACGACGTGGTGGATGCCTTCTGCCGCAAGTCCATTGAAAACGGCATCGACATCATCCGCATTTTCGACGCGCTGAACGACGTGCGGAATCTGGAACAGGCCATCAAGTCCACCCGGAAGTACGGCGGCGAGGTGGAGGCCACCATGAGCTACACCGTCTCCCCCATCCACAACGAGGACTACTTCGTGAAGCTGGCCAAGACGCTGGAGGACATGGGCGCCAGCGCCATCTGCGTCAAGGACATGGCCAACCTCCTGCTGCCCATGGACGCCTACTCCCTCATCAAGCGGCTGAAGGAGACGGTCTCCATCCCCATCCACCTCCACACCCACAACACCACCGGCACCGGCGACATGGTGAACCTCATGGCCGCCATGGCCGGCGTGGACATCGTGGACACCGCCCTCTCCCCCCTTGCCAACGGCACCTCCCAGCCCGCCACGGAGTCTCTGGTGGCCACGCTGCGGGGCACCGTCCGGGACACCGGGCTGGATCAGTCCAAGCTCAGCGACGCGGCTGCCCACTTCCGCAAGGTAGCGGCCCGTCTGCAAAACGAGGGGATCCTGGATCCCAAGGTGCTGCGGGTGGACACCAACACCCTGCTCTATCAAGTCCCCGGCGGGATGCTGTCCAACCTGATCTCCCAGCTGAAGCAGGCCGGGAAGGAGGACAAGTACTACGACGTGCTGGCGGAGATCCCCCGCGTCCGCAAGGATTTCGGCTATCCCCCGCTGGTGACTCCCACCAGCCAGATCGTAGGCACCCAGGCGGTGATGAACGTCATCGTGGGCAAGTACAAGACCTTCCCCAAGGAGTCCAAGGGACTGCTGCGGGGCGAGTACGGTGCGCTGCCCGGCGAGGTGAACCCGGAGGTCCGGGCGCTGGCTGGCATCGACCCGGAGGAGGTCATCACCTGCCGTCCGGCGGACAACATCGCCCCGGAGCTGAAAACCTATAAAGAGCAGTTCAAGGACATCGCCAAGTCTGAGGAGGACGTGCTGTCTCTGGCCCTGTTCCCCCAGGTGGCCCCCAAGTTCTTAGTCTGGCGGGACGGCCCTCACGAGGGCCCGGCCCAGTCTGCCGA
>OGLJ01001169.1_pt1 | contig 23369 bp, 19 predicted proteins | sample 1572801 | NCBI WGS metagenome assembly OGLJ01 (sample SAMEA2581877, study PRJEB24529) | metagenome | biome: Human gut stool | place: China | collected 2011
GTGACCCTCTGCTTGTAAGGCAGATGCTCTCCCAGCTGAGCTAAGATCCCATGTCGTCAACCGACTTGATTATTATATACAGTCGGCACCTTATTGTCAACAACTTTTTTCATTTTATTTAAAAAAATTTTAACTATTCAGAAGTCTCTCCACAAGCTTCACGCACTCTGCCGCATCCTTTGAATATCCGTCGGCTCCTATCTCGTCTGCAAAGCTCTGTGTAATGCAGGCTCCACCGATTACAACCTTGCTCTTACAGCCCTTTTCCTTACATATTTCCACTACATCCTTCATGCGCATCATGGTGGTGGTCATAAGAGCTGACAGTCCGATAACTGCCGCATTCGTCTCAATCGCCTTGTTGACAATATCCTCACAAGGCACATCCTTTCCCATATCAATCACGTTGTAGCCATAGTTTTTAAGCATAAGCACGACAAGATTCTTTCCTATATCATGGATATCGCCCTCCACCGTTGCAATGACAAGAGTCGGCATATCCTCCCCTGAATCTTTCTTCTCAAGCAGTGGTTCGAGATGTTCTATAGCAAGCTTCATGGTATTTGCGCTGCCGATAAGCTGTGGCAGGAAATATTTCTTCTGGTTGAAAAGCTCTCCCACCTCATTAATAGCCGGAATCAGGCTGTTATTAATAATCTCGTCAGGCTTTGCCCCATCAGAAAGCATTTTCTTTACTTCATCAATTATACTGCCCTTGTTTCCCTTTAAGACAGCCTGAAATACCGCATCCTTACTGCCCGCTGCGCATGTGCCGTTTGAAGCAGACGCATCATTGTCCGACTTTTTCACAACAACAGTCTCATATTGGGCCTTTTCCTCCGCAAGTCTGCTCATGCGCTCGATGTATGCTATATCGCTGTCAGGTCTGTCGAGCAGCATATCAGATGCAAATGCAGCATTCATCAAAAGCTCCTGTGATGGATTGGCAATAGCCATGGTGAGTCCCTTGCATATGGCCATTGTAAGAAACGCTGTGTTCACGTACATACGCTCAGGCAGTCCGAAGGATATATTTGAAAGTCCGCATATTGTAGGAAGCTTTTTCTCATCCTTACAGTACGCAATGGTCTCATAGCACTCGATTGCGGCCTTTGGATTTGCACCTATTGTCGCAACAAGTCCATCCACCACGATATCCTCATGTGCCATTCCAAGCGAAAGTGCCTTGTCATAAATAGTATTTATAATCTGCTTTTTCTCCTCGACATCCTTTGGCAATCCTGCATCCGAAAGTGGTAAGAGTATGAACATCGCCCCATATTTTGCCGCAAGAGGCAGAAGCTTTTCCATCTTCTCTGTCTCAAGAGAAATGGAATTGATGAGAGCTCTTCCCGGATAAATCTTAAGAGCCTCCTCTATTACCTCCACATAGCTTGAATCAATACAAAGAGGGCAGTCCACTGTTGATGAAACCTCATATATAACCGATTTCATCATCTCCTTCTCATCGATACCATTCATGCCCATATTGATATCAAGTATTCTCGCACCATTTGTCTCCTGCTCCATAGCCATCTGGCGCACCAGGTCAAGCTTTCCCTCACGAAGCTGTGCCTGCAGCTTTTTCTTGCCTGTAGGGTTGATTCTCTCTCCGACCACAGTAAAGTTGCCATCTAAGTCAATCTCTACATTCTTTCGTTCAGACGCAAGCACTCTTCTATGATGCTCAAGCGGCTTATGAACAGGCATTGACTTTACGGCCTCTGTGAGAGCACGTATATGCTCCGGTGTGGTGCCACAGCAGCCTCCGACAATGGATGCCCCCGCCTCCACAAGCCCTCTCATCGCATCGGCAAACATATCCGGAGTCATCTTGTATACAGTTTTACCATCCTCAAGCTCCGGAAGCCCTGCATTTGGCTTGGCAATAAGAGGCACTGTAGAGTACTCTGCCATTTTCTCAACCAGCGCTATCATCTCAGCAGGTCCCGTCGAGCAGTTCACACCGATAGCATCCACTCCAAGTGACTGCAGCACAACAACTGCTGTCTCAGGCGGTGTACCAAAAAGAGTCCTGCCATCCTCGTTATAGGTGAGTGTCACCATAATAGGCAGGTCGCTTACCTCTTTTATAGCAAGCACTGCCGCTCTGCACTCCTGAAGACTCATCATTGTCTCAACCACAAATACATCTGCGCCTGCCGCATCAAGAATCCTCGCCTGCTCCTTGTACACCTCCAAAAGCTCCTCAAACATCAGATCCCCGAGCGGAAAAAGCTGTCTGCCGGTCATCGTCATATCTGCTGCTACAAGCGCCCTATCCCCGACAGCCTGCTTTGACAGGCCAACAAGCGTGGTATTTATCTCGTTAATTTTCTCCTGTAAACCATATTCTAAAAGCTTAATCCTGTTTCCTGTAAATGTAGGTGCATAAACAATATTCGTGCCGTTATCGACATAAGCCTTCTGCAAATCAAGAATCACCTGCGGATGCTCCATCACCCATTCCTCCGGACACACTCCTACCGGCATGCCTGCTGCCATCAGGTTTGTACCGGTCGCTCCATCCAGGATAACTATGTTTTCTCTGATATATTTTCTGAATTCTTCTCTTGTCATTTCGTTTCCTTTTCTGTTTCAGCTGTTATTCACTCCACAGTGTAAAATATTTCAAAGCAAAAGCTATGTGCTCTTCATCCTTGAAATTTGTGATAATTTATATTATCATTGTAACCGATTTTAAAACACAAAAATCAATAGTCTATTCACCATAATATACTAAAACACTATATTTTTCAAACAAAAGAAAGGATTTCTTATGAAACTTATCGCTTTAGATCTTGACGGAACACTTTTCAACAACAAAAGTCAGATATCCCAGGAAAATATAAAAGCTATAAAAGAGGCAACTGCTGCCGGAATAAATGTGGTCATCTCCACCGGCCGTCCATTCGGAGGGCTGCCGTTTGAGGCAATTAAGGACACCGGCATCCTCTACGCTATCACTGCAAACGGAAGTGCAATCTACGAGATTGACACCAAAAAATGTCTTTACGAAAACTGCCTTTCTGATGAGACAGCGTTTTCAATAATCGATTACCTGATGACAAAGCGCGTTCATATGGATGCCTTCATAAACGGCTGTGGCTATTCTCCATACAAGTGTCTCGAGGATGCAAAGGATCTCAAAATGCCTCCTTCTATAAAGGAATACATCATGACAACCAGAAAACGTGTGAACGATATCACTGAAATGATGCGCGAAAACAATTACCATATGCAGAAAATGACCATCAATTTCCCAAAGGATGTAGATGATAACTACTACTGCCGCGACGAAGTATTTGAGCATCTGAAAAAAATCCCTGAAATCACGCTCGTAAGCGGTGGCTACGGTAATCTGGAATTCACAAAAGCAGGCGTTGACAAAGGTGTGGCACTTCATAAGCTGGCTCAAATCCTGAATATAGCAGCTGATGAGACAATGGCTGTCGGTGACACCGAAAACGACATGGCTATCGTAAAAGCCGCACACATCGGCGTGGCCATGGGAAATGCAACCGATGAGCTTAAGGCACAGGCTGATTACGTCACCGACACAAACGAAAATGACGGCGTAGCCAAGGCTATCCGCCACTTTATGGGTTAATCTCACAAATTTAATATAACGATACCGGTCATATAAGAGTATAATAGTTGTTTAGCGCAAAATAGCTGTTTAACACACAATAAATAATCACCTGTCATATATATCCAAAGAAGCACATATACTTCTAAGACAACATATGACAGGTGATTTTTTGATTGTAAAAAAATATTTATCCAACCCACTTGTGACCGGAACTATTTTCCTGACACTTGCCGGTACAACCAGTCGGTTTATGGGTTTTTTCTTTCGCATATTTCTTAATAACGTCATGGGCTCAACAGGTCTTGGACTCTATCAGCTTGTGATTCCACTCATGTCCGTATGCATGTCACTCTGCTGCAACGGCTTTCAGACTGCCACATCAAAACTTGTTGCCGAAAAGCCTCAAAACAGGCAGATTATACTCATTTGCGCAATAATTATGTCAGCCACCATTGCTCTTTTACTCACAATTATTATGTATTCCAATGCCAACTACATAAGCATTTGTATTTTAAGTGAGTCACGCTGCACAGAGCTTGTCAAGGCGCTGTCCTTTTCCATTCTGCCCGCTGCTATCCATTCCTGCATAAACGGATACTATTATGGATTGAAAAAAGCAGCCGTTCCAGCTGCCACTCAATTAATTGAGCAGACCGCACGCATTGGCACCTGCTATCTGATATACTCAATACTATCTGACGGTGGCAGCTGCTTTAAGCCTGTATACTCTATATACGGTATCGTGGCAGGCGAAGCGAGCGCAACCGTCTTTTCCGTTATCACAATAAAAAAAGATTTCTCATACTTTAAAATATCCGTCAAAAGCCTGAAAACAACAGCCTATGGCATGGCTGCGCTTTTCATCCCTTTATCACTAAACTACATATTGACAAGCTTTTCATCCTCCGTCGAAAATGTGCTTATCCCGAGAACTCTTAAGCTCTACGGACTATCACCGGCATTGGCCCTTGACATATTCGGAACCATTTCCGGACTCACCCTTCCTGTGCTTTTATTCCCCGGTGTGCTTTGCAGCTGTGCCTGCGTGATGCTTCTGCCATCTGTTTCTGAAGCAAATGCCGCCGGAAAGGATACAAAAATCACAAAAACCATAAACTCCTGTGCCTTATTCGGACTATGCTTTGGTCTTATCTTTACATGCATATTCTATCTGCTGTCGGATTTTATAGGGGATTTTCTTTTTTCATCGAAGCTTTGTGGATATTTCCTTAGAAGACTGTGTTTTCTGTGCCCACTGATGCACATAAGCGGAATGCTCTGCAGCATACTGCACGGTCTGGGTAAAGCAAAGCAGGTGCTCTTTGTCAATCTGCTCACCTGTGCGATAAGAATTCTTATGATTATGCTTCTCGTACCCCACTATGGGATAGATGCATATCTGTGGGCTATGCTTGTGTCGCATGTGTTTATGACACTTGCTGTCGGGATTCTCACCTGCCACACAGCACACAAATAAAAAAAGCCTGCACATACTCCAGGCATACCGGAATATGTGCAGACTCATAAAATTACAGATTATACACGTGAAAGGTACTCACCTGTTCTTGTATCAATCTTGATAACATCATCTGTCTCAACAAAAAGTGGTACATAAACTGTAGCACCTGTCTCAACTGTAGCAGGCTTTGTAGCACCTGTTGCTGTATCACCCTTGAAGCCAGGCTCTGTCTCTGTAACAGTAAGCTCAACGAAAAGTGGTGGCTCAACTGCAAATACATTGCCCTTGTGTGAACAAACCTTACACATCTCGTTCTCTTTTACAAACTTGAGAGCATCGCCAACCTCATCCTTTGGTAAGTCAATCTGGTCATATGTCTCAACATCCATGAAATGATAGAAATCATCATCTGCATAAAGATACTGCATATCCTTACGGTCAATGTGTGCTGTAGGGCATTTCTCTGTTGGACGGAATGTCTTCTCAACAACACCACCACTGATGATATTCTTTAACTTTGTACGTACAAATGCTGCACCTTTTCCTGGTTTAACATGCTGAAATTCGATAATCTGATAGATGTTTCCCTCGAACTCGATAGTAACACCGTTTCTGAAATCTCCTGCTGAAATCATTAGTTACTTCCTCCTTAAATCGTGCGAGCCTAAGCTCTCTCATTCGTCCATTTTACAATAAAAAGCAATACATTTCAAGTATTTATTTTCTATTGCATGAATTTGTATTGGTTTTATATTAGTTTCTAGCCTCGATATCCGATATCATAGCTATTCTCTTTGCGTGTCTGCCGCCCTCAAACTCGGCTGTCAGATAAGCCTTTACGATATCCTTTGCAAGCTCAACACCTACAATCCTCTCACCAAAGGCTATGATATTGGCATTGTTGTGCTGTTTTACAAGGCGTGCTGTGGCTGTGTCTGAGCAAACTGCCGCACGGATTCCGTTGACCTTATTGGCTGCTATTGAGATACCCACACCGGTACCGCATATCAGTATTCCGCAGTCAAACTCGCCTGACGCCACTGCATTAGCCACCTTCTCACCATACTCCGGGTAATTGCAGCTCTCACTTGAATCTGTGCCGAAGTTGGTCACCTCGTGACCCATGCTCTCAACGTACTCCATTATTGTTTTTTTTAGCTCAACTGCTGCGTGATCGTTTCCGATTGCAATCTTCATAATATATCTGCCTCCAAAAAATTTAAATTTATAGTTAAAAATTATTTATTTACTTTCTTTAAATGCTTCTTGTAGCATGCAATTACAGGCTTTTCAATAAAGCGCTTAAGCACAATCTGTATCTCCTCATGTGGGTCAATAGGTGCTACAAGTATTGATCTGATGCCCGTAAGATTAGCTCCGATGATATCCGTAAATATCTGATCTCCCACAAAAAGAGTGTTTTTCGTATCTGTGCCAAGCCTCTCCATTGCTGTACGATAGCCTGATGGCTTGGGCTTTCCTGCCTTGTAGATATACTTTATCCCAACCTGCTTAGCAAAGCTCTTCACACGCGGCTCCTTGTTGTTTGAGAGCACAAGGCACGAAAAACCAAGCTCCTTAAGGTGCTTAAACAAAGCAATCGCCCGCTCATCAGCAGGCGAACCATGAGTCACAAGGGTGTTGTCGATATCAAAAATAATGCCCCTGTAGCCCTCCTTATATAATTTATCAAAATCTATGCTGTATGTCGAGTCAATGTACTCTCCCGGGTATAAAAAACTCATAGTATAAAATTCTCTGTCTCCCTGTTAATCTGTTCATTCAAGGCTGCCTGCTGCATAACGGTGACATCCGCACTGCCAACAAAACGCTGATACTGCTGCAATACCTTATCCTTGTCTAAATCGGATACAGCCTTTGCGACATCAAGTGTGCTGATATCACTGTCAGCACCCTTAAGCTCATAGCTCGCATTGGAATCATATGTATTTGCATAATCAAGCGAGGTAAAGCTCTGCCTTGCCCTTGCAGCCTCATGATCAGCCGTATCATCAGCAATGGATTGCTGTGAAGCTGTGTCATCCACTGCCTGCTTCGAACTCATAATCTGGCTGTTTCTAAGCTCGTTTACCCTTATGGAATTGTATGAATAAAAGCCTTCGCTCGGGCGAATACCGGAAATGTTCATACGCACCTTCCCATCATGTTTTAAATAAATCCTGCTGCCTAAACACTATTTGGTGTCAAGCATCTTTTTAAGCTCTGTCATAAATGTATTGACATCCTTAAACTCTCTGTAAACCGACGCAAACCTCACATATGCTACCGCATCAAGGTCCTTTAATCTGTCCATAATCAGCTCTCCGATGAGTGATGTAGGGATTTCCTTTTCCTCTCTGGCAAAGATTTCTATCTCGACCTCATCTACAAGCTTTGAGATTGTATCTGCTGAAATCGGTCTCTTGTGACATGCAAGAAGCACGCCCTTTTCAATCTTGGAGCGGTCATACTGCTCTCTGTTGTTATCCTTTTTTATAACGATGAGCGGGATTGTCTCCACCTTCTCATATGTAGTGAAACGCTTACCGCAATCATCGCACAGCCTTCTGCGCCTGATAGAGCTGTTGTCATCAGCCGGTCTTGAGTCTATTACCCTTGTGTTGTCACTACTGCAAAATGGACACTTCATGCTGTACCCTCCGTAGGTATCATATAGTATGAAGAAGCAAAATATCTTTGTTTCTCATTATAATACTTCAAATCATCATCTGTATTTAAAAAGACCTATACATATTTTAGTATATATATACTAATTTTCGTTGTCAATATGTTTTGTACTGATTTTGACTTTTTTATAATTTTTTTGTATTTATAAAATCATAACAGCTTGCGCCGCATATCAGACTCACATATATTTACCAATATTATATCGGGTCCAATCTTCACAATCTTAACCCATGGAATACAATATTCATAATCCCTGCAAAATATTCCCATATATTTTCCCGGTCCCGGCACGATAATCGCACAGATTTTGCCACAGACCGGATCAAACTCCAAATCCCGTACGTGTCCGATGAACCTGCCCTCCTCCACGCTCACAACCTCTTTTTCGCATAAATCCAGAAAACGCATAAAACAGACCTCCCTTGGTCTATCTTATGCGTTTCTTTTTGATTTTGTGCTTATAAAAGCGTTTTATTCATAAAATTATACATTAAATCTGAAAAGAATTACATCTCCGTCCTTAACAACGTACTCTTTTCCTTCCATGCCTACAATTCCCTTTTCTCTTGCGGCTGCAAGGCTTCCGTTGTCGAGAAGATCCTGATAGTTGACTACCTCCGCCTTGATGAAGCCACGCTCGAAATCAGTATGTATCTTGCCGGCTGCCTGTGGTGCCTTTGTACCTTTCTTTATAGTCCATGCACGGCACTCATCCTCTCCTGCTGTGAGGAAGGAAATAAGTCCTAGAAGTGAATAGCTGGCTGCTACAAGCTTATCGAGACCGCTTGACTCAACACCTAAATCCTCAAGGTACTCCTTCTTTTCGTCCTCATCGAGATCTGCAAGCTCCTGCTCAATCTGTGCACAGATAACAAATACCTCTGCGCCCTCTTCCTTTGCCATTTCTCTTACCTTTGCAACATGCGGATTGCTTGCGCCGTCATCTGCGAGGTCATCCTCTGATACGTTTGCTGCGTAGATGGTAGGCTTTGCTGTAAGGAGATTATATCCCTTGAACCAAAGCTGTGCATCCTCATCATCAGGCACTTCAAAGGTTCTGGCCATCTTTCCGTCCTCAAGATGAGCCTTTACTGCCTCAACAAGCTCAAGCTCCTTTGCAAGTGTCTTGTCCATTCTTGCCTGCTTTGCAATCTTTGCAATTCGCCTGTCGAGAATCTCAACATCCGAGAAAATAAGCTCAAGATTGATTGTCTCGATATCTCTTGCAGGATCTACAGAGCCATCTACATGGATGATGTTTGTGTCCTCAAAGCAGCGCACTACGTGTACTATTGCATCTACCTCACGGATATTTGCAAGGAACTGGTTTCCAAGTCCCTCACCCTTACTGGCGCCTTTCACAAGACCTGCGATATCAACAAATTCGATAGTTGCAGGTGTAACCTTCTTTGTGTGATAGAGCTCTCCGAGCTTTACGATTCTCTCGTCAGGCACTGAAACAATACCTACGTTTGGGTCGATTGTAGCAAAAGGATAGTTTGCTGAAAGCGCTCCTGCCTTTGTGAGTGAGTTGAATAATGTAGACTTTCCGACGTTCGGAAGTCCGACTATGCCGAGTTTCATGGTATATATATCTCCTTTAAATTGATTTCATATGTATTTTGTGTATCGGATGTTTGTTGATACAACTATGTAGTGTACCACATTGTAAAAGATTTGTATATAATCTTACGAAAAAACCTCCCCTCACATAACCTGATGTGCGGGAAGGTTTTCACATTTTATTATTCACTTACCATCTCATCGCACTTAATCTGCTCGATATGTATGGCAAGATAGCCTGTTTCATTGTCCAAAAACTCATGATTTAAGTCCTTTCCAAGCTCCTTACATATCTCACTGGCCAGTGCGAATGACTCCGGGTAATTTTTCTCGATAAACTGATTGAGATCAACCTTTAATTTTTCTCCGGTCGCGGCTCTTGATACCATGTGGCGGATATGGTTCATGAGGCGGTTGTAGGCCATAGTAGTGACATCTATGTGCTTTCCGATCTTTTCCTCTATAAAAAATGTGGCGCATTTTCGAACTGCTGCCGCCATCTCCATGGCATCCGATACCTTTGAATTGTTTAAGGATGTATGAATATGAAGAGTAATGTAGCCGATCTCATCATCAATTATATCAATTTGTTTTTTATCCTTTAGTATATGGCGTATATTCTCAGCTATCTTGTACTCCCTATAAAACATCACACGGATGTCATCGTTTAAAGGATTGCTGATCTGTTCTTTGTTTTCCATACGCTTTACAGCAAATGCTATATGATCTGCCATAGGAAACAATATGCTTCTGTCTATATGTCCAAACTCATGCTCTGCATTATCGAGCAGTGTGTTTGCAATCTCAAGATACTCCGGCTCGATGGATTTTACTATATCCTTTGCCGGACCTCTGTCCCTTGTCTGGGTCAGCTCATACAGTGAATCCTCATCCGTTGGCTCGACAGACTGCGTGATTTTCTTTCCAAATCCCACACCCTTGCCGACTATAAGATATTCTCTTGCGCTCTTGTCCTTAACCGCAAGCACTGTATTGTGATTTAAGACCTTTGTGATTCTGTACATATCGTTCCCCTGACATCTTATTACTTCTCGTAGGTGTCAACTGCGTAGAGAGGCTCTCCTGCCTTAATTGCTCCGTCTGTGATGAGGCGAATTTTCTGATTATCTTTTAGCTCTGTGCAGATGACAGGAGTGGTAACTGATGGTGCGTTCGCCTTTAAGTAGTCAAGGTCAAGCTTCATGAGCACATCGCCCTTATTGACATGCTGACCTGCCTCAACCTGTACATCAAATCCTTTACCCTCGAGCTTTACTGTATCAATTCCTACATGGATTATCATACCAATTCCTGAGTCGGTTGTAAATCCCAAAGCATGCTTTGTATCAAAAACGAATAAAACCGTTCCATCCTCAGGTGCTACAACTACTCCATCCTCAGGTGTGACTACCGCTCCGTCACCCATCATTTTGCTGGCAAATGCCTCATCCGGCGCTGTTGAAAGGTCTGCTGCAATTCCTGTCATAGGACTTGAGATGATGACTGTGCTTGTCGGCTCTTTTACGTCGCCGGCTTCCTTTTCTGCTTTCACATCAGATTCCTGTGCTTTATCTGAAGCTGCATTTTCGTTCTTTGCTTCATCTGTGCCTGCTGTATTATTTTCTACTGCATCATCCTCGAAGTGCTCCTCTGTCACACTCGCAAGATAATCCTCCAGGTCTGATTTTATCACTGTTACTCTTGGTCCATAGATAATCTGTACGCCCTGTCCCTTGTGCACAACTCCTGATGCTCCTGTTGATTTAAGAAGCGCATCGTTTACCTTGTCAGGGTCAATTACTGTGATACGAAGCCTTGTCGCACAGCAGTCCACATCTGAGATATTGACTTTGCCGCCGAGACCTCGTGATATAGTCTGCGAGAGCTCGTCTACAGCCGCTTTGTCGTCAGAAGCTTTTGTATCCTTGGCAGCTTTTCTTGCATTTACATCTGCCTTGGTGTAGAGCTTTGTCTCTGTATCGTCATCCTCACGGCCCGGAGTCTTGAAATCAAACTTCTTTATAAGGAAGCTGAAAATAAAGTAATACAGTAAGAAATATACTATTCCCACCGGAATCACGAGCAGCCAGCTTGTCTTTTCATTTCCCTGCAATATACCAAACAGGAAGAAATCAAGTAATCCTCCTGAGAAAGTAAGTCCTACAGCGATGTTTAAAATATGTGCTATCATGTATGCGCTTCCTGCGAGCACTACCTGTACTGCAAAGAGAGCCGGTGCTACGAAAAGGAATGAGAACTCAAGAGGCTCTGTGATTCCTGTAAACATACATGCAAGTGTTGCAGAAAGTAAAAGGCTTCCTGCCTGTTTTTTCTTTTCCGGCTTTGCACATTTATACATTGCAAGTGCTGCTCCCGGAAGACCAAAAATCATGAAAATGAACTCTCCCGAAAAATATCTTGTGGCATCGGCACTGAAATGTGCGATGTTTGCAGAGTCAGCAAGCTGTGCGAAGAAGATGTTCTGTCCACCCTCAACCATATGTCCAGCAACCTCCATCGTTCCACCGACTGCTGTCTGCCAGAACGGCATGTAAAATACATGGTGCAGTCCGAATGGAATAAGAGCTCTCTTTATAATACCAAAGAGAAGTGTTCCGAAATATCCTGTTCCTGTCACCACTCCGCCGAGTGCATAGATTCCGTTCTGCACAGTAGGCCAGATAAAATACATTAAGATTCCTACAAAAAGATATGCCACTGTTGAAATGATAGGCACAAATCTTGTTCCACCGAAAAATGACAATGCATTCGGCAGCTCAATCTTGTAGAAACGGTTGTGCAGTGCTGCCACTCCCAGTCCTACGATAATTCCGCCAAACACACCCATCTGCAGTGACTGGATACCACATACTGATGTGATGGTTCCATCAAGCACATCCTTTGCAATACTTCCGTCTGCAAGGATTTTTCCGGAAATCTTGAGCATCGCATTGATTGATACATTCATAACAAAGTATGCTATGACTGCTGAAAGTGCTGACACCTCTTTTTCCTTCTTTGCCATTCCGATTGCTACTCCGACCGCAAAAATGAGCGGAAGGTTATCGAATATGGCACTTCCGACCGCATTCATGATTACAAGAAGTGCATGGAGTATAGTCTTATCTCCGAGCAGCCACTGTAAACCATAGGTCTCAATTGTTGTGGTGTTGGTGAATGAGCTTCCGAGTCCTAAAAGCAAGCCTGCTACCGGAAGGATTGCGATTGGAAGCATGAAGCTTCGTCCTACTCTCTGCAGGACACCAAAAATTTTGTCTTTCATGAGCTTTTCCTCCTATAAATGCAGGGTATGTACCGATTTGCACCTATCATTCTTTTTTGCTCCAGCAACAAAAAGGAGGCACTTATCATACACTAACCCTGTTAAAAGTTATGTACGACAAATGCCTCCCTAAAAGTAACACGTCTGCTTAAGTTTATATCACAGAAGCCTTATTATTTCAACACAATTTTCCTTACGAGTTTATTTTTTGTTAATCATGCTGTTTTTATACATGTTTTTTTGTGAATTATGTCTAATGTCTTTTTTCTCCAGACGCCTCCATGTTTCCACTATCATAAAGCATTCTTCCCCTGTGATGCCCTCTGATGAATACACAGCCTTTTGTATGATGCGCATGTACTCGTCCCAGTGGATTCCGCAATAATCCGGTCCGCAGTATTTTTCCTTCAGGTTAGCCAGATAAAGCTCATCTGTCCTGTTTTTTGAAGGATGTCCCAGTCCTTTGTAGATGCGGTTGTTTATCATTATTGCTGCCCTGCTGTAACGGCCTTTTTTCACCCTTTTTGCGAGTCTTGCTTCCCACAAAATATTTCTTCGCCTTTTGATATAAACTATGATGGCTGTAAGTGCAGTCAGAAAAATCACACAGAGTGAGGTTTTTAAAATCACCGGTGGTATATGAGGTCTCGTTTTTAAGTTCTGAGCATCTGTACGTTTATCCGCACCTGACTGTGAACCATAAGCCTTCTCACTGCCATCACCTGATGTACTGTTTGCTGCAGCTTTTGATGTATCATCTTTTGCTGTGTCATCATTTTCTGCATCTGTATTTTTTGTATCTTCATTTGCTGCATCTTCATCCAGTTTATCTTCATCTGCCGCAGTATCATTCATATGCTCACTATCATTATAAGCAGCACCGGTGTTTGTTTTCTTTCCGTTGACACCAATATAGTCAAACGGATTCTCACCTGTCACATACTCAAAATATCCCGGTGTCATCTCCACCGGAATCCATCCGAAATCATCCAGATATATTTCAACCCAGGCATGCGACTGCGAATCCTTCACCTCACATATATCCTCATCATTTTCACCGGATTTGAAGCTGTCCTCCTTTGCACAGTATCCGCTTACATAACGGCATGGAACGCCCATCTGTCTGAGTATCATCGTGCCAGCCGATGCAAAATGCACACAAAAGCCCTGTCTGCTATTTGAGAGGAAATTTTCAACTACATCCTTACCGCCTGTGGAGGGAGGATTTTTGCTGTACTTAAAATTCTTCGATGTCAGAAACTGCTGCACCAGCTGTGCTGCCGCAATCCTGTTGGCATCATTTTCTCTTATATAGCCTGTGTACATCATATTGCTTGTGAGCTGTCCTGTCCTAAGAAGCCACTTTGCATCTTCCGCAACAATCCCGTCACCACCCTGCTTTGCAGTATAGTTTTCCATTACATAATTATTGTATGCCGCATAGAAATCATTGTTGACCTCAAGAGGCTGCTCGGGCTCAAGGCTGGACGTTTCCAGACTACCATCGAAAAAGCCGGGACACGCCGACACCTCGATAGTCTTTGTCCCTTTATCCTTTGTGATAAAAAAGTCTTCGTCAAAATCTATATCACCCTTGGCATCTATACTGTATGGGTCGATACAGTACGGCAAATAGGTGTATTTGGTGGAAAGCTTCTCCATCGTGATTGTATACTTTTCGGTGGCCGGATTGGTCTCATCATCATAATAACCATCGAGCAGCGTTGCTAATCCGATTGTAGTCTGCCAGGCTGTCATCCTTGAAGCATCATGATACTCTTTTTCCATCCCGGAAAAATCAGACTTTTTAATCCATCTGCCATTCTCATAGGTATCACCGTAGAAGCTTCTCAGATAAATATTAGAAGGCGCTCCTGACTTTGCTTCTACCGTCATCACTGTTTTTTCACTGTAGCTTGGATAGTGATTACTAACCGTGCCATCCTGTAAATCAATCCCCACGCTGAAGAATGATTTTACGCTGCCCTCCAAATCTTTTTGAAAGGCAAGCATCTGCGGCTTTTTATCGGCAAGCGTATCAGCAAGAGGTTTAAATGTAAATACACATATGAAAAGTATTGCTGACACTGCTGCCATATATAAAAAAGACGACGCTATCCTTAAAACCTCATTGCCCTGTGCACTGCCATTTGCATCATATCCTGCCACTGTGCGTGCGTTGCCATCTGCGATAAGACACCAGAGTGTACACAGCGTGAGCATAACAACCTCGCTGACACTTGGGCTTTTGCCTATGCACAGCTGTACCGCAAGCATAAGCGTTGGAAATAATGTGAGCATGCGTCTTCTTTTAATTTGAACCGCCAGTGTCACCAGCAAAAGCATAACTATAAACGACACAAAGCCAACAAATGCCCCCGCAAAGGCTTTATCGCCCTTTGGACAGACAAACGAAGTGCCATAGTACACATTTATTATCTCAAGATACCTGCCCTTTACATACAAAAAGCCGTCTTTTATATGCTCTGCAGCCTGCCAGTTTGCAATAAACACTCCAAGCAGAAATACAAGCAGCAGCCCCGTATTTATCGCATGGCGCACCCATTTTCTTGTGTCAAGCGATGTAAGCCTGTTTATAAAGCCGCTTATCACCGAAAAAATAAACAGCCACACATACACATAATATGGGCATCTCACATGTGAAACGGTCGTATTCACAACAGACACTGCACACACCGTAAGAAGTACTGCGGCAGCTGCATTGGCAAGCTCAGTAAGCAGGACACCAAGCACTGTAAATGCATTATTATAATCAGGCTTTATCTCATTTGTATCAGATCTCTGCCATCTGCTTTTCCTAAATGACAATCTCGTTTTTTTCATCCGCTCTGCCAACTATCTCCTCTCCCCTTTTTATCTGAAGTCTTCCGTCCACGCTAAACAGACACACAAGCTTTTCTGCCCGGTACTTTTCCTCATACAAAAAAAGCGCATCATTTTTTGTATCCGGCTTTATTTTAAGAAAACTGTTCAAAAATATGTAAAAGCCCTCCTCGTCATCCACTCTGGCTCTCACAATATCGTTTATGGCGGTATCATACCACGCCACATAATGAGAGCATTTTTGATCCATAAGCGAAAAGGAAAGTGAGACAAGAAGCTTCATAAAAGCATCCGCCTGTCTGCCTTTCTTTATCCCCTTTAAGTCTGCAACTATGGCCACGGCACATGCCTTTGGCAGGCTGTTTTCCTTTACCATCAGCTCATCAGTCCTTGCAGAAAGCTTCCAGTGCACACTCTGCAGCCTGTCACCGTTTTGAAACTCTCTGACATCAAACAGCTCTGACGGATCATATCCCGGTCTTAAATCATCATAGATATCAGAATCCCCAAAGAAATTTCTCACTCTGTCCGTTATCCTGACAGGAATCTCATCAATCTGCGGCATCACCTCAACATTTGCATATTTTTTAACTCTTTTCGTGACATAAAAAAGCCTTGAAAAATCATATAGCTTTATCCTTACAAGCTCAAATTCATAATTGCCGCATAGGTTCACACTGTACAAAAAATCACTGCCTCCCGACAGCCATTTTGTGCTTTTTTCGCCGGATAAATTATTTTTCACCGTTACACGGTATTTTACACCATCGAAGCCTGCCTCCTTCAGCCGGCAGGAAAGACTTACCCTGATACTCTCGCCCTGTGTGGCGATAGCTATCGGAATGTTTATAGCTGCCACTGCCCGGTGCACCTTTACAAGCAATGCTATAAATGTCAGCACCATAAACACACACATAAAGCAGCCAAGCAGTGCCAGCGCAGCATTACCGTATATCATCGACATATAAAAAACTATTGCCGCAGTAATTATTCCTATCAAAAAACTAATCACGATTACCTGCCTTTTTCACATAAGTTGTCGGCTGTTTAACAGCCTTTAGTATCTCATCTATCACTGAAAGCTCTGATACATGTGATACTCTCGCCTTGGTATTTAGCACGATTCTGTGCTTTGTCACATCCGCAAATACAGAAACCACATCAGATGGTATGACATAGCTTCGCCCACTCAGATACGCATATGCCTTTGCCATCCTAACACACGCAATCGTACCTCTCGGACTCACTCCCAGCTCAATGTACGGACTTGTCCTTGTCGCATCAACCAGATCCACAATGTACGAGTAAATACTGTCATGTATAAACACCTGCTCAACCTCTCCCTGCATCTCAACAAGTCCCTGTGCATTCATAACAGGCTTTATCGTATACTCATCAGCCTTCACACTTTTGCCCTTTGCGATATCCACCTCTGCATCATGTGAAGGATATCCCATGCTCATACATATCATAAACCTGTCAAGCTGTGACTCCGGCAACAGCTGTGTACCGGCGCTGCCCTTTGGATTTTGAGTGGCCATCACTATAAACGGCTCCGGGACCTTCCTGCTTGTTCCATCCACAGTGACATTTCCCTCCTCCATAACCTCCAGAAGCGCCGACTGTGTTTTGGGACTTGTCCTGTTAATCTCATCTGCCAGAAACAGATTACACATCACAGCGCCCTCGTGGTACACAAACTCTCCGGTCTGCTTCTGATACATCGAAAAGCCAAGTATATCAGCAGGCAGCACATCCGGAGTGAACTGTACTCTGTGATTCACAAGCGCCATCGCCCTTGAAAAAGCTACTGCAAGCGTAGTCTTTCCCACTCCCGGCACATCCTCAAGCAGTATATGTCCACCTGCCAAAAAGGCAGCAAATGCCTTGATGATACAATCATCCTTGCCCTTTACTGCCTTTTTTACTTCGTCTATCACTAACTGTGCATTATTCATTTGTCTTATCCCCCGGTTAATCATTTTAAACTGCCGATGATCATCTTCATCATCTTATTCATAAATAGCTATATATATTTTACATATTTAGTATCAATATTTCAACTTTTATCCCTTAAATTAAACAATTCTTAAAATTAATCATCTCCGCTGCTACACTGTTCCGGTGATGACAAGTGTGCTCTCACCCGGTGTGACAACCCACGCTCCTGTTGTGCTATCCTGTGTATAGGTTGCAGCCGGAACAGTGATTGCACCTGCCGTGCTCGAAAATGTGCCTGTCGCCTCATTGTAAGTGTAATCTGTAGCTGCAGTCCAGGCTGTGCCGTTTAATGCGGCTGTAAGATTGTTCAAAACCGGAGCAAATGTGTCTGTTATAACCACGCCTGTGGTATTGGTTGCCGCAACGCTTCCGTAGTTTTGAATCCTGAAGGTATAGGTCAGTGTACCGTTTTCCGTCACAGGAACAGGGCTTACTGACTTAGTAATTGCAAGATTTGGCGCAGCCTCGGCATTTACTGTCTCTGCTGCTGTGACCGGAGTGATTCCGGTGCCACTAACTGTAGCAGTGTTTGTGACTGCAGCCTCTATGCCAAGAGGAGCATACTCATTTAACGCTGCCTCATAGATGACAGTTGCATTGCCACCTGCAGGGACATTTATGCCTGTTATGCTAAGAGGCGGTCCCTGGGTTACTGCAGGCGCTGCCTGGAGTGTGCCGTTTGTATAGTATTTTGCGGTGTTATTCACATAGGTTAATGGTACAAGAGTGTTGGTGTTAAAGGTATAAGCACCTAGATTGTCAGAAAGTGTCAGACCGTTTATTGCGGTATTTCCGGAGTTTACGATACTCACCACATAAGTTATTGTATCGTTTTGATTGTAGGTGTTTTTGACTGCTGTTTTCGTAGCAGAAAGCACCTCCAGTATTTCTCCGACTGCTATATTTGAATTGGCTACATTGTTGCCATAACGAAGCTGTGCCTGATTAGTAAATCGTGCCATATATTTTCCATCCTTTCATATATTCAGGTATGGTTTAATATATGACACAAATCTACAAATGACACAGATTATCTACTGTCCTGTTTATTTTTCTCCACATCAGCCTTTTTGATAAGCTCAAGAAGCTTTTCAAGCTCTTCCTCATCCACGCCGGTGTAGCCCGAAAGCTCACTAAGGCTCGGCTCGAAACCCTTATCGGATTTTAGTTTCTCCACTGCACGGTTTACTAATGAAACCTTTCCTACCACAGTATTCTCGCTCTCATCCTCACCGGTCTGCTCCCTGATACACTCTTTCATAGACTCCTCTATGGCATCCAGAAGCTCTTTTTCCACATCTATCTCATCCCCGCAGCCGCAGAGCTCGGTAAGGCACATGAAAAGCCCCATATTTCCTTCCTGCACTACGTCCTCAAAGCCCTCTGATGTAACTGCAAGCTTCTTTGCCATGGCAAGTACACTTTTGAGCCAGAAATTTGATATAGTGTGTATCACACTTTCATCACCCGCGAGCAGCTTTTTGTACATATCGTCCTGCTCGGCTTTCGTGTAATCAGGCATCTCTTCAAGCTCCTCAAGATACATCCTGAACATAGGTGAATCTGGTATGAGACTGTCCTCATCTATGTCAGGCTCAGCTTCATTATCCTGATTATCTGTATTATTTTTTCCACCTGCTATGGCATCCATCGAATCGCCTTCTGAGTAAATTATATTGTTCAATGCAGCATTTTCAGACGCTTCATCCCCATGTAATTCGTCCTCATTTGATTCATCCTCATAATCGCCTGCACTCTCATTCTCCTGCTCATGCGGTGTGATGAGAAATTCAAATACCATGTCCTCCTGTGCCTTATTGAGCTCCATATCCTTAAAATAAGACATGATTTCATCTCTGCCTATCGGCTCCGCTGAAGTACGGATAATCTCGGCCACGCTCTGTACTGTCTCTATAAAAGTATTCTGATCTAACATGTTTTACACTCTCCTGTCTGATTTCCAAAAAATACATAACTATATCAATCCCTGGATAAAAATAAACAAAATTAAAAGCGGCAGTATGAACTGAAAATACGGCTTAAGCTTCCTTGAAATCTTAAGTCCTGCTCCTGTATTTGCCTCATCTATATACTTATCAAAGCCCCAGCCCCACTTTGTCACGCAAAAAAGCAGATAGACAAGGGAGCCAATCGGAAGAAGCAGATTGCTTACCATAAAGTCCTCGCTGTCAAGCACATCCCTGCCTCCTATGAGGTGCAGATTGCTCCACACATTGTATCCAAGCACACACGGCATACTTGCAATGAGAATTATCACTCCATTTACGAGCGCAGCCTTGTTTCTGGACCAGCCAAACATATCAATGGCAAATGACATGATATTCTCAAATACTGCGATAACGGTTGAAAAGCTTGCAAAGGTCATAAACATGAAGAAAAGGCAACCCCATATACGGCCTCCCTGCATATTTACAAATACATTTGGCAAAGTGATAAAGATAAGGCTCGGACCTGCGCCTACCTCCACCCCATAGCTAAAGCAAGCCGGGAAAATGATAAGACCTGACATTATAGCCACAAATGTATCAAGAGCACATATTTTGGCACCCTCACCTGTAAGAGTATGTTCCTTTCCCATATAGCTGCCGAATATCTCCATCGCAGCTACACCCAGACTCAGCGTAAAAAACGCCTGATTCATGGCTGCTGTTATGACATTCTTTATTCCAATCTCAGAAACCGCATCCAGATTTGGAACAAGATAAAATTTCACTCCTTCCAATGCCCCTGAAAGCGTGATACTGTGCACTGCAAGGACTATAATAAGTAAAAGCAGAGCACTCATCATAAATTTACTGATTTTCTCAAGTCCATTCTGCAGACCACGGCTGCACACCAAAAAGCCAAGTACTACCGTAATTATCATCCAAAAAGCCATCTGCTTTGGATTTGCAAGGAGGCTTCCAAATGCAGCTGCCGCATCATCTGCATTCATGCCTGATGTAAAATCTCCCTTTAGGAATTTAAAGAAATACGCAACCATCCAGCCTGAGACTGTTGTGTAATACATCATGAGCATGTAGCAGCCAAACATGGCTATCCATCCGTGAATATGCCATTTACTGCCCTCCTTCTCAAGTGCCTTGTAGCTCATCACAGCACTTTTTCTGCTGGCTCGGCCTACAGCAAGCTCCATGGTAAGCACCGGAAGCCCCATGCATACCAGAAATATAAGGTAAAACAGTACAAAAATGCCTCCACCATTTTGCCCTGTCACATACGGAAAACGCCATACATTGCCTATTCCTATAGCGCATCCTGCACTTACCAGTATAAATCCCAGACGTGATTTAAATGATTCTCTTTTCATATATATCTCTCCTATTGTTATTGCGTTACGTTATCACCCTGCTGTGAGCATTGACTATTGCTTTGTGCTTTATTACTCTCCTCAAAGACTCGCAGCTCCTTTATTGCCTGTCCACCCATCAGATAGAGAATACCTGTATTGAATATAGTCATAAGGCCGATTCCTACATCTCCGAGATCCCAGACAAATGTGTATGCCGCGATACCGCCTACAAACAGCATAACAAGAGCCAGCACCTTGTACATGGTCTGTGAAATCCAGTTATCACCAAACAGGTACGCGACATTGCCCCTTGCGTAAAAAAGTATACCAAGGAAGGTGGAAAAGCTAAATAAAAACAATGTGACTGCTATAAAAATAACTCCAAAATCTCCAAGATGATACCTCATAGCTGACTGTAATAAATCCATGCCCTCTTTCCCTGCCACTATATTCTCCGGTGCAGTGAGCATGATCATTGCCGTACAGCTGCAAATCACTATCGTATCTATAAATACACCGAGCGCCTGCGTCAGTCCTGCCTTTACAGGAGTATCGCACTCTGCCGCCGCTGCAGCGCATGGAGCTGAGCCTGAGCCTGCCTCATTTGAAAAAAGACCTCTCTTTACACCATTCATGAGCACCGCTCCAAAGCCTCCCGCAGCCACCTGCCTGATACCGAAGGCTTCCTCAAATATCCTTGAAAAAACCGATGGCATCATGCCTATATTTTTAATTATGATAAAAATGGTTATGGCAAAATAGCACACCGCCATGATAGGAACAACTATGTCAAGCACCTTTACCGTAGCATTTTTCCTAAGCACTATTACAGCAGCCACTGCAACTAAAATTACGGTAGTGTAAATAGGTGGTATGCCAAATGCATTTTCAAATGACGATGTAACTGAATTGCTTATAACCTGACTTATGCCACACCAGCAGATTAGTCCGGATATAGCAAACAAAACAGCTATAATAACATGTTTTTTCTTTTTGCCTGATTTATCCTCAAAGTAGTGGTGTATGTAATACGCCGGACCTCCACGATAGCCTGAGTACAATGGATCCGGCTCCTTGTGAAGCTGTGCCAGTGTAGCCTCCACAAAAGCCGTGGATGAACCTATAATGGCTGTTATCCACATCCAGAAAACCGCACCTGCGCCTCCCACTGATATGGCAGCCACAACGCCAACCAGATTACCCATGCCCACTCTCGTCGCCGTAGAGACAATGAGTGTCTGGAACGTGGACAGGCTGTCCTTATTTTCCTTTTTACCTGTCAGCGCCTTTATCATGTCCGGAAACATTCTGATTGGTAAAAGTCTTGTCCTTACAGTGAAATAAATTCCTGTCGGAATCAAAAGAATTATGAGCAGTGAGATTCCCACGCTCCCACCGCCGGGCAGTGGAATGTGTATCAGATCTCCCCACAAGAAAGAATAAACTTTTTCAATAAGTGCTACTATCATAGTAAATATCGTCCCCTTAGTTTTCATTGCTTCAACGCATTGAAGATGAAGCCAGTATTACTATGATACAATATGAGCAGGAAACTTTCAATATATTCTGTTTTTTTGTTCTGTTTTTTCTTTCACAAACAGTAATAAATACACTATAAGTCCCTTGCATATGAGATTATAATTCCTTATAATGATATAGTTGAATATTCAAAAGATATACGCCCTGGGAGATAAATAATGATAAAACTAATAGCAACAGATATAGACGGAACACTTGTAAAGGACGGCTCACTGCTCATAGATCCTGAGTACATGTCTGTCATCGACAGGCTCATAGACAAAGGAATAATATTTGTAGTCTGTTCCGGCAGACAGTTTTCAAGCGAATTTAAGCTGTTTGCTCCGATAAAGCACAAGCTTTTGTATATAACAGACGGAGGAACAGTCGTGCGCACTCCAAAGGAAATCCTAAAAACCTATCCTATGGACGAGGATATATGGAAGGGCATGTGCCGGATGGTCCGCGATGAGCTTCCTGCATGCGATTACTTTGCTGCTACTCCTGATTTCTGCTTTGCAGAGGATGGTGGCAGCCCAATCTTTCACCTGCTTCGTGATTCATACGGCTTTGAGATGCGTGAGGTTGATGACATCACAAGGCTTGACAGAAATGACATCATCAAATTCACTGTCTTTCATCCCGACAAATGTGAAGAGCTGTGTACACCGGTTTTCATTCCGGCATGGAATAAAAAAGCTCACCTGGCAGCCGCCGGCAAGGAATGGGTAGACTGCAACGCAAAGGGTGTCAGCAAATGGACTGCACTCTCATACCTCATAGACAGATTCGACCTGCTTCCGGACGAGGTATGCTGTTTCGGTGACAATCTGAATGATATTGAGATGCTTCAAAATGCCGGTATAAGCTACGCCGTGTCAAATGCCCGCCAGGAAGTTATCGCAGCCGCAAAACACACCTGTGCGCCTTACTGGGAAAACGGAGTACTTAGTGTTTTAAAGTCTTTTTTATAATTTTTTAAATTTTTTAAAAAAAGTACTTGCATTTTTGTAAAACCCTGTGTATAATATCATTTGTCCGTGTGACACAGATATTCACACAGATGTTTGCGCTTCTAGCTCATTTGGTAGAGCACCTGACTCTTAAT
>OGLJ01001170.1_pt1 | contig 23335 bp, 20 predicted proteins | sample 1572801 | NCBI WGS metagenome assembly OGLJ01 (sample SAMEA2581877, study PRJEB24529) | metagenome | biome: Human gut stool | place: China | collected 2011
CGGAGGTTTCCTCCTTTTTTTATGAACAATTCTGAATATCGTTCACTATTAAATATCCCAAAATATGAAACAGAAATACGAGTTTAAGAGCATTGTAGCGGAAACATTGCTTATTCCGCTATACATGAGAGCCAAAGAAAGCAGCCGGAATAATCCCATCCTATATGACAAGACTGCGGAATGGCTGGCGGACAGTTTGGAATACGATTATTCCCAGTTCGACGGGGCAAAGTTGAGCGAAGTGGGATGTGTGGTGCGTGGATGGTATTTTGATTGCGCCGTGCGCCGATTTATTAAGACACATTCGCATCCGGTCGTGGTCAATGTGGGATGTGGACTGGATACCCGTTTCCAGCGTATCGGAAGTCAGAAAGCAGTCTTTTATGATTTGGATTTGCCTGAGGTCATTGCTCTACGCCGGGAATTGATACCCGAACAGCCGGACAATGTCTATATTGAAGCGTCTTTGTTGGAGACCGACTGGATGGATGACTTGCGTCGGAAGCATCCCGATGCAGAATTTATCTTCATCGTGGAGGGGGTACTGATGTACTTCTACGAGAAGCAAGTAAAAGCCTTCCTGCATCACGTGGCAAGCCGTTTCGGGGGAGGTGAATTGTGGTTTGACGTGTGCGGCACGATAATGAGCCGACATGGTGTGAAGCCCGATTCGCTCCGCAAGCACGAGGCTCAAATCCGTTCCGGCATAAGCAACGGGCATGTGGTGGAACAATGGGAACCGTCTTTAAAGCTCATTGAACAGGCTAACTACATGAAGTTCTTCCGTTCACGCTGGGGATTTTTCTTCGGACAGATATTGGGGCGCATCCCTTGGCTTTGCTACAAATTCAGTTCATTGCTCGGATATAAAATCACATCAAAATAGCGTAATAATAATGGAAAAGTCAAAAAAGAAAAAAGGTTTGTCCCGTCTGTTCGAGATAGCGGGACAAAGGAAAGGCCTGCTTATATTGGCAGGTCTGCTGTCGGCTGGCAGCGCGGTGTGTATGCTTGTGCCTTATTGGGCTGTTTATGAAATTTTGAAAGAGTTGCTGTCGAATGGCTCCAATCTTTCCGCTTTGGACGGAACGGACATGATGCGTTGGGGATGGATTGCATTTGGAGGGCTTGTTGGCGGATTGATATTGCTCTATGCCGCCCTGATGTCCTCACATGTGGCTGCATTCCGTATCTTGTATGGGTTGCGTGTCCGTTTGTCCGAGCATATCGGCAAGCTCCCGTTGGGGTATCTGAACAACACCTCTACGGGAGCCATCAAGAAAACAATGGACCAGAATATCGAGAAAATAGAGGGATTCATCGCCCATACCATTCCGGATTTGGTCAATGTAGTGGCTACGGTGGCGGTCATGCTGGTCATCTTTTTCTCATTGGATGTATGGCTGACGGTGGTCTGCCTGGCGGTCGTGGTGCTCAGCCTTTTCCTCCAATTCTCCAACTTCATGGGTAAAAGGGCAAGAGAGTTCATGTCCATCTATTACGATGCGCAGGAAAAGATGAGCGCATCTGCCGTGCAGTATGTACGGGGAATGCCCGTAGTCAAGATTTTCGGGCAGAGCGTCCGTTCGTTCCGTCAGTTCAATGCCGAGATTCAGGCGTACAAGACATTCGCCTTGAAATGCTGTGACACCTACCAGAACGGGATGATTGCCTTTACCGTCTTGCTCAATTCGATGGTGACGTTTATTCTTCCTGTGGGCATCCTGCTGATGCAAGCCAGTCCGCAATCCTTGTCATTGGCGGTAGTATGGCTGTTCTTCATTATCATGGGGCCGGGTATGGCTTCTCCCGTTTATAAACTGACATTCTTGGGAGGCAACACGCGCGACATCGATGAAGGTGTAAACCGTATCGACCGCATACTTGAAAAGAAACCTGTGCCGGAGCCGGAACATCCGCAAGTGCCTGCCGCCTACGATGTGGAATTCCGACATGTGTCATTCTCTTACGAAAACACGGAACAGGGCACACGGACGGAAGCCCTGCGTGATGTCAGCTTCATTGCACCACAAGGAAAGATAACTGCCCTTGTCGGTCCGTCAGGAAGCGGCAAATCAACGGTTGCCAACCTGATACCCCGGTTCTGGGATGTGGAGCAAGGGAAAATATGTATAGGTGGTGCGGATATACGCCAAATAGCTACCGCAAAACTGATGGATATGGTTTCATTCGTCTTTCAAGACACTTTCCTTTTTTACGACACTCTTTATGAGAACATCGCCGTAGGCTCTCCTGATGCCACGAAAGAAAAGGTGATAGCCGCTGCGAAAGCTGCCCAATGCCACGATTTCATAGAGCGTTTGCCGCAAGGCTACGAAACAAGGATAGGCGATAAAGGTGTATTCCTGTCCGGCGGTGAAGCCCAACGGATATGTGTGGCTCGTGCCATATTGAAGAATGCTCCGATACTGGTGTTGGACGAAGCCACTGCTTTCGCTGACCCTGAAAACGAGCATAAAATGCAGATGGCTTTGCAGTCGCTGATAAAGGACAAGACGGTCATTGTGATTGCCCATCGCCTTTCTTCCATCATTTCTGCGCATCAGATTGTCGTCATGAAAGAAGGAAGCATTGTGCAATGCGGAAGGCATGAACAATTATCCGTGACGGAGGGTGTATATAAAAATATGTGGGATGCCTATACGAGCGCATACCATTGGACATTGAACAAAAACTAAAAGCAATATGAGAAAGAAGAATTTCTTAAACAAGGTCTTGCAAAACACAAGTTGTCCGCAAGGATTTTGGGGACGGATGATTTTGCGAGGAATGAATTGTTTTCATGCATCTTTAGCTAATCGTGGCATGAAGCAAGTGGAATGGCAGCCGAATTGGAATGTTCTTGATATAGGCTGTGGCGGTGGTGCGAATTTGAAACGTTTATTGAATTTATGTCCAAAAGGAAATATCTACGGCATAGACCTGTCAGAAGAAAGTGTTTCATTCGCCCAAAAGTACAACGAAAAAGACTTGAATAAAAGATGTTTCATACAACAAGGGAATGTTTGTTCATTACCTTATGAGGATGGATTCTTTAATGCTATCACGGCTTTTGAAACGGTCTATTTTTGGTCGCCTGTAAACATAGCGTTGTCTGAAGTGGCGCGTGTTCTCCGAGAAGGAGGTTGTTTCCTTATTAGTCTGGAAGCGAGCGACCCCGAACTTGGAAAAATGTGGACGGAACGGATAGACGGTATGGTTGTCTATACTCCGGCAGAATTGGAAGAGCTGTTGCATGAAGCCGGATTTTCATCCATCAGAACAATCCGTAAAAAGGAAGAAATACATATTATAGCATATAAATAAAATAAGATATGAATGCAATAAAGAATATTACAATAGGTCACACGGAAAGACTTTACAAGCCGGTGGGTTACACCATGCTTGCCAACTTAGTGAATATAGTACCGTTTTGTCTTTCTATAGAAGCGATACGTATCATTTTCAGTGCATTTGACGGGAGCGGACAGCCGCTTGACACGACCCGCCTGTGGTGGATATTCGGCATTATGGCTATTTATATGCTGGTCATGGCTTTGGCAGAACGGGCATCCTACCGAGCCAATTTTAGAGGAGCATACGAAATGAGTGCTTCCGGGCGTTTGTCGCTGGCGGAGCACTTGCGGAAACTATCGTTGGGCTTTTTGTCGAAACGTGATCCGGGTGATTTGTCGTCCATGCTTGTTACGGACTTCATGATGGCAGAAACCGGAATTTCGCACCACCTGCCCCAACTTATGGGTGCCATAGTCATGCCCGTACTGGCTTTTGCTTCGCTTGTATGGATAGATTGGAGAATGGCGGTCAGTATGTTTGCCGCGTTGCCGCTTGCCTTGCTCGTCCTATGGGCAAGCACAAAGGCGCAGCGGAAGTTAAGCGGCAGGCAAATTCAAGCAAAAATAAATGCTGGAAATCGGTTGGAAGAATACTTACAGGGTATTCGTGTAATGAAAGCGTACAATCTGATAGGTGACCGCTTTGTTAGGTTGCGCGATGCTTTTGCGGAACTTCGCCGTGCCTGCATCCGTCAGGAAGCCCTGTTAGGGCCATTTGTCCTATTGAGCATCACGTTGGTACGTGCAGGGCTGACGATGATGGTGCTATGCGGAACTTATCTTTTATTGGGAGGAAAACTTTCAATCCTTGTATTTGTGCTGTTCCTTGTGGTCGGTTCTCGTGTGTTTGACCCGCTGACTTCCGCACTGACAAACTTTACCGAGTTCCGCTATTTTTCCATTGCCGGTGGACGCATCCTTTCCTTGATGAACGAGCCGGAGATGAAAGGAGAACGGCAATCCCCGGCAGCGGGCGACATCCGGTTTGAACACGTATCGTTTGCCTATCAAGACAAGGAAGTGTTGCATGATATAAACATTACGCTTCCCAAAAACTCTTTGACGGCTCTTGTAGGTCCTTCTGGAAGTGGGAAAAGTACGGTGATGAAACTTTGTGCACGTTTCTATGACCCACAGAAAGGATGTATCTTTTTCAATGGTGTTCCGATGAATGAGATAAATCCAGAAAGTCTGATGAGCCACATATCTATGGTATTTCAGGATGTTTATCTGTTTCAGGACACCATACGCAATAATATCCGCTTTGGTAAAACTGACGCGACGGAAGAAGAAATTATAGCCGCAGCTAAAAAAGCCTGTTGCCATGACTTCATCATGCGGTTGCCCAAAGGATATGACACCTTGGTAGGCGAAGGCGGGTGTACCCTTTCGGGCGGAGAAAAGCAACGCATATCCATAGCCCGTGCCATGCTGAAAGACGCACAAATCATCCTGCTTGATGAAGCGACCGCCTCACTTGACCCCGAAAATGAAGTGGAAGTACAGAAAGCCATAGATGCACTCATCAAAGGGCATACTGTCATTGCCATTGCGCATAGACTTAAAACCATTAAGGGGGCAGACCAAATTATCGTGTTGGATAACGGACAGATAAAGGAAAAAGGTACGCATGAAACATTGATGCAGGCCGAAGGGTTGTATGCCCAACTATGGAATATTCAGGAACAAATTTCAGGTTGGAAACTGTAAAAACGGTATAAAAATCAATAGGATGCCTGTTTTTATAGAGCAGGCATCTTTAAAATGATAGATTCTTAAATGAATTTACGGTATAAAGTGTTAGTTGGATATTTTATCTTAATTGTACTTATCGGCTTTATGGCATCAATTCTGGTACGTGAACGACATCGAATATCAGAAATTGATTTACAAAACAGCGAAGTACAGCAAGCTATGCGTGATATTCACAATGTCCATCGATATATCACTCGGCTTACCATGTTGGGAGAGAGTGTCATTGATTGGAACAGAACAGACTGTAGTCATTACCGTATCCAACGTCTGTGTACAGATAGTCTGTTACAAGCATTGAAGTTCCATTGTGCAGCATATGTGTATCCAGCGCAGATAGACACTCTTCGCTCTCTACTGGCAAGCAAGGAGGAACATCTGCGGCATATCATGTCGGTATTTGAACGGCAGGAAGAAGCCGACAGTATTTTGGTGAACCACCTGCCCGAAGTGGCGAAACGTGCGACCCGTGTACGCACAGTACAGCAAAAGAAAAAGGGCATCGCTGGCTTCTTCGGTGGCAAAAAGACCGTGCAGGTACTTCCGTCAGCCCAAGAACTGCACGAGTTCAGCGACAGTCTGATAACCTTACAACGAAAACAAGCGGTAGAAATGGACGCATACGCCGACAGTCTGCGCACACGCAACCGGACATTGAACGCCCAATTAGACGGGCTGATAACGGAACTTGACAGGCGGGCACAGGAGGCTTTCATGCAGAAAGAACGGAAGATAGCGGAGGCGCAGAGCCTCTCCGTCAGGCTGTTCACCGCCACCATATCGGTAGCCATCATTTTATTGTTCCTGTCCTATCTCACCATCCATAGGGAACTGAAACGTAATGCAGGCGAAAAGAAAAAGCGTGAAAAGCTCATCGGCGAATTGCAGGAGAGCAACGCCAAGAACGAGGAACTGATACGCTTGCGGCGCAATCTCATACAGAACGTAAGCCATGAACTGCGTACACCTTTGACTGCCATCAGCGGCAATGCGGAACTTCTGTTGAACGACGACAACAGGGATAGCCGTATGCGCCATGCGGAAGTTATTGGAATATCGGCGGGACGCATGGCATCCATGTTGAACAGCCTCTTGGACTATTTCAGGCTTGACAGCAGGAAAGTGACAATCCAATCCAAACCTTTCAAACTAAGTTTGATAGCGGACACACTCGAAACGGAATTTATGGCACAAGTCCAATCCAAACATCTGACCTTGACTATTCACAACTACGCAAGTGAAGTAGTGAACGGCGACAAGAACCGCATTTTGAGCATAGGCGGTAACCTGCTTTCCAATGCTATTAAATTCACAGACAGCGGTATCATCACGCTGACAACCCGATACAAAGACGGTGTGTTTACGCTGACGGTGGAGGATACGGGTACGGGCATCAGTGAAGGACAAAAGGAACGGATATTCGAGCCTTTCGAGCGGTTGGGCAATGCCGCCACGCAGGACGGTTTCGGGCTTGGTCTTTCCATCGTGAAACAGCTTGTGGAACTAATGGACGGGAGTATATCAGTGGAAAGCGAAAAGGAAAAAGGCAGCAAGTTCACCGTTGTTCTTCCATTGCCGAAAACCGAAGAAACCGTAGCGGACATGAAGAAAGGACAGGTGCAAGACATAATTTCAAATTACAGCGTAATAGTGATAGACAATGACCTTGTAACACTCGGCATGATACGGGATATGCTTGTGCAGAACGGCATAGGCTGTGATACTTGCCTGACGGTAGAAGAATTGACGGACAAAATGCGCGGCAAGGATTATGACCTGCTGATAACTGACCTGAAAATGCCGGAAGTGAACGGTTACGAGATACTGGAATTGCTGCGCACGTCCGACATCGGCAACTCGCGCTCTATTCCCATTGTGGCTGCAACGGCGGCTGGGTTTATCACGGAAGAAGAACTGCAATCGGCAGGCTTTACCGCCATGCTCGGCAAACCGTTCTCCATCGCCGAACTGCTGAATGTGATAACCCAATATGCCAATAAAGAGCATAGACAACAGCCCGATTTCTCGGCTTTGCTCGCCTTTGGCGACAGGCGGCACACATTGGAACGGCTGATAATGGAGACGAAAAAAGAAATGGATGAATTACGCAAGGCAGCGGAAACAAAGGGCATGGAAGCGTTGGACGGCTGGATACACCACCTCAGAAGTTCATGGATGCTGATGAAAGCCGAACAACCGTTGACGATACTATACAAAGCAATCCATAATGAAAACATATCGGAAAGCAAGGTAAATGCAGCCGTTGATGCGGTATTGGCGCAAGGCAAACTGATTGTGGACTTGGCAAGAAAGGAGATGGAACGATGGGAAGAATAATCGTCGTGGAGGATAACCTCACTTTCTCCGGCTATGTATGCAGGCTGTTGGAAAGCAAAGGTTTCCAGACCGTCAGCACTTCCTCTTGCAACGGGGCACGCAAGCTGTTCGCCAAGATGTGCGAGGACGACATTGTGCTCGCCGACTTGCGTCTGAACGACGGTGACGGCATCCTGCTGTTGGAGGAACTTCGCAAGCAAGGGAAACGTAATCCCTACATCATCATGACGGATTATGACGAAGTGCCTACTGCCGTCCGGTCGATGAAGTCGGGTGCGGAGGATTATATCCCTAAAAAAATGTTGGAAATGAGCCTGCCTCCGCTCCTGAAAACCTTACGTGAAAGGATGGAACGGCACGAAACACCCATTTACGAACGGCAGAGCGCGGCTTTCCGTGAGATAGACCACAAGATAAAATTGGTCGCACCAACAAACATGAGTGTACTGGTGTTGGGCGAGAACGGAACGGGAAAGGAACACATCGCCGAGAAAATACATACAATGAGCAAACGGGCGGGCAAGCCCTTCGTGGCGGTGGACTGCGGTCTGTTGTCGAAGGAACTTGCCGCATCCGCCTTGTTCGGACATGAGAAAGGAGCGTTCACGGGCGCGGACACCAAACGGAAAGGCTATTGGGAAGAAGCCGACGGTGGCACGCTGTTCCTTGACGAGATAGGCAACCTGTCGTTAGAAGTACAACAGATGATGCTCCGGGCATTGGAAAGCAAACGGTACAGACCCGTAGGGAGCAACAAAGACATGGCAGCTGACGTGCGCATCATTGTCGCTACCAACGAGGATATGCAGTCAGCAGTAGCCGAAAAGCGTTTCCGTCAGGACTTGTTCCATCGGATTAAGGAATACACGTTGAACATACCTCCATTGCGTGAGTGCCGTGAGGACATCATGCCGCTCGCAGACTTCTTCCGTGAACTTGCAAACAAGGAGTTCGGCAAACAGGTGAAAGGCTTTGATGTAGAAGCAAGAAAGCGGATGCTCGTCCATCCGTGGAGCGGCAATGTGAGGGAGCTGAAAGGCACGGTACGCTCGGCGGTGCTATTCACCAACGGGAATACGATAACGGCTGACAAACTGAATTTTGAAGAACCACTGCTGTCGGGAGAAACATCCTTGTCCTTGAAGAACGTGGAAATGGAAAAGAAGCAGATAATCCGTGCGCTGAAACAGGCGGACGGCAACCGCACTCTAGCTGCTGAACTGCTCGGCATCGGGCGCACCACACTATACGGCAAGATGAAACAATACGGCATCAAGTACAAGGAATAAGGCACGATTGCCGCAGGTCAGAAACAGGTTGCCCGACTTCGGAGGAGCAACCCGGTGGCAAGGCTTTCGGGAGTAACCCAAAAGGTTTTGAGTAACTTAGAAAACAAGAAGCCTGAAAGAAGAATTAGAGAAAAGCAAGGTAATTGACTGGTTAATAGAAACGTATGTCTTTTAGAGTCTTTGGATGCCGAGTAGCGAAATAGCAATAAAAAGCGGATTAGTGCAGACTTTCCGTTTCTAAACCGTTACCCGTTCCGTTAGGCGAAAAGCAGAGCAAAACAATGACGTTAGACGTCTGGTTATAGCGTTGTTTGTCTGTGGTTTACATTGTTCGGATAACTCATATTGAAAGTAATTTTACGAACTTAAAATGTGAGCATTATGAACAACGAACTAAAGGTGTCCTTCTACCTCAAACGAGAGGGGAAGACGGAAAGAACAGAAACAAATCCCGATGCCGTTTACCCGATTGTGGGTAAAATCATCATCGGTAACTCTATCGCACAATTCGGCTCAAAGCTGAAAATAGAAGAACGGCTTTGGAGTGTAAAATCAGGTCGGGCAATCGGCAAAAGTCGTGTTGCCGTTGAACTCAACAGAGAGATTAATAAAATTAATCTCTCCATACATGCGCATTACAGGGATATTTTAAAGCGAACAGGAAAAGTAACCGCTATCGAAGTGAAGAATGCCTTTCAAGGAATTGCCACAGCACAAAAAACGCTCCTTGCTTTATTCGGTGAAATGATGGAAGACTTCAAAGGGAGAATAGGTATTGACCGGACACAATCCACCTACAAGCAATATGAAGTACTTTATAAACAGCTTAAACAGTTTCTTCGGGAAGAATACCATGTAGAGGATATTCCCCTGACAGAGTTAGATTTGCCTTTTATCGAAGCGTTGAATTTCTTCTTTCGGGTAAAACGCAGGATGAATCCGAGAACCGTTAAGGCTCGGATTGTTTTGGTAAACAGGGCAATACGTTTGGCATTACATCGGAGAATTATCACCCGTCCACCTTTTGACGGTTTTGAATTGGAAAAAACCGAACTTAAAAACAAGTCGCTTACCAATGATGAACTGGACTTGCTTATGAAAACTTCCCTTAAATCAGGCACACAACGGTTCATCCGAGATATGTTCCTATTCTCGACCTTTACCGGATTAGCCTATGCAGACTTAACAAAACTCTCTTGGAAAGATATTATTACCGAAGATGATGGTAGCCTGTGGATTTCAGCAAACAGACAGAAATCGCATACGGAGTTTAATGTAAAACTGTTGAATATTCCTATTCAAATTATGGGATATTACAAGGGGCTTGCTTCCGATGGAAAAGTGTTTCCCCACATGAGTTTGGGACAAGTCAATGTCGGCTTAAAGAGGATTGCGAGAAACTGTGGTATCAATCGGGCTTTATCCTTTCATCAAGCAAGATACACTTTCGCTTCTCAAATTTGCCTCTCGCAAGGCGTTCCGATTGAGAGTGTCAGCCGGATGTTGGGGCATAAGCATATCCAAACCACTCAACGCTATGCACGTCTTAACAATGAGAAGATAAGTAATGATATGCAGCAACTATCTGCACGTCTTTCCACTAAATTCAACTTTTAATCATTCTAAATAGAAATAGTATGCAAAATAATAGAAGCACTTTCGCTATACTCTTTTATCTGAATACCAGCAAAAAGAAAAAATCAGGTAATTGCCCTGTCATGGGGCGTATCAGTGTGGACGGTAAAAGCTCGGCTTTCAGCACGGGTTTAGAACTATCTCCCGAAAAATGGGATGCCAAACAAGGTATTGCTACAGGAAAATCATGGGAAGAAACAATTATCAATAAACAGATAGAAAACTATCGGGCTGAGCTTGTCCGCCATTATAAAACCTTACTGGAAAACAAAAGCTATATTACTGCTGAAATACTTAAAAACGCTATCAAGGGAATTGGTGTTAAGCAAAACAGCCTGATACAAGAGTTTGCAGCCTTAGTTGAAGAAAAACGGCAGTCTGTTGGTATTCTGATAGTAAAAACCACCTATACACATCTTTGTTGTGCTTATCAGCATTTAAGAGAGTTCCTGCAATATAAATACGGAGTAGCAGATATTCCATTTGCACAAGTAGACTTCGATTTTGTAGAATCGTATGTTTACTATCTGAAAGTCAATCTGCAAATGGGCGCAAGTACAACCAACAATACAATAAAACCATTACGTCGGGTTGTAATGCGAGCCTTAAACAAAGGTTTGATGTATCAAGACCCGTTTTTTGGTTATCGTCCGCAACGGATAGCAATTACACGGAAATGGTTATCAATGGATGAAATAGAACGATTGATGCAAGTAGACATGAAACATGAGAGTACCAATTTTATCCGTGATATGTTTTTATTCTCGACATTCACAGGGCTTGCCTATGTGGATTTGAAAAACTTACGGCATGATAATATTGTACAGAAAGAAGATGGCAAACAATGGATTGTCCTGAACCGCCAAAAGACTGGAAGCACTTCTTATATTCCACTACTTGATATTCCGTTACGACTTATTGAAAAATACAGGGATACTGCTTTTGCTGGTTTTGGTGGAAGGGTGTTCAGGTTATGCACAATAGAAAACGCTGATATTCAGTTGAAAAAGATAGCAAAAGCAGCCAAAATTGATAAATGGCTGACCTATCACATGGCAAGACATAGCTATGCAACTCTTTGTCTTTCAATGGGTGTTCCAATAGAAACGATTAGCCAAACACTGGGACACCGAAGTATTTCCACTACTCAAATCTATGCGGATATAACCCGTACTAAGATTAATGAGGATATGACAAAACTGGCAGAACGGATTGAAGGAAAATATGAACTTGCTAAAAAGTTTTAATATAAAATTTTAAACCAGAAGACCATCGTAAGAACTGGAGAACTTTCCAGTTCTTAAATCAAATTCATAAAAAATAGTTTGGCATTATCATCACAAGCTAACTATGGTTAGTCGAATAAACTAAAATTGTCCGCTTTGATAAACTCGTTTCTGTTTGTTACAAATTTTTCAAACTGATTTATTTTGCTTTTTGAGATTGAATCATATAAAGTTTTTGAAATAACCCAATTCTCTGGAAAACTTATCATATGATAAGTTAGGATTTCTTTAAATGATAACGGCTTATACCATAAGTTGAGATAATCCTGAATCATATTTGATTTTTCCACCTTTACATACCCAATCAATACACCTGTTTCATTTTCATTAATTGGGAAAACATTAACAATGAAACATGGTTGATAATCTTTTCCCTCAACCTTAACATCATTTTCATAGTAACAAATATTTGATATGCAAACATCTATTTTTTCAAACCTGAATAACTTAAACTCCATATTAGCAGAATTATTCTTATATTCAGACCATAGGAAATCCTTATAATCAATATAAGTAGTTTTAATAGAGTTTTCCAATTTAATCGCAATTTCTGCATTTAATTGGCTAATTAATTCTATTTTTTTGAATACTTCTATATTGACATCGCATTGACGTATACAGGCACAAACAGTTCGATAACATAATAGAGTTTGGGTACGATAATCATTATAATCGACATTCTCGGCTTCTATATTTTTAAATATAGAACTATCATGTTCTTGACAAAATAGGTGTATCCCCATGACTTCTTTAATCCCTTTTTCTGTTAAAGATAATGGGAATCTATCTGTGTAGAATGAATTTGTTCGTTCAATACAGTAGTACTTCCCTTGTTTGTCGATATTTTTCAGCCATTTACTTTGAGGTGCAAAATGAGAGAAAATGGTTTTTTTATTGCAATTGCTTATCATACAATTACATGACTTTTTAGGTGTATTTCTAAAAATACGCTCCATTTTAGCTATCAATTCGGCAGAATAATCTTTCATCTTCATTTTCTAACAAAGATATTACTTTTCTAATAATTATTTTCTGTTTCGGTTTTATTTTTATGCAATACACTAATATTCAATAAAATAAAAGTTTTTTGTATTTCTTTAATTTTAAAATAGAAATGAGACTTTAAGCAGTTCGCAAGCCTGCTTGTTATCTAACCAGTTTTCATTATTTCGGTTCTGTCCGCAAAGTGCGTTTACCTGTTTGGAAAAATCCTCAAACCTCTGCATCATCAGTTTAAAGGTTCTTTTTCCGATAGCTACAATTTCCATATTGATGTTGTTTTAGATTGTTATAAACTCCTGTCATTGCAATGATTTGCTGCAAAGGAAGAGATAAAAAGCACTGGTTTCGGAAATTGTGTATGCAGTGGACTGAACTGGCTACTGTTGGCTTTGCCGCATACCCCAACAACATATTTTTTCCTTTTTTTCTCTGATAAACATCTCACATATGGAGAGAATAAATAAGGCAACACTTTTTGTAAATTTACTCTTTTGAGGAACGAGAAAGGAAGAAATTTTCAAAAACCGCTTGCGGCTCGGTATTGCCGTTTTATTCTCGGAATATACCTTTGTGTGCAGAGAAAGAAAGGATTTATTAAATTATTCCATTGAAAAATAATTCATTAGGTCGTTTATCGTTATTATGAAATTCTCTCCATCAATGGAACAAAAGCCTAACTTCTTGGCGAAAGCATCGCTTTTTTCGTTGGCACATTCAATTCCTATATACGTGAATCCATACCTTAGGGCTATCCCTGTCAAGAACCGAAGAAAGTGTGTGCCGTGTCCTATTTGCTCTTTGCTGAATCCCAATCGGGCAATGATAAGACAATCAGGTGGAAATAGGCTTTCAACCTTCCTAATACGCAAATACAGGTCTATACGGCTGTTTCTTCGGGTAGTGATAACATTGTCTATCGTTAGGCTGACAAGCGATTTATGATACTTGAAACGCTCCATCAGGTAGTGGTCTATATCGGCTCTTAGTTCCTCATATTTAATCATCGCCTTATCCCTTTCTTCTTTTTCTTTTTGCGTTTCTGTGCTTGTAATTCCTCTGCCAGTGTTGCATCATAATTATTGCTATCTCCCAATGAGAAGATAGACAGTAAAGAATCTCCGGTTTTGTTATTTACCTGATTAAAGGATTGTTCATTATTTTGTTTATTATCAAGATTACAAGAAATCATGTTTTCTTTTTCACCGGACTGGAATATCTCTTTTTTATTTTCGCCAGTAAAATATTGTTTTGGCTCTTTCAACTCCTGCTCCTGCATTTTCAGTTTATCGTCAATACTACCGTTTTTCATGGTATTGGCATACTCAAAAGATTCCGATAGTTGGCGATTATAATCGAATAGCTTATCAAATCCCTGTTCCGCTTGTCGAAACAAATTTACACGGTCAAAACCGCCTTTTATTACTCCGGTCTTGGTGTTCTTGTGATTGGTGAGCGGTGATAACTTCTTTTTGTTAGTTTGGTCTTTCCGGCTCACAATCAAATGACAGTGCATATTCAGTTCGTTGTCGGAACGGCTACGGTCGAAATGAATTTTGCCGTAAAACTTTATATCCGTTTCGGATAGCCCTTTGTTGAAATTCTTGGCGTATTCAGGAATGAACACTTCCCGAATATACCGTTTCATGGCTTCGGCTTTATCCTGTTCAGTGTTCCCCATTGCCCGAAGTTCCTTTTCCGATGGGCTGACATGGATAGCAAAAAACTTAGCATCCGTTTTCAGTAATTGCCCGATATTGGTATCTATATCTTTTATGACCGCTGATTTATATACATTATCCTCTGTTAGATTGAAGAAACCATCGGTATAGATTCCTTTCTCCATCCGTTCCAAATCTTCATGTTCCATGTAAGAGGTTAATTGTCGGCTACTTCCTGCATTGTTATATGTTCCACCCGATGGTGGGGCAAAATCTATATGCATGGCTCTATGTATTTATCAGACTGATGATTTCCGTTTTTAAGTTCTCTTTTCGTTTGCTATCCATCACACCGCAAGCAGATAACTCCGAATAGAGTTGTATCAGGTGAAGCAACTTCTTATAATCCCGTTGATGTATCTGATACAGGGCAGTAAGTTGCTTTCCCTGCTGGTTAATTACATCAGCGTGTTTGCCGAACTGTTCACTTACTTTTTGCAGTACGGCTGTTTGTCTTTCCTGACTGGTTGCCAGTTGGGAAAGTATAAGGTTTTCCAACTCCTTGCCAATAGCATCGAAGCGAACGGCTATAGAATTTGCCGTTCGTACCATCGGATTTAGTTGTTCTTCCTCGTAGTGTCGGATGAAGCGGATAATATCATCCTGCCGTTTGTTTATCTTCGCCAGTTCCGATTTTACGGATTCCGGTGCTTCCGATGGGTTGATACACGCTTTATCAATATAGACAAATGCCAACCGAACTATTTCCCCCTTTTTCAGTGAATAGCGTTTGCATAGCTTATCTATTAGCTTTCCTGTCTGTCGGTCTATCCCGATGGTTGTAAGCGTGGATATATTACTGGTCTTATCCATGATTATAACTTTTTTATAAGGAAAATGAGATTTATCCAGTTGATTATAAGCGAAATATATTTTCGGCTTATAATCACTGTTATAAACGGTTACGAATGTAACCTATTAAAGCCGAAGGCTTTGCCCCGTAGGGCAAGAGGGATGAACAGGACTTGTCCGGTTCCCTCTTGCTTCATTTAGCGAAATGAGCCGAGCCACTGGGCGAGGCGGTTTCTGCTAAATGGGAAGTGGTGGCACTTCATCAGGCATTCATATTACCCACCTTGTTTTGCTTCGGTTTGCTTATCGAATTGATTTTCCTTTCTGAACCGTTCGTAGGTCTTACAATCGGCATTTTCTTGAATAAATGTCCGGATGTCGGCTGCACGATAATAGGTCTTATGACTTATCGTAAAGTAAGGAAGTTTACCACTTGCTCGATACCGTTGCAGGGTTCGAAAAGATACTTTTAGCAGGAAAGCCAAATCTTGATTGTCGAGTATCTTATCATTCTCGTCCAGTACGTTGTCGGTATTGATAAGAGATTTTAGGTCTTGTCCGATTTCGGAGAGTTTTTTCGACAGTCTTTCCATCCACTTGTCGAAGTTTTCGTTGTCTATATACATTTTGCTTCATTTTTTAGTTTAACATTATTGTTTTCAATCGATTGATGAAGCAAAGTTCGGCAAATGAGTGTAAATAAGTTAGGGGTGTACCACTGGTACACCCCCATAAATAGTTGCTAAATTGTTGATTTACAAATAGCCTTTCTTCTTACTTTCTTCAATAATAGCTTTACGAAGTGTATCTAAAAATTCAGTTACTTTGGATGGCTTACGCTTAATAACGCTTTCATGCTTCTTGTGAACATCCCCCAATTTGATATTGAAGAGATATTCAAATGCTTTTCCAATTTCTGTAAGGGGGGATTCTGTTCCAATATGCGTTACTACTCTCTTAGATAGGAATAGTCCGCTAACAAGCTCCATTATTTCAATAAGATAAGTTTCATCTGTTAGGTGTAGCGGGGATGATGGTAAGCTATTCTTTCGGTTCTGGAATTGAACCGGATATTTAATTCGCATATTGAGTATACGAAGTTCTGTGTTTACAAGTCCTATTGCTTCATCAATAAGCAATAACAAGGCATTTTTCCCCCTGCTCAAATTGTACTCGATGCGATTTAAGCCTGTTAAGTCCAAAGGAGAGATAACGTAACAATACAGTGTAGTCTTGTTCATTTATAGCAATGCTTGCCAAGTGATTGGCAAGTTCTTGTAATGCTGCCGTAAAATCATTTACGGTAAACTCTTTTTGTGAGTATTCCGACAATAACCGGAAAAATCTCTGTTCGGATAATTCTTTCATGATTCACACAATTAAAGATGTCTTTTGATTCTAATATTCTGTTTTTTATTTATGGTATCATTATATAAACTCCCATTAAATTTTTTATATTGAGCGTTTTTATAGATTTCCACCAGTTTTTTACTATAATCCTGAATCACCGCATTGGATTTTTGGAATAAGTTGGTTGCTAAGATTCCGCTTCCCAATATGCCGGGATTACAGACTACTGTATCTTTTTTTATAGCGTTCATAATCAGCTCTGAACACGTATAATCCTTAATGCCTGCCTTGTTAAATTTCTCAGACATGGATTTATTGAGTGCCTGTTTATCGTTAATGGTCATAAATCCATACCACAACAAACACTTCATCCCCAATTTGGTAGCACTGATTAATACATCAAGATAAGTATTTGCATTGCCGTTGGGTTTATCTATCTCGTAAGGGTCTATATGTAGAAACGTGGATTTGGGTAATGACGGCAATAGCTTTAATACTCCATCAATCGAATCGCAGTTAAAGGTTCTAATTGATGGTGCAACAGCTTGGTGTCTTACAAATGATTCAATATTCTCCAGTGCCTCTTTTTCTAAATCAAAGAATAGACACTCCTTAACATCATTATTCAATACTTTCATGGCTAATGCTGGAGAACCTAAATAGTTTCCATTTGCCATGCTTTCACTCTCTAATTGATAATAAAGGGAGTTTTTTAGTGTAGCATCTTTATTCGCTTCGTTCAGGAAGTGATAAATACCATATTCTTGTTCGGGAGTATGTGTCATTGTATAGATGGCACACGCTGAATTTGTTTCTACATATATCTGCGGTTTTTCTATTTGAAGAACCTCGCAGAGAACAAGATGTTTGAGAACATCGGGTTGTTTGCCGAAGTGAGTGTAAGTTACCATAATAATTCAGTTTATCATTATGGTGGCAATATTAGGTAGTAAAAAGCGAAAAAGCCTTGACGAAAGTCAAGACCTCTATTTTTGCAGTTGTTTTTTGCGGATTCTACTTAGAGTTTCAGGAGTTACACCGAGAAAAAGTGCTATTTCCTTTAAAGTTATTAGTTCTTGCAAATCAGGACATCTCTTCATTAACGTCTGATAGCGTTGTTCAGGAGTATCGCAATAGAACCCTAATAAGCGTTGGTATATCTCTGCAAACATGGTTTCGGCAATACGCCTGCCTAAACGCTGTGTTTCCATATCGGTTTCCCAAAATTGGTTGAGTTTGCTTAGAGATAGTAAATAGACCTCGCAATCAGTTGTTGCCTGTATGCTAACCGTTGCATCGGTTCTATTAATTAGAGATGGATAATCACATACGAAATCATTTTCAAAACTGTAACCAACAATCCATTCGTTACCGTTCGTATCTATGCGAGTAAGACGGAATATACCAGATGCAACAAAGCCTATATGGTTAGTTTTATCGTTTTGACGAACCATATATTCATTTTTTCTAAATACTTTTAGTGTGCCACTTTCAAGAAATAATTTTTCTAATCTCGTAGTATCTACACTTTCATTCGCATTGAATTTATCCATGTTAAATGCTTTGTAATTACAAAGATACGAAGAATGATGGATATATTTGGCATGGTTTCAACAAAATGATTTATCTTTGTGGTAGAGTTATTTGAAGCAATGGAAAAACACAGCAGACTAAAGAAGTTCGCTCGTTTCTATATCGTTACCCATTGTTATACTCTTCTTCTTCAAAAATCTATTATTCAATAGATTACAATCACATTTCTTGTTTCTCAAAACATACCTTGCTGCTGCCACTTTTCGGCAGTAACCGAAAAGCCTTCGGGTAACTCGAAGGACACCTTGCTGATTTCTCGTGAAATCAATAATCCGTCAGCAAACGGATTGGAGTTTGTACTGTTATTTCAGCTCTCAAAGCATCGTTTCCCGATGCCCAAGCTGCCAAAAGAAGAAATAGAATGAGGGCGGTGTGCAAGCCTGCGCCTTATTGAGATTACAGGGAACAAAGCCGGATTTTCATCCTTCTGAAAAACAGACAATAGTGTCTCAATGTCAATATGTGCCAATCACAGCCAAAACAGACATTAGACCAATAAGGAAATGCTATTTTGGGCAAATACATCCTCGCTTGTTTACAAGCTTAGCGAACCAATGGTTTGCTAAAACAATGAAGAACAGAACCCGACAACCAAGAAAGTAATTCAATGCAGATAGGAAGCAACATGGTTTCAATGATATGCTGGTTTGCTGTCGTGTTGTTGTGCAGGTTTACAACAGCGAAACTTCAAATAAAGGTATCAGAAATGGATTGTGGCTTTAGAGAGGTGGAGTTTGGATGATATAAATCGGTGGTACAATACATCCGTCTATCAACGTAGTAATGAAGCAATAAAGGAATGGTGCAATAAACAAAAGCGTATAGGTATACACACGCTGGCCTGCAAGCCTGCCCGCGCTCCAATCTGCCTGCCGTCCTGCTTGCCTGCCGACCGGTCTGCCGGCGTGCCTGCCTGTCGGCACACAGACAGGCAAACCTACCAACAGGCTATTCGCAAATGGGCAGGCTCAAATATAATGTGGAAACGGTATGGAATTAAAAGCAGGACAGTGCGACTGATTTTCATCAGCAAGATGTGCAACAAATGTACAATAATGATAAGATGTTTGATTTTCTCTATTTTTCAGAGGAATAGTTTTGGCAGTGAGGGAGAAAAACACTACTTTTGCAAATGAGAAAGGCGTTCTTTTGATTGATGCAGAACATTGCAGAATAGAGAAGCTCGCTGGTTTCCAAATCGTTACCTGTTAAGCTGACAATCTTTGTAAGTTCCTTGTTTTCAATGGGTAAGAAGAATTGATATGTCTTGCTGTGTGAAAGGTTACATGTTTCGATATCCCAGCCTGCTCGACCCATCTATGCAAAATTTCATTACTCCGTCCTAATGAGACCAATCCGGCAAATACCTTTTCCGTCTCTTGGGCATTTCCTCTGTTTGGCAAATGTTTTATAGCTTCTGAACTGAGTGGAAGCGATATGGCTTCTTTCGTTTTCTTCTGAATGATATTCAATAGTGCATTTCCATTTTCATCATAACGTATATCTTCCCATCTCAATGCAATAATATCACAATGTCTCAATCCACAAAAACAGCTGAATAGAAATGCTTTTTTTAATAAGGTATTATAAAAAGGAGTATGAACTAATCTGGTTAATTCCTTTATTGTGAGATAATCCCTTTCTGTTCTACAACGTTTTGGCTTATCCTCATTCTTTATTTTATCCATTGGGTTAACAGTTATGTAATCTTCATAGACAGCACAGTTCAAACAATAACGTAGCATCTTCAAATAATAAAGTTGGGTGTTAACATGTAACATTTTTTCTTTTTGACTATGTATTTGTTTTGCTCTCTTCAAGTAATCTATAAACCCCAATAAATAGGCTTTGTCTACCTTCCTTAACAATATTCCATTCGGTGTATATCTTTTCAAATGACATACGACAGCATGTATTGTACTTTTTCGCACCTTATTGTTTACACTTTGTTCTGCTACTAATTTCATATAGTCAGTCAGCTTCACATCGGACAATCTGTTACGATTAAATCCATAAGCTTGATTTTGTATTTCCACAATCCTCTGAGACTTAATCGCATTTGCTAAATTTAGCGTTTCCACATTTCGTTTTTTGTCAGCTTGATTATGTTCAGGGATAATATACAACTTTAAGAATTCGTATTGTCGTCTTCCATTCATATATATGTCTAGATATATGGATTGACATCCATTTACTAACTTTTTTGTTCTCACCTTTATTGGCTCTTTTATTTTCAATAGCTTTTTCATATTCTTTCAATAAAAACACACAGTTTATTATTAGTAGTAACAAAATGGTAACAAGTTCTCAATTCCCAAAATTATTTCCATTCTTACTTTTTGTATTCAATTTATTAATTATTAAACATTTACACCACACAATACAGTACTGCTAAAAGGGCAAATATAATAATAAGCCAGTAACAATTAACTATTAAATAGCAAACAAGAGGAAGATACTTTATTGTTTGAAAAAAAACAAATAAACATAAAAGGCTACTGATATTCAGCAAACTGTATATCATATCAAACATAATGTAAAGTATATAATGTCATTTCCGGAAGAAAAGTCATGTCGGATAATTGTTCTGGACAATAATGTACCCCAAATTTCTCTTTATTATTGTCCCCTAAAGGGGGATTCGGTGCCTCAAGCGGAGCGTAATGACTGGAATGTGAGCTATGAATTGGGCGATGCTTGGAAAAATGCACGGAAAATAAAGTTGAAAAATAGTTCTTTGTTCAAGATTGATGTATTGGTGTATCCGGAATTCTCTTTCAAGAACGTGATTATTACGCAGATTTATCAAGTTCTATTTGATTTGAGCCCTGCAATAGAAATTTCGTTATGGAAGGGTATGAAAGCCACAGCACAAGTGAAGATACCGGTTTATAATGATGGATATGGGGCTCGGGAAGGAAAGGTTCATCCGGGTTTCCTGACTCTTTCACAACGTTTTCGATTGCCTTATAACGTTTTTGGTAAATTTTCAGTAGGTTATTTTAGTGGCAACCGATATGGTGCTGATGTAGATTTCTTTCGACCCTTTAAGGATGAGCGCTTTTCTTTGTTGGCAAGAATAGGATATACGGGAGCTGGACGTTGGGACGGATTTAAGTTCCAATATGATCCTTCATTATGGCGTGTGACGTGGTCTTTGGGTGGAAATTTCTATTGGCCGCGATTTAATACACAGTTCACACTGAAAGCTGAACAGTATTTGTTGAAGGAAAAGGGGATTAAATTCGATATGATTCGTCATTTCCGTTATTGCTCAATCGGTTTTTATGCCATGAAGGCAGAGCATGCTAAAGCGAATGGAGGATTCCGGTTTCAAGTGGCATTGCCTCCTTATAAGTATAAAAGGAAAGGATATGTACCGCGTGTGAATACTTCTACCAATATGGGTATTTCTTATAATGCAGGTAATGAAAGGTATTATTATAAGGAATACAAGGCAGAGGCAAGTGATAATATAATGGAAGAAAATAGTTTTAACCCATATTTTATTAAGTCAGAATTGTTAAATTTTTAATTAATTAATTGAGATGAAAAAGAAAAGTTTTTTAAGTGGCGTAAATGCTAAATTAGCATTGGCTACAGTGGCTTTGACAAGCGTAATGTTTACAAGCTGCGAAAAAGAGGAATTTAATGTTGCGCCAGTAGAATTAGAACCTGCAAGTGCTACGGTGGCAATTACTGTATATGATTTGGCTGATGGCTCTATCGTAGAGGGTGCAAGCATTACAGAAAATGGTGCTGCTATCGCAAGCAATCCTTTTGTAATTCCTGCTGGTGCAGACGGTAAGATTGCTGCTGTAACAAGAACTTTTGCTGCAACAAAAGTAGACTATTTGGGCGGTGAAGGCCAAGCTGTTGTTCCTGCTTTGAACAAAGGACAGTTCGCTTTGATTCCGGTAAGCATTTTTATGCAACAAGAATTGAATGCAGCTAAGGATGTTGAGGTTAAGCAAGACGAAGAGTCAGTTGAACCTACTGAAGAGCCTAAAACACAAGAAGGTGGTGAAAATACTGGTGATAAGGCTAAAAATATGGATTTTACATATAAAGCAAAAGTTGGTCAGGAAATTACTAATCTTCCTGCTGTAAATGCATATATTGATGCTCTGCCTGCTACAAAAGCATTGTCTGATGCTGATGTAAAGAAAGTGTTGAAAGCTTTGGTTAAATCTTATAGCCCGGGTATTACAGAGGTAGATGCTACTAAGACAGTTTTGGTTCCTGCTCAGACGCTTGTAACGTTGAATACTGTTACTGAATACGAAACTTCTGATAATACAATTTCTACTATTGTAGATGGTAAATTGTATACTATTCCTAATGTGAAGATTAAGAAGGTCGTTAGGACAGTTGTAACTCCTTCCTTTACTCCAATAAATCATGGTCATGGTCATGGACATGGTGGTGATAACAATGCCGGTGGTGGTATCGGTGACGGTGCAGCTTACTAAAATCGTTTTAGTTAGTATTTAATTTAAAACTAAAGGAATAATGAAAAGTAAATTAGTAATAGCCTCCTTATTATTAGCAGGCGCTTGTGCAGCAAATCTGAATGCACAAGAAAAAACGAACTACTACACTCCGAAATGGAGCGATAATATCTTCGTGAGTGTAGGTGGTGGTGTCCACGCTATCAACAATGATGGTTTCAATAAATTGGCTCCGCATTTCAGCGTATCAGTTGGTAAGTTAATTACTCCGACATGGGGTGTACGTGCTCAGTTCAATGGTGTTACTCAGCACTTGTGTCTGGATAACTCATATTGGGAACATAATAAGACGTACTTTGGTGGTAACATTGATGCAATGATCAATCTTTCTACATTGTTCGCAGGCGTTAATCCTAACCGTTTCTTCGAAGTTTATGGATTCTTGGGTCCTCAAGTGACTGTTGCAAAGTCAGCTAATGTGCTGATTCAAAACGATGGAACAATGATTCCTGATGGAGATGAAAAGGCTAGAGCACGTGTAGGCGCTTCTGCTGGTTTGGGCTTGAAGTTCAATATCAACACTAAGTGGGCCATTGACGTAGAAGCTCGCGGTGCTATCGCTCCGTCTGTATTCGGCAATATCAGCAGCCATCGCAAGGCTGAAGGTACTGGAACTTTGACTGCAGGCGTTAGCTACATCTTCGGTGGTAAGAAGTTTATTCCGGTTTCTAAGATTGACGAAGACGCAGTCAATGCAGAAATCAACAGATATAG
>OGLJ01001175.1_pt1 | contig 23280 bp, 23 predicted proteins | sample 1572801 | NCBI WGS metagenome assembly OGLJ01 (sample SAMEA2581877, study PRJEB24529) | metagenome | biome: Human gut stool | place: China | collected 2011
CTGCATACGATCAGGGATGTAACGAAGAGTTCCAGAACGCAATGAAGAACTACTTTGAAGGCAATGCTTCACTTGATGATGCACTTGACTTATTCTACAAAGCAGTTGTTGAGAAATATCCGGACTTAACATACTAAAATAATAAGCCGCGCCTGCCAGACCGGCGGGTGCGGCTATCTTTATATCTATCTCCGGACGGAGAGAAAGCAGTCAGCGGCGTAAAGCGCAGAGCTGACAGCAGATTTGCACAAAAAGATGTCCGTGAAGGGATGCTGTGAACTCTGTGAAAAATAAAAAGAAGGGGGCAAGAGGCGTTATGAAGAAGAAAAGCAGTAAAGCAGTCAGATATAACAAATGGGGTTACATTTTTCTGATTCCTTTTATTCTGGTGTATGTTGTATTCCAGCTTATACCACTGTTTAATACCATTTATAACAGCTTTTTTGAAAATTATTTATCAGGTCTGACACAGATCGGACCAAACTTTGTGGGACTGGAGAACTACAAAACGCTGTTTACACAGGGCGATATCTGGATTTACGCAAAGAATACCATGATTTTATGGATCATGTGTTTTGTGCCCCAGATTATTTTGTCATTACTGTTAGGTGCATGGTTTTCTGATGTGCGTTTGAAATTAAAAGGAAGCAGATTTTTCAAGACCGTGATCTATCTGCCAAACCTGATCATGGCATCCGCATTTTCCATGTTGTTCTTTACACTGTTCTCAGATGGTGGACCGATCAACTCGATTTTAATGCAGATCGGAATCATTTCAGAGCCATATAAGTTTCTGGCAAACACAGGAAGTGCGAGAGGGCTGATCGCCCTTATGAACTGCCTGATGTGGTTTGGTAATACGACTATTCTTTTAATGGCAGGCATGATGGGTATCGATACTTCCCTATTTGAAGCGGCAGAAGTGGATGGAGCAACTTCCACACAGGTATTCTACAAAATTACATTACCGCTGCTCCGGCCGATTTTAGTATATGTTGTGATCACATCGCTGATCGGTGGATTACAGTTATTCGATGTACCACAGATTTTGACCAATGGTACCGGTGATCCAATGAGATCGACCATGACATTGATCATGTTCTTAAATAAACATCTGTACAGCAAGAACTACGGAATGGCTGGTGCAGTATCCGTAATCCTGTTCATCATCACCGCAATTTTAAGTCTTATTGTCTTTAAGGTAACTGGAAACGATAAGAGAAAAGCATGAGTAGAATAGAAAGGTGAGGTGTTATTATGAACGAAAATAAAAATCTGAAAAAAGGACTTGGAATCCATGCAAGAAGATTTATCGCTTATATAGTCCTGATTCTTGTTACATTTGCCTGCCTGTTCTGGTTCTATGTGCTGTTCATTAACGCGACCAGATCGAACGGTGAACTGCAGGCCGGATTTACACCACTGCCAAGCACACATCTGCTGGAAAACTGGAACAATCTGGTACACGGAACACTTCCGGTATGGCAGGGTATGATAAATAGTCTGATCGTATCGGTACTGTCAGCAGCGTTATGTACTTATTTTTCAACCATGACAGCTTATGCGATCCATGCATATGATTTTAAACTGAAAAAATACATCTATGCATTTATCTTAGCAGTTATGATGATCCCTACACAGGTAACTGCACTTGGATTTGTAAAATTAGTCGGTACATTAAAAATGGAAGATACATTTATCCCTTTGATCGTCCCAACGATCGCTGCACCGGTCACATTCTTTTACATGAAACAGTACATGGAAAGTACATTGCCGGTATCTCTGATCGAGGCAGCCAGAATTGATGGTTCCGGTGAGTTCCATACATTTAACAATATTGTACTTCCATTAATGAAACCTGCCATTGCAGTACAGGCAATCTTTACATTTGTAAGCAGCTGGAATAATTATTTTGTACCGGCTTTGATCTTACACAATGACAAGAAAAAGACACTGCCAATCTTAATCGCACAGCTTCGTGCAGCTGACTGGCTGAAGTTTGATATGGGTCAGGTTTATGTGATGATCGCATTTTCTATCTTCCCAGTTATTATCATTTATCTGATCTTATCCAGACACATCGTACAGGGTGTTGCCCTCGGCAGTGTAAAAGGATAAATTAGAATATAGCTACAAATGAAAAAACCTTCCCTGAGAACCGTCGTGATTCCCCATATCACGGCGGTTCTCCTTTGATGTAGCAGAAAAAGATTACAATATTAAAAAACATCAGAAAAATTATCTGAAATAATCAAACATAGGCTCTTTTTTTCCAGTTGCTAATGTGCTATAATAGGCACAGATTTTGGAAAAAAAGAAATGGTTGAGAAGTGAATCTGCACAATCCTTTCAGAACGGAGGAAGACATGACAGAAGGCGGTTTTTTAGTTTTCATGGGAATTTTATTACTTTTGGTTGTCATCGTTGTTGTGATAGCGGTTGTTTCATCTGTGGCAGGTGCGGCAGCAGCAATCGTTGATGATGAAGACAGCGAAGATGAATAGAACAGGGTGAGAACAGAATAGTGGGGCGGTACTTTTGTGCCAGTCCCCTTTTTGCAGGTCTTATGGATACTGCGAAATGTCCCGAGATCGAATCATAAGAAAGGAGACAGAGATTATAATGCAGTTACTTACATTTTTGTTAAATGGAGTGAAGTTTGGTATTCCTGTCAATGATGTGGAATCCATTGAAACAAGAATGAATGTGGTGAATATTCCAAATTCACTGCCACAGGTTCATGGGATCATGAATCTGCACGGAGAAGTTATTGCAGTGTACAGTCTGGCAGAACAGTTTCATTATCCGGAACAGGAAATCAACAATATCATCGTTGCATCCATGAATGGTACAAAGATTGGGCTTGAGGTTGGAAACGTGGATGAGATTATTGATGTCCCGGATGAGAAGGTTATTTCCATGCCAGTCATTATGAAAGCAGTAGAAAATTGTTTTGATGAGGTTGCTTCCTATGCAAAAGAACTGATCGTTCTGATCGAGGTATCAAAGCTGATGCCGGAAGCAGAGCAGCAGGCAATACAGAAATTGGTAGAACAACAGTCATAAACAAAAAAGAGTAAAGCCTCTGTTATTATATATTGGAAAGATACAGTCTCGTGGGATGGAGTACCGATAGGTACTCCATTTTTGCGTAAATAGGAAATTTTGTTCCATTTCTAAAATAATTCTAAATTCTGTCCGATTTTCCTTGCATTTTGATGAGAGAGGAGTAAACTGATTTTTGCCGACCGACCGGTCGGTTTTGGCTTGCGGGAATGCAATAGCCAATCAGACATATAATTTTTCAGGAGGAACGAGAATGATCCCAAAGTATAGTGTAAAACGTCCGTACACAGTGTTAGTGGCTGTTGTACTGGTGATCGTTTTAGGAGTTGTTTCGCTGACGAGGATGACAACAGATCTGCTGCCGGCAATGAATCTGCCGTATGTGATCGTTGTCACAACAGATGTGGGGGCAAGTCCGGAGGAAGTGGAAAAGGATGTGACATCGCCAATCGAAGCGGCAATGGCAACGACTTCCAATATTAATAACGTAAGTTCCATGTCCTATGATAACTATTCTATGGTTATTTTGGAGTATGAGCAGAGCACGAACATGGATTCTGCTATGATTGAGATTCAGCAGCAGCTGGATCAGTTGACCGGACAGTTCCCGGATTCAGCGGGCTCACCGGTCATTATGCAGATCGATCCGGATATGATGCCGGTCATGATCGCATCTGCGGATGTGGATGGTATGGATCAGGCAGAGGTATCTAATTATGTGGACAATGAATTATTACCACTGCTTGAGAGTATCGAGGGTGTGGCATCTGTGACGGCAACAGGAGTGCTTGATACGGATCTTCAGGTCACTATGAACCAGGAGAAAATAGATGCTTTAAACGAACAGATTTTAAGCAAAATAGATGCCCGGTTTACAGATGCACAGGCAGAGTTAGATAAGGCATCTTCCCAGATCGACAGTGGGAAAAAGAAGCTTTCCGATGGTGAAAAAGAGATGGGAAGCCAGCTTGGAGCAGGTGAAAATGAGATCATTAATAATAAAATCCAACTGTTTAACACCGAAGCAGATCTGACCACACAATTATCAGATCTTCAGAAATCACAGTCGTCCATGGATGGTGCAATCAAGTCGTTACAGTCAGCTTATGATGGAGCAACACAGTTACAGAGCGCGATTGACGGTTTACAGAAAGCAAAAGACGGTGTCAGCCAGGCGAAGAGTGGGGCAAAGCAGTTATATCAGGCGCACGATGGTGTAATGGCAATTTTAACAGCAAAAAATCCAATGACAGGTGCAGACATGACAGTGGAGGAAGCGCTTGCAGTAGCGGTTCAATATGGTCAGATGACACAGGAACAGGCGAATCAGTTGAAAACAGTGATTTCAACTTTACAGGCAGATCCTAAAATGTTAGAAGCATATAAAAATGCGGCCAGCGAATCCGATTTCGTCGCCTACATGGAATCCACAGCCATTGCCCAGATCAATGCACAGGCAGGGACTTCCTATACAAGTGAGAGTGACATTGCCAGCCAGATCGTGACATTACAGTACAAACTGGATGATATCAATGTGATGCTGATGAGTCAGGCATCCTCTTTTGCAGATGCAGGTGTGACGCTGACTTCTTACAAAGACATTCCGGCTGCAATCTCAAAATTGAGTGAGAGCAAGACACAGATCGCGGCGGGAATTGCGACAATCGAGTCCGCCCAGACACAGGTGGCAGACGGTAAAACGTCTTTAGATGACGCATTAGTGACTTTAAATGAATCCCAGATATCCGGTATCATGGAGATGAGCAAGGGATATGCGGATCTTGCTGTTGCAGCAAATAAGATCGAAGAGGGACAGAGCCAGTTAGATGATGCAAAAGAGCAGGCAAAAGATTCAGCGGATCTGAACACGATCCTTACAATGGATACCTTAAAAAATCTTCTGACAGCACAGAACTTCTCCATGCCGGCAGGTTATGTGACAGAGGGGAACGAGCAGTATCTGGTGCGGGTAGGAGATGAGGTGACATCCAAAGCAGATCTTGAAAATCTCGTTCTGATGGATCTTGGTATGGATGGTATCGAACCGGTCAGACTGTCAGATGTGGCAGACATCGAGTACATTGACAATTCCGGAGATTCCTATTCCAAAGTGAATGGAAATCCGGCGGTAATGCTTTCGATTGAAAAGCAGACCGGCTATTCCACCGGAGATGTGACAGACCGGTTATTGGATAAATTTGACAGTTTGGAAAAAGAAAATACAGCGTTACATTTGAGCGTTCTCATGAATCAGGGTATTTACATTGACATGATCGTGAAATCAGTCGTAGAAAACATGATCGTGGGAGCCATCCTTGCAATTATTGTATTGTTATTATTCTTAAAAGATATGAAACCTACACTTGTAATAGCATGTTCCATTCCGCTCAGTGTTGTTTTTGCAGTGGTACTGATGTACTTTACGAATATTACGTTAAACATCATTTCACTGTCGGGTCTGGCGCTCGGAATTGGTATGTTGGTGGATAACTCCATTGTCGTGATCGAGAACATCTATCGATTGCGGGGAGAGGGGTATTCCATCCGGAAAGCAGCCGTGGAAGGCGCTTCACAGGTGACAGGAGCAATCATAGCTTCCACACTTACAACCATCTGTGTATTTGCACCGATTATTTTTACAGAGGGTATCACAAGACAGTTATTTGTGGATATTGCGCTGACAATTGCATTTACGCTTGCAGCGAGTCTTCTCGTGGCATTGACTTTCGTGCCGATGATGGCAGCAGGATTATTAAAAAATACAAAAGAGATCAGGCATAATCTCTTTGATAAAGTAAAAGATTTTTATGGAAAAATTTTAGCGGTATGTCTGCGTTTCAAACCAATCGTATTTATCGCAGTGATCGTATTGCTTGGAACAAGTGTTGTGGCAGCATTCTCCAGAGGATATTCTTTCATGGATATGAACATGGAGACAAACCAGATCAGTGCGACGATTTCAGCAAAAGAGGATCAGACACTTACGTTTGGCGAACTGACAGAAATGGCAGATGAAGTCGTGGAAAAAGCAATGACGATCGATGGCATTGAGACCATTGGTGCCATGGCAGGTGGAAGTGCTCTTTCCATGATGGGAAGCAGTTCTACAGACAGTATTTCCATGTATATGATTCTGGATGAAGAATCTGAAGTGAGCAGTGCAGATGTAATCGAACAGTTGGATGAACTGACCAAAGACATGGACTGCGAAGTTACAACAGACACCTCTGCTTCTGATATGACATCACTTATGGGAAGTGGACTGACGATCAATGTAAAAGGAAATAATCTTGACAAACTGCAGGAACTTGCAGGCGAGGTTGCAAAAGTCGTAGAGAACACCGAGGGAACTGTGGATGTGGATGATGGACTTGCCAATACGACACCGTCTTTCACCATTTCTGTAGACAAGGAAAAAGCTGCAAAATACGGCATGACCGTTGCACAGGTATTCCAGCTTGTTTACGGTGAGATGGCATCCTCAACATCTGCAACAACGATCTCTACCGATGTAAATGATTATCAGGTTTATGTACAGAGCGAGGAGCAGTCCGATGTTACATTGGATGATATCAAAAAACTGACCTTTACCTATACAGACAGAGAAGGAAACGAGACAGAAGTAGCGCTTTCTGATATTGCACAGTTTGAGGAAGGTTACACCTTAGGAACGATCAACCGTGATGCGCAGACCAGATATATCAGTGTGACCGCAGGAGTGGATGATGACCATAATGTCAGTCTGCTGAGTAATGAGATCCAGAAAGAGTTAGATAAGATCGATCTGCCGGAAGGATACTCCATTGAGATGGCAGGTGAGGACGAGATGATCGCAGATGCGATGAATCAGTTGTATCTGATGCTTCTTTTGGCGGTAATCTTCATTTACCTGGTCATGGTAGCACAGTTCCAGTCGCTGTTGTCGCCGTTTATCATTATGTTTACGATTCCGCTGGCATTTACAGGCGGTCTGTTCGCACTTTACTTTACCGGTAACGAAGTCAGCGTTGTGGCAATGATCGGATTTGTCATGCTCGCCGGAATTATCGTAAATAACGGTATCGTTATGGTAGACTTTATCAACCAGCTCCGCCGTGGCGGAATGGAGAAAAAAGACGCCATTATCGAATCCGGAAAAACGAGACTCCGTCCGATCCTTATGACCGCACTCACCACGATCCTGTCCATGTCCACGATGGCAGTCGGACTTGGAGAAGGTTCAGAAATGATGCAGCCAATGGCGATCGTAACGGTTGGCGGTTTGTTATATGGTACACTGTTAACCCTGATCGTTGTTCCATGTATTTATGATGCATTCAACCGCAATAAGAGCATGGTCGAGGAGGACTTATAATGGATGAGCAGAAACTGATCCACGATCCATCACAGAAAGTACTTGCCATGTATCAGGCAGTCATTGAGTTCATTAATGAAGGCTGTGATATCAACACTTTAAAAGTAGCTGATATCACAGGCCGGGCAGGCATTGGAAAAGGAACAGCATACGAATATTTTTCTTCAAAGGAAGAGATAATCTCTTCTGCAATTTTATATTATGTGAAAGTGTGCTTTGAAAAACTGCAGGTAATTTCTACAGATAACAGAACGTTTCAACAGAAAATTAATGAGGTCATGGATTTTATTGATGAGCATGTAAAAGAAAAGCAGGGTGTCTTTTTCCTGATAAAAATGGTATTGGAATCATACGAGATACCAAAGAATCTGAAAGATGAGTATGAGCGTATGAAACACCAGTGCTGTGATAAGGAGAAAAACGAGATTATCGACTGCATTGTGGAGGAGGGTGTCCGCGAAGGCCTGATCCGGGAGGAGAATGTTTTCCTGCGAAGCGCCACGGTCGAAACCCAGCTTTCGGTCTATTTTATGTACCGCATCGCAGCAGAGAAAAAAATCGAACTTGACCTGGAGGCAGATTCTTTGAGAGAATATATCTATCAGAATATATTGAAATTATTAGGATAGAAAGAAGGAACAAATAAATTAAAATCACCTATAAAAAAATCAGTTGACAAATGCCACTTTAGCTTTTATGATGAAAAAAGATATAAAAAGGTGATGAGAAAGAGGAGTACACACAGACACCTGAAAGAGAATGACATTCACCGGCTGAGAGATGTCACCAGAACATGTTGTGTGGAAGGTAGCTTTTGAACCGTCGCGCAGAACCTGTCTGTTGCAGATAAGTGGCAGAACTTGCAAGTTGATCATGCGGAGAAAATTTTCGTATATCGCCAGAAGCAGTCAGAAGTAAGCGAGAACGAGTTGTCCCCGTTACCGGACAGTGGCTTAGGAATGAGCCGGCAGAGATATGTTGTTTTTACAACATAACAAAGGTGGTACCGCGTTGACACGCCCTTTGCATCCGTATGGATGTGAAGGGCTTTTATTTTTTTAAGAAAGGAAAAAGACAAATGAAGGAATTAGCAAAGACCTATGACCCGAAGGGCATTGAAGAACGTCTCTATAAAAAATGGGAAGACAACGGTTACTTCCATGCAGAAGTAGATCGCAGCAAGAAACCATTCACCATTGTGATGCCTCCACCAAACATTACCGGACAGCTTCACATGGGACACGCATTAGACAATACCATGCAGGATATTCTGATCCGCTACAAGAGAATGCAGGGTTACAATGCATTATGGCAGCCTGGAACAGACCACGCTTCCATTGCAACCGAAGTAAAAGTCATCCAGTCCTTAAAAGAAAAAGGAATCGACAAGGCAGATCTTGGAAGAGAAGGTTTCTTAGAGAAATGCTGGGAGTGGAGAGAGGAATACGGTAACCGTATCATCAACCAGTTAAAGAAAATGGGATCTTCTGCTGACTGGCAGAGAGAACGTTTTACCATGGATAAAGGATGTTCTGATGCCGTACAGGAAGTTTTTATTAAATTATATCAAAAAGGATATATCTACAAGGGTTCCCGTATCGTAAACTGGTGCCCGGTTTGTAAGACATCCATTTCCGATGCGGAGGTAGAGCATGAGGAGCAGGACGGATTCTTCTGGCATATCAATTACCCGGTAGTTGGTGAGGAAGGAAGATTCGTAGAGATCGCAACGACAAGACCGGAGACTTTATTCGGAGATACCGCTGTTGCTGTAAACCCGGATGATGAGAGATACAAAGACATCGTTGGAAAAATGTTAAAACTTCCGATGACAGACCGTGAGATTCCGGTGATCGCTGATCCATATGTAGACAAAGAGTTTGGAACCGGATGTGTGAAGATCACACCGGCACATGACCCGAACGACTTTGAGGTTGGAAAACGCCACAACCTGGAAGAAATCGTTGTCATCAATGACGATGCAACCATGAACAAGTTAGCAGGAAAATATGAGGGAATGGACCGCTACGAGTGCAGAAAAGCATTAGTAAAAGATTTAGAGGAAGCGGGACTTTTAGTAAAAGTTGTTCCACATTCCCACAACGTAGGTACACATGACCGCTGCGGCACAACCGTTGAACCAATGATCAAACAGCAGTGGTTCGTGAAAATGGACGAGATGATCAAACCGGCAGTTGAAGGCGTAAAAAATGGTGATATCCAGTTACTTCCAAAACGTATGGAGAAGACATACTTCAACTGGACAGACAATATCCGTGACTGGTGTATTTCCAGACAGTTATGGTGGGGACACAGAATCCCGGCATACTACTGTGATGAGTGTGGCGAGATGGTAGTTGCGAAAGAAGCACCTCATAAGTGTCCGAAATGTGGATGCACCCATATGACACAGGACCCGGATACCTTAGATACCTGGTTCTCCTCTGCATTATGGCCATTCTCCACACTTGGCTGGCCGGAAAAAACAGAAGACTTAGATTACTTTTATCCAAATGATGTTTTAGTAACCGGATATGATATTATCTTCTTCTGGGTAATCCGTATGATCTTCTCCGGTTACGAGCAGATGGGCAAAGCGCCATTCCATACCGTATTATTCCACGGTCTGGTACGTGACTCCCAGGGACGTAAGATGAGCAAGTCTCTTGGAAACGGTATCGATCCGTTAGAGGTTATTGACAAATATGGTGCTGACGCACTTCGTCTGACACTGATCACAGGCAATGCACCTGGTAACGATATGCGTTTCTACTGGGAGAGAGTAGAGTCTTCCAGAAACTTTGCCAATAAAGTATGGAATGCTTCCCGTTTCATCATGATGAACTTAGAGGGCGCAGAGATCAAAACCCCTGCTCTCGATGAATTAAAGGCAGCCGACAAATGGATTTTATCCAGAGTGAACACACTTGCAAAAGATGTGACAGAGAACATGGATAAATTCGAGATGGGTATCGCCGTACAGAAAGTTTATGACTTTATCTGGGATGAATTCTGTGACTGGTACATCGAGATCACAAAAGTTCGTACCTATAACAAAGAGAATGATCCGGCATCTGCAAATGCAGCATTCTGGACCTTAAAGACGGTACTGACAGAGGCATTAAAGCTGTTACATCCATTTATGCCGTTTATCACAGAGGAAATCTTCTGTACGCTTCACCCGGAAGAAGACACCATTATGCTCGCAAAATGGCCGGAATACAAAGCAGAATGGAACTTTGCAGCAGAGGAAGAGATGGTAGAGCACTGCAAAGACCTTGTAAAAGGTGTTCGTAACCTCCGTACTGAAATGGATGTTCCACCATCAAGAAAAGCAAAGATTTTCATTGTATCTGACGATGCGAAAATTAGAGACACGTTTGAATCAAACAAAGAAGTTTATGTAAACCTTGCAGGTGCAAGTGAGATCGCAGTACAGGCAGATAAGACAGGAATCGAGGAGGATGCTGTTTCCGTTGTAATTCCTGGAGCAACACTTTACCTTCCACTGGAAGATTTAGTAGACTTTGAAAAAGAAAAAGAACGTCTGTTAAAAGAACAGGCACGTCTGGAGAAAGAACTCGCGCGTTCTAAGGGAATGCTTTCCAATGAGAAGTTCTTAAGCAAAGCTCCGGAAGCAAAAGTGCAGGAAGAGAAAGACAAGCTTGCAGGCTATGAGCAGATGATGGCTCAGGTCAAAGAGCGTCTTGCACAGATGAAATAGAACAATATAAAAAATAAGGGTTTCCGAATATGGAAGCCCTTTTTTGATACTATAATGATACTATAATGATACTATTTACTTATTATTGCATTCAGCTTATCAGCGACTTCTTGGTGTCTGGTAGGGTATAAATGACCGTAGATATTATTAATCATTTGGACAGTATCGCCTATTCTTTCCGCTATCAGATGTGGAGAAAATCCCATTTCTATCAATAATGATACATGAGAATGTCTTAGGTCATGTATGCGTATTTGTGGAACGCCGGCAAGCTCAGCAGCCTTATTCTTTCCTCTGGTTATAAAGCTTCTTGAAAATGGAAAAACTAGATCATCTGGCTGCGGATCATAAAGCATTGTAATGTATTCTCTTAGTTCATCCATAATTGCAGGCGGCATAGTTATTACTCTGATACTATTCTCGGTTTTTGTTGAGCCGATAATATGGGTATTCTGCTGCAATGATTTGTTGATAGATATTTTATTCTCTGTAAAGTCTATATCTGATAGAGTTAATGCCATCAGTTCCCCCAGGCGCATACCACTGTAAAATAATAACTGTAGTTGAATGCGTACTCGAACATCGTCAACGTTTTCTAATACATGGTTGTACTGTTCCAGTGTCCAGAAGTTCATGGAGCGAGTGTTTTTGCCGATGGGACCAGCAACGGCACATGGATTCTTCGGGAGATTGTAGTACTTCACTGCATAATTGAAAAATGTCACTATGGTGTTGTGAATACGTCTTAAATATGCATCAGACAGATTTTTTGATAACAGATCATTTTGCCATAACCTAATATCTGCCGGAGTAATTGCATTTATAGGCTTATCCTTAAAATAGGGCAGTATTCTATTGTTAAATACTGTTTTTTTAGAAACTATAGAGCTTTTCTTTAGTCTGGTGGAAATATCAGTCATGTAAAGCTCATATAAAGAATAGAAAGTCATTGTTGGCGTGCCCTGCACCTTTTCCAGAAAAGCCCTTTCCCATTCCTTAGCGTTACGTTGCAGCTTAAAGCCACGCTTCATTTTCTGCTTGCGTGCCCCGGTGTAATCCGTGTAATAGGTCTTTACGAAAAATGTTCCCCTAGTTTCATCTTTAAATACTGGCATATTATAACCTCTTTTCTATATCTGGCGGCGATGTAGAAAGAGAGACAGCCATATTTGACAAAAATATGAGTTTGCCATATAATACCCTTAACAAGACAGCCGATAAGATAGCTCAAACCTATCCGCTTCGGTGAATAATTAAGTTAACTAAAGAAATAGCCGCCTAATCTTTACCAGAGAGCAGGGCGGCTATTTTCTGTCTTTGCCATTTCTGGCCAATGTAATAATAGCGCATATCATAATCACGAAAGTGAATAAATCACTATATGTAACCATGTTTAAATTAGCGTTACACAAGCTTCGAAACGGATGATATGACCGCCCTACCGGCTGCCTTATTAAGCATATTATATTTTCTGGTTTGCGTATCCTAGCAGAATCACGCATATAAATCCTATTATGGTAAATTGTATAGCTTTAATATAAAAGTGTTGTATGAGCCTTTAAACGCTTCAAAACGTGTGCGCTATCTGCGGACATATTTAACGATTGATCTGAAGCACGGCAGGTCATTTTGTCCGGTTGTACCTACCTGGGAAGTTTTTCCTTCGTTGAACCCGTACTTTTTTTGTCTGGTTGTGCATGGTTTGCACTTCTGGATTTCGTGCGAAATTCGTTCGAAGCAGTTTTGTCCTACTGATCCCAAGCCATTATTGGCTTCGGCTATTCGTGAAATTCACGATTTGATCTACGGAATCCCGGGACTGCCTAAGTTCAACTTAGGGCTTCAACTCAAATTGATTTGTTGTCGTGTGAACCGGTCAAAAGGTCAATTTGTCCGGTTGCCACCGGATCCAATTTTGGATTGGGCGACCTAGGGAGTTTTTCCCTCGTTGAAAAAACGAACTGTCCATTTTGGATTGTATTAACCTTGGTTATCTTGGATTAAGTTATATTTTTTATCATTTCATATAATTTATCTCTATCCCAAAGTTTTACGTTTAATGCATTTGCTTCTTTCCTGGCTTGTGTTGTAAAGTATTGATTTGTTAATACAACAGCAACGTCTTTATGATAAAGACTTTTCCCAGAGTGAATTTGTTGGATGGCTGCGTTACCGATATTTGAAGAATAACATTTACATTGAATGGCATATGTTATGCTGTCTTTTTCTGCTAAAATATCTACACCATGATCGCCACTTGCCTGTGTAATTTCTATGTTAGAAAAATTATTATACTGCAACAAGTCTGCACAATAATTCTCAAATTGTTTTCCGTTCATATTATCAATGGATTTCAAAATGCTAGTATTATTAATTTGTAACATGCTGTTTTTCTCTGGATATATCATGTGTAAAGCTTGTCTAGAATCACAGACTTTAAATAAATCTTGCATTATACCAAGAGAAAAATGCTTAATGTCAAATTGTGAAAACATAAATAAGTAAATACCAGCCTTTTTTGAATTAAGTAATAGTTGGATTAAATCTATGTTTTCTATAAAGTATGATTTTACTAAATAAATTTCAGAAATAATAAAAATTATAGATGGAATTATATTAGTTGCTTTAGAGTTATATGAATATAGGTCCTTTACTTGAATTTCCGCAAATTTATGAAATCTTTCTGTCATCTCATTTTTTAATAAATCTATAGTAGTTTCTATTTTTAAGTGATCTGATACAATAGGAATGAAAAGCTGTGATAATGAACTATAGTCTCCATAGGACAAAGCATTTTCATCGTAAATAACTAATTTCATGGTTTTGGACGAATTATAAGTAAGTAATTGGTTTATTATATTGTGTTGATCTGCTTCAGTACACTTATATATTATGTAATGATCCAATTTTGATAGTTGTTGACCGTCGTTGGAAAAATTAGCAATAATATTTAAATATATTAAGAGCATATCTGCATCTGATAAAGTATTATCTACATCAATATTATTTTGTTGTTCTTGCCCATTAGTTGAAATAAATTCATATGTTTCAAATTCATTTAGAGACATAAGAATGCGACGAGGAGCAGTCCCTTCCTCCGAATCTACGATTCCCGCTTCTTCTAACTGATCCATAATATGAGATGCGCGGTTAAAACCAATGTTGAGGTTTCGCTGCAGAATTCCAATGGATCCTTTTTCTTTCCCAATCAGCAATCTGGCAGCATCTTCAAAATAGGTGTCCTTGTTGTTAATATTTATTTTTTGTATGTTTTTATTGTTGTTGATAGGAGTGCATTCAGATATATTGCGTGTGTCATTAATTGATATATTTGTACTAGTAAATAAATTTTTTGTTTTTTTTCTGTCTAGAAATTGATTAAAAAACATTGCTAATCTCCTGTAAAAACCAAAAAGAACTATTTTTGTTGCTTTCTTTTTTTTATATATTCTGGATCACTTAAATTTGTAATTAGTTCTTTTTTTATATCTTCCTCTGAACGCGTATCTTTTATTCCATCTATGACAAATGGAATAGAGGTACATATATAATCGGATATATTTTTTATATCTTCATTTTTTAATAAAAAAGAATTATTTTGGGACTTAACAACATAATATACAGCTCCTCCAAGAGTTCCAGAAATAAGTTGTTGTTCAACAGTTCCGTAAATTTCTCTTAAAATAGTTAATATTGCGTCATGCATATTTTTATGAGGAAATAATTTTTTAAATTGTTCTGATTGCACAAAGTTATCTATCTCAGATTTTCTATGCATATACATTTTGAAATCTTTGGTTTGTACGTATTGACCTAGAGTCATATTATCTATCAGAGGCATATCAGTAAATTCAGTTATAGGGGTTTCTAATGCGTCAGCAATCTTTTGTAAGGTTTCTATTTTAGGATTAGCATTTCCATTTTCATATTTTCTTATTTGAGATTCATACATGCCGCATTTCTCACCTAACTGTTTTTGTGTAAGTCCTTTTTTAATACGAATTTCTTTAATTTTTGAGCCTGTCGGCATATAATCACATCCTTTCATATGGATATTATCACATATTTATTTGTATGTACAGATAAAAAAATATCTTATCATATATTGACAGATAAGAAAATATCTGATATTGTAAATGCAACAGATAAATATTTATCTGCAACAAAAGGAGGCGAGAAAAATGAAATTAAACTTGAAAAAACTAAAACTTGCAATGGCCTGTAAGTGTTTAAGTTCCAAAGGACTTGCAGAAAAAGCTGGAATCAACTATGTAACACTGATTCCATACTTGAATGGAAAGCGAGAACCTGGAACGGAAGCACTCGGCAAGATTGCCAAAGCACTGGACGTTGATCCAGAGACACTTATCGATTAGCAAAGCTTGGCGGCGATGTAGAAAGAGAGGTAGCTTATGAAAACTGTAATAGTTCGGAGAGGTTTGAAATTTAAATATTCCGTGTATACCGCTTCTGGTGAGTTTCTTTTCAATGCCCGGGGCATGAAAGAGATCAGAGACTATTACAGATGGGAGACAAGACACGGAAAGATTGAGATCAGAAAGGATATGTAGAAGAACTTAACGAGCTGAAAATTCAGCCGGTTGATTTTTTCAGAGAGGCAACATATAAGGATGCAAAAGGTCAGAAAGGATTTATAAGCATGGAAGATGAAAACATGGAAGAGGTAAAAGAAAAAGAAAAAAAGTTTTTAACAGCTGCGGATATAAGTGATCTGATCGGGTGCAGTGAGAGCTACGCATACTCAGTTATCAGAAAGCTGAATGATGAACTGCAAGAGCAGAAATATATCATTTTCCGCGGCAAGATTAACGCTAAGTATTTTTACAAGAGGGCAGGTCTTGCGGATGAATAGGAAAGGAGATTGAATAAATGGCAAATAGACGGATGTTTAGTCTTACGGTTGTAGATACTGATAAGTTTTTAGATATGCCATCAACAACACAAGCTTTATATTTTCATTTAGGAATGCGTGCCGATGATGACGGTTTTGTATCATCTCCAAAGAAAATAGCTGGAATAGCTAATTGCAGCATGGATGATTTGAAGCTACTGATTGCCAAAGGGTATGTTATACCGTTTGAAAGTGGTGTAATTGTTATAACTCATTGGAAACAACACAATTATATACAGTCAGATAGATATAGAAAAACAACCTATAAAAAAGAAAGAGAACAACTAGAATTAGTTGAAAATGTATACAAGTTGGATACAGAAAATATACAACAATCATCCAAAACGTATACACAGTATAGGTTAAGTAAGGATATAGTTAAAGATATAGAAAATAATTTATGTGCATCTGACAATGCACCGAAAGACAGCAAAGCGGCAATAAATGAATTTTTTGAAAGCATTTGGAAGTTATACCCTAGCAAAAAAGGAAAAGGTCAGATAAGCGATAGTAAGAAAAAAGTGCTTTATAATATCGGTTACGATGAATTAAGCAGAGCCATAGAACGATATAAGGCAGGACTTGCCAAGGATGAATGGAGGAAGCCACAGAATGGCAGCACCTTTTTCAATAGTGGTTATATCGATTATCTGGATGCAAATTATTCAGAACCCGAGCAGATAACAGATCCAGAGGAAGGAGATAGATCAATATATCAAGATGAAGAAGACTATAGAAGATTACGGGAAGAACTTGGATAGAATAAAAAAGAAACTGCCGGCAGAGCGTGAAGAGCTTTCACGAGAGCGCATAGAGTTGCAGGATGGGAAAATGTGTGATCTGGTAGCTTATGATGTTAAAGCCTATGGATATGTGGAATATGCCGAAAACATCGAGCAGAGCAATGGAGACTTCCGTAGGACTCGGTCTCTGATACCATTTAATTATCTAGATGCTAATATGAGCAAATTCAGATGGGATATATATGGCGTAGATGTAAAATTGCAGCAGGGAATAGCACAATCGTTTGTAGAGCAGTTTAAAAAGTACCAGAAAGCAGGTAAAGGCTTATATATATACTCAAAAACGAAAGGGAGCGGTAAAACATTACTAGCGTGCAGCCTTGCAAATGGAGTTATGGAACATTTGGATATATGTGTAAAATTCGTATCGGTTCCTGAATTGCTTGAAATGACAAAGAAGAGCTATAAAGATTTTTTGGAAAAAGAAGATATCGAAAGGATCCGCACGGCTGAATTACTGATCCTTGATGATATAGGCGCAGAAATAAAAAAAGAATGGGTGGATACGGAATTGTTCCGACTTATAGATTACCGGTATTCAAATCAGCGAGTGACAATATTTACAAGTAATATCTCTATGAACAATCTGAAGCTTAACGAGAGAATTGTAGATAGAATATTTAGTATGTGTATCAAGCTGGATTTACCAGAGAAGTCTATCAGAACCATGCAGGCACATGATGAAAATATGGAATTTCTGAGAAACATAATGAAAAACGCCCCGGACGGTGCTGGCACACCATCACCAGGGCAATGAAACCCGATAACAAGTCAAAAGACCGGATTCATTTGCATTGTAGCAGATTCTGGCAGAAAGGAGAAGTATGAAATGTAAAGAAATAAAAATAGGCGATGTGATGGATGCACTAATAAAAATGTGCGGTGAACCTGTATATAAGGTCATTGTGGAGGATTCCCAGGGGAATCAAATAGCAGTACCAACGTTTTATTTGCCAGCAACAACAAGATAGATAGGAGGAATAAAAGATGGCGGACACATTAAAAAAACTTATTCAAGAGGAAGTAGAAAAATGCAATAATTATGAATTATTAAAAGCTATATATGCATTTGTCAGAAGATTGAATAAATAATGAAATATCAAAATTAAAGGTACAGGGGGAGTTTAGATATATCTTGCTCCCCTATTTTGGTACGTAAAATGGGACAAATTTTTTTGTGGTTATTGTAAAATAAAACTAACAAAGAAAAGAGGTGATGGATGAATGACAAAGGCAGCTTTAGAAGCAAAAAGAGAATACGATCGGCAGTATAGAAAAAATAACCGTGAGAGATTAAATGAATACCAAAGAAAATGGCGAGAAAATAATCGTGATAAGCAAAAAAATAGTAATATCCAGTATTGGGAGAGAGTTGCCCTAAATAAGCAGAAGGAAGTGGAGATATGAGAAGATTATATGGTGTGATGGTAGATGAAGACGTAATAAAGAAACTTCCAGGTAATGGAAGCGGCTATACAGCTGAAGAAATAGAAGCTATGGCGACACGCGTAATTCCAACATACAGAGTAAAACAAGATATGATAGATTATGCAAAGAAAATTTATAACAAACAGCATAATCGACTTGTAGAATTAAATTTTGAAAAAGGACTTGATCCTGATGGGAATGAAATAAGGGTACAGGGGCGGCTTATTTGCCGTAAGGTATTTGGGATTTCGGTAGACAAAGAAACTTTCGATCAATATCAACAAAAACGGTATCAGGTCTGCGACAAAAATTTTCCTATGAACATAGTGGAAATTTATGCTAATAGCAAAGAGGTTGAGACAGAATTACCGGAAATGTCAAAAGCAGCAAAAAAAATTATAAATGAAGCCATTAAAGAAATTAATACAAAATTTGGGTATAAAAATATCAGCGAGGAAGGAAAAAATATGAAGAAAAACCATTTATCAGATTATTTGAAGGAAATGCAAAAGTTAAGAGATGAAGCTGCAATGAGAACTCAGGAAATTGATGAACATTGGAGGGAAGAGCAGGAAAAATACAGTAAGGTCTCAGGAATCAATGAAGCTAAATTGAATGAATTGGAAAGAACAGAAGCACGTTCCAGATATCTGAGGGCAAAGGAAACACATGATACAGAATCAGCAAACTTGAGAAAAAAGGTGCAAAAAACGCTTGATAATTTACAGGAAGATTTTTATGCCCAGGTAGAAGAGCGGTGCAGGGCGAAATCCAGCGATTTAGATGATGGGGTAATTAAATTATTACATAGCGGCATCCAGCTATCTGAAAACGAATTATATGGACTCTTGGATGATGCAAAATACAATCCGACAATGACTCGTTTGATATCTGATCATATCATGAATAATGTGATTGGGAATAAAGATGTTTCCAAAGATTCGAAGCTGCGACCATTAAGAGAAAAAGCTTTTCTGTGTAAAAAAGCGGCAAGTGGAAAAGAATACAGGCAAATGTTTGACAGTTTAAGAAGTTGGACTGAGAAAAATTATGCTACATCAGGAAGCGGATTCTCAGAGCAATACAACCAATTGCTGGAGAAAAGCATACTGACTTTTGACGCATACGAGGGCGTAGAGCATAAAAAGATAAATTTGGAAGATCGATTACCGGAAGAAAGTGAGGAATAAAATAGTATGTTAGTTTTAATTGGAATTTTTAGTTTTTTAACATTGATATGTTCCTTTTTTGGAATGTGTGCATTATTAGCAATTTATAGCAATCTGAAAGACGGAAAGGATAGATAGCGTGATAAAGGTAAACATTGATGAAAAAGAACTACAGGATGGCTCGCACATTGAGATACGAAAAAGAAAAGAAGGGATTGTCGTTGTTAAAATTCCAAAAGGTACTATGTTAAAAGATGTACTGATCCAGACTGACAGTATACATACAAATAACTGAATATAGAGTGTTGCGTTTAATGAAATGCAATAAAAGTTCAATGGAGCTGATTTCTTAGAGATAGGAGATTAGCTCTTTTATTTTTTATGAAAGACGAGGAAAACAAATATGGACAATATTTCATTAAAAACAGGAGTAAAGGAAATTGCAATAAGAAACGAGGATGATGAGGTAGTAACGATTTTAAAAATTAACACGTCAGATTCCAGCACATTTAATAAATTTAATCTCATTGCTGAACATTTACATGAACTGAGTGCTAAAAGCCAGCAGGAAATAAAAAAATGGTACGAGGATCATGGAAAACATGATCAAGATATCACAATAGAAGATGTATGTGCAATCAATAGCATACGTACAAAGTTTTTGAAAAACATTTGTGATGAATTAGATGAGCTTTTTGGAAAAGGAACCATAGAGCAGATCTATGGGAATATTATTCCAGATGAAGTTGCAATCACGGAATTTGTAGATTCTGTAACACCTATTGTAAGCAGATTTTTTAATGAGAGGATTGCTGAAAATAAGAAAAAATACAGTCCAAGCAGAAAACCAAATCAAAAAATAACTTCAAATAATTAAGGCGGTGGCTCAATGAGTGAATTTGATGGTGAGATCCGTATAAATACCAAAATTAATACAGCTGATGCAGAAAAGATGCTTATGAAGCTTGAAGAAAAAATGCAGCAAAGCGCAAAACAATGTGAAAAAATACAGGCAAAAATGAAAGAGCTGGCAAATCAGAAGATCCCGACAGAAGAATTTGCACAAGTACAGGCGCAAATTGAGAAAGATACAGCATCTTTGAACAAGCTTATTGAACGAATGGATAAATTTACAGCGTTAGGCGGTAAGACAGATAGTAAAGCGTTTAAAAGTATGCAATATGATGTAGAACAGCTCAGGAATTCAATCAAACAGGCGAAAGCTGATAAGCAGGCAATGCAGGCAGATGGCAGTGATTATATAAATCCGAAGACAACACCGCAATATCAAGAATTAAACACTCAATTACAGAATACACAGAGTGAATTTAATAGCTTAAAAGAGGCAAGCAGACAAGCAGCCAGTGAGTTATTAAAAACAGGAAATAAGGGAAATACAAGCTTCTTAAATATTGGAAAAGCTGCAGAAGCAGCAAAAAAAGTTGTCGGTGGAGTTGCTTCTGTAGCAGGAAAAGTAAAAACGGCTATGGGAAACATGGCAAATAAGGCGGGGAAAGCTTTTTCCAAGTTAACAATGCATACGAAAAAATCTAACAGTGCGTTGAGTAGATTCGGGAATACAGTCAAACAGCTGGCCTTGTCTATGGTGGTCTTCCAGGTGATTTCCAAAATATTTAATGCGATGGTGGAAAGCATTAAAAGCGGTATTCAGAATTATGCAAAGTATTCGGATAAATTTAATGAATCTATGTCTGCTTTTAAAACGTCATTAGATAATTTAAAAAATTCTGCTGGTGCGGCCGCAATGCCAATAGTAAATGCATTGCTTCCTGGAATAACAGCCCTATGTGATGGATTAACAAGAGCGGCCAATTTTGCAAACCAATTGTTTTCTACTCTGGCAGGGAAAACTACATGGAGTAAGGCAGTAAGTCAACAGAAAGATTATGCAAAGTCACTAGATAAAACAGCCGGCGCAGCAAAAAAGACAGCTGGAGCTTTAGCTTCATTTGATGATCTAAATATATTACAGAAAACAGACAGTGAAAGCACAGGCGGTGGAACATCTACAGAACAGGTACAGTATACCGAAGAAAAGATACCAGATAGTGTCAAGAAAATCAAAGAGATGCTCGGAGAGAGTGACTGGACAGAATTAGGAAGTATGATTGCAGACAAAATCAATAAAGCAATGGAGAATATTGATTGGGAAAGCATTCAACAGGAATCAGAACTGATTGGTACACGCATTGGAACGCTCATTAATGGTTTTGTGGCAGAATTTGATTGGAATCTTTTAGGAAAGACTGTTGCAGAGGGGATTAATACAGCACTTATATTTTTGAATACTTTTTTGACTACAGTGGATTGGATAGCAATAGGTTCGGCATTTGCTACAGGTATCAATGGATTTGTTACAAATCTTGATTGGAATTTATTAGGCACAACAATAGGAAATGGCTTCAATATGGCTATTGATAGCTTTTATGGATTTGTTAGCACACTTAACTGGAGCAAACTCGGCACAAGCCTTGGAGAAAGCATACAGAGTGCATTAACTACTATTGATTGGGAAACACTAGGAAAATCTGTTTCAGATGGATTTATTGGTCTACTTGATTTTATTACTGAAGCCATTTACGCAATAGATTGGAAACAGCTTGGAAATGATGTGGCAGCTGTTGTAAAAAATATAGACTGGGATGGTGTCTCAGATGCTCTTTTTGAGGGTATAGGTGCAGCGCTTGGCGCATTAGCAGCATTTTTACAGGGATTGCTGGAAGATGCATGGAATAGTGTTGTGGACTGGTGGTATGACGCTGCTTATGAAGACGGTGAGTTTACAATGGAAGGACTCTTGAATGGAATCACTGAGAAACTTACAGACATTGGCAACTGGATAGATGAACATATCTTTCAACCATTCATGGAAGGCTTTAGAAATGTATTTGGAATACATTCACCATCTACAGTTATGGCTGAATTAGGAACATATATAATTCAAGGGCTACTTAACGGAATATCTAGTTTAATAGAAAATGTAAAACAAATTTGGAAAAATATAAAACAGACAGCAATTAGTATATTTAATAGCGTGAAAGATAATATTTCAAATATTTTTAACAATATAAAAAATATAGCATCAAACATATGGAATAATATTACATCTAATATAAAAAATGCAGTAAGTAATATAAAAAATGGAATAGTGCAAAAATTTCAAGATGCTTATAATGGTATAAGAAATATTTTTGGGAATATTGGTAACTTTTTCAGTGGAATCTGGGGAAAAGTAAAAAATACATTTTCAAATTTAGGAACAAGTATAGGAAATGCAATTAGTGGAGCTGTAAAAAGTGGAATTAATGGAGTAATTTCATTAATTGAAAGAACTATTAATAGTGCAATTAGATTAATTAATGGTGGAATTAGGCTTATTAATCTAATTCCAGGAGTTTATGTTGGAAGTATAAATACATTGAGTTTACCAAGATTAGCAAAGGGTGGAGTTTTAACAGAAGCAACAACCGTAATAGCAGGTGAATATTCAGGAGCTAGAACGAACCCAGAAATTGTAACTCCGCAAAATATAATGAGAGATACATTCGAAGATGTATTATCTAGTTATAGTGGAAATGAACAACCGTTACATCTAACAATACAATATTTAGGTAAAGACATATTTGATGATACAATAGACTATATAAATGAAAAAACGCGAAGAGCTGGCAAATGTGTAATAAAAGTTAATTAATGGTTGAAACATAAAAGAAAAAAGTATATAAGATGAGTATTCAAGAAAGGAAAATAAAATGAATAAACAGATAGGAAAAGTAAGTCAAAAAGTCATATAATAAAGAAAG
>OGLJ01001187.1_pt1 | contig 23102 bp, 12 predicted proteins | sample 1572801 | NCBI WGS metagenome assembly OGLJ01 (sample SAMEA2581877, study PRJEB24529) | metagenome | biome: Human gut stool | place: China | collected 2011
GTGAGGACTTGGAGAAAAAGGCTATCTAATCTCAATACATTTCTAACTCCCCATATATACTGGGGAATACATATCACAATTTGCGTAAACTACAACCAGCACATGGTGGAAGTGATCCCGGTAAGATTTCCACCTCCGGCGTCATGGAAAAGGATGTCAACCTCAGTATTGCAATGGCTCTTAAACAGCTGTTTGAAAACAGAGGCTTTACTGTTGTCATGACCAGAACCACCGACTGCGACCTCGCCCCGGATAATTCCAAGCATCCAAAGACAGATGATCTCACAAAGAGAACTGCCCTGATGTCTAAAAGCAATGTGGCAGTCAGCATCAGTATCCATCAAAACAGCTTTGAGGACAGTTCAAGCTGCGGTCCACAGGTATTCTATTATGAAGCCTCTGATGCAGGAAAAGAGCTCGCATCCTCTGTTCTTGGAGCTTTAAACACTTCTCTTTGTGTCGCAAAGCCACGAAGCATTAAGCCCAATAAAGAATACTTTATACTTAAAAAATCCACATCCCCGACCGTAATCGTAGAATGTGGATTCTTGAGTAATCCTGCTGAGACACTTCTTCTTACTGACAAAAACTATCAGGATGACCTGGCACATGCAATATATATCGGTGTTACAGACTATCTTGCGCAATCACCCTCTGGACATTTACAATAAACTGCTCTGCGATGTGATATAGTCTGGTTGTCTGGACACTTTCACCGCCATCAAGCTGCTTTTTTGTCTCATTATCTGACTCAGTATTCGATTTCATATCTGACATCTTAGACTCTTTTGCAGATATATCATGCTCCAGTGCCACATCTATGCGCACACGCTGTTCACCATCACTTATTCCTGCCTCAAACATAGTGATATTGTCTTCAAACAGCTTTTTAGTCTGCTCATCGTCTGTGACTATCATAGCAGATACTGAGTTTTCCTTTGCCTCAAAATATGCAGCTACCCTGCCGCATTTTTTATCCTCAAGGAATATGTCAACCATGCCCTTTTTATCCTCGCCTCTTACTATACTAAGCTTCATACCTGTGACCCCGTCTGCAGTCTCTATTGGTACAATATAGTTTTCCTGTCTCGACATATTTGAAGCTATCCTTAGCTGACTGCACAATAGCTTCATCTGTCTGAGGTCTATTGAACCGGTGTGCCTATCCTCTATAATCATCGAATCCATAACATGCTCTGCTGTATCAGCCAGCGTTTCCTGCGCCTGCGCAAGCTCCTTTGGATTTTTGACCGACTCAGAAAACCGTCTGAGAGTCTCATCCAAAAGAGCCCTTGCCGTAGCACTGTCTCCACGCTTCCAGAGATTTCTTACTTCCTCTGACGGATTTTTCATTAGCCGTGACGCAGCCATGAGGTTTACCGCGGTTGTTTTTACATCATATTTCTCTAGAAAAGCATATACGTTCTCAGGCACCGAAACTGCCTGATTGAACTGTCTTAGCTGTTCTGTGACATATTGCTCTGACAGTGCGTTATCCTCGTCTGCCTCATATACAGCCTGCCTTAACTGCTCCGGAGTCATATCAAGCCAGCTGTCATACTGCACAAACTCCATCTTCTCAGGTGAAAGTGTATCAAGCACATCCCTTAGGCAGTTTGTATGATATGCGCTTTCTATCTGTGAGTCAATTTTAATGCCCCTGCTTACACTGTCCACTCCGGCAAAGGTATCGTCCACCTTATAGTCCATGGCACTCTTTCCTCGTACCCGTACCGCTGTAAGCAGATTTTTCATTGTAATATCTGCTCCCTGATTAACAAGTGAGCCTATCACAGCACCATCTGATTGCTCCACCTGTGAAATAAGCCTGTATATGCCTATATATGAGTCTCTTTCTTCCTCTGAGATTTCATTTTTCTTTTCAAGCTTCCAGAGAAACTCGCTGAATTTCTCATCCCTTTCGTCAGGATTTTCTGATTTTATCCGTCTGGCAGTTTCACTTATGTCACTCATGCTCATATCAAGCGGTGATATGCCTCTTTTTATCATCTCAATCGTCACCGCCGGTGTCATATCGCTGAATGCTCTCTGCACCTGCTCATCTACAGACTTTATCTGCTTTATATTGTCCTCTGTGATCTCGGTACTGTTGTACGCAAGTATCCGCACAGCCCTGCGATTGCTTTCAGATGTATCTATCTGAAGCTCTTTAAGTATATCATCCACATTCTGAAATGCTTTTGATATACTGTCTCCCATATCTGCCCGCGGTGATGTCATAAGAGTCTCATATCCTGAGGCTGCTGCTTCTAATGACTGCTTCATTGCTTTGCCTGCTGTATACAGCTCATACACAGTGTCATCAGCGGATTCCAGGGTCAGTACATAAGCCGGCTGCTGCTTCAGCTGATTGAAAATATCACATACATTATTGTACATACGTACCCTATCATCAGATGCCTCTACACTGCTCTCACCAAACAGCGCTCCGTAGTATTTATTTTCCTGCTGCTTAAGCAGCTCCACTACACGTTCAATAGGCTCTGTGTCTATTGAAACTCCTTTTTTTATGAGTGAAAGGTTGGCTTCTGCTGTCATGGAAAGTCTCGCTTCCTCAAGCTTTCTTTGAGCTGTCACAAGCCTTGCTTCCCGGCTGTCTGTAATCTGATTATCCGCAGCTTTATTCGCTGAGGCTTGCGATGCTGCACTATCCTTGCCTCTTGCAGCTATAAGCTTTGACAGATTCTCTATCGTGACAGGTATGTTATCTGACTCTAATGTGACAATGTCATCTGCGGTCGCCTCACCTAATACATCACAGGCTTTCTTTGCCATGTCAAATGTCAGACCATCTTGTGACATAGTGGCATCTGTAGCCTTTTTTCCCATTGCCAGTGCTTCTGTCACTGCCCTTGCATAAAAATCACTGCTCACATTTTCTTTTGCTGCGTTGATGCAGTCTACCTGATTCGCAAGCAGCACATTATCAGGTGTAACGGCTATATCTTCATCTATCAGCCATCTGCACTGATTCAGATTCTCATCACTACTGTCTATATGAGCTTCCTCTAATATCTGTTTAAGCTGTGGCTTAAGCTCCTCAAACAGCTCATCTGATATCTCCGTCATTTTGGTTTTCTGCCTGTAATCTTGTACCTGACTGCTGCTGTACGTAGCCTTGTATACATTGGAAACCGTCGGATTCATGTTATTTCTGACCAGATATGCCTTTGTCTCATTGGATATATTTGTAAGGCTCTTTGCCCGGTCTATGGCATCTGTACCTGCCTTTATATTGTCATCTGTAGCAGGAATATCATATGCTTTCATCTGATTGACAAGCATGGCCGCTTCAGTCTGGCTTCCCGTGATGTCTGTGAGCTGCTCCTTGCTCAGATCATCTCCATATATGGATATATCTACACCTGCCTTTGCCAGCACTGCTTTTATCTTATCGGTCTCAGTGACAATGACATCGTAGCCGTCATCCTTTGCAGCTTTGTAATCATCACTCGTTGTGGTGCTTGCAGTGACAATCATATCATTTCGCCTGTTTTCTGAGGTCTGATTCATGTCATTTAGCAGATTTTCTGCCATATCTGTGTCATCGTTGTTCCCGGCTTCGTTTTTAGCCTGTGGTCTTGCATATATCGTATCCGACATATCAACAGAGTTTGACGAACCGACAACAGCCGCCTTTTTTGACATATTGTCACTGCTGTCTGTCTTTATGTAGTCTGACACACGCATACCCGCTGTCATGTCATTTATGGTTTTTGTGTCCGTATTTTTCGTATCTGTGCTTTTATTAATCAAATTCTCTATCTGCATATTTCCTGCTCCGTGCCCTGCATATATACCATCTCTGCAGCCTTTATTTATGGATATTTTTTGCTCATATGTGAGGGGGTGGTTCTGAATAGTTATCTTTTTACTATATATCGACATATAATACGCAAAAATAAAGACCGCGCCTTAAATTGGCACGGTCCTTTACCCTGCTGTTTACCGGTATATTAGTATTTAAATACAGCAACTCCGTAAGGCGCAAGTGGATAAGCAAATGAAAATGGTCTGCCGTCACACTCTGATTTGACTGCCTTATAGTCCAGCTTCTTATATGACTGTTTTGCTGCCTTGCCTCTGCCCTTTGCAGCCTTCTTTACAGGCGCTTGTACCGTTTTGCCGGTAAACTTAGGATCCTCACTATCTAAAACGAGCTGATATGTCTTGTGCTTTGGCACTCCGACTCTGTAATCAGGTCTCTCTACCGGTGTGAAATTGATGACAAAGAGCATATTATTCTTGCCATCCTTACTCTTTCTGATAAAGCTGAAGATGCTTCTGTCTGCATCGTTTGCATTTATCCATTCAAAGCCTTCCCAGCTTGAATCCAGCTCATACAGACAGCGGTTTCTCCTATAGAGGTGAAGCAGCTCCTTTACCCAGTTCTGGATCTTTTTATGCTCCGGATTCTCAAGCAGATACCAGTCGAGTTCTCTTTCCTCACTCCACTCCTGCTTCTGTGCAAACTCCTGTCCCATGAAAAGAAGCTTCTTTCCACAGTGTCCCATCATAAATGCATATCCTGCCATGAGGTTCTTGAATTTATCCCCTTCTAAGCCCGGCATTTTGTTGAGCATAGAACACTTCAGATGTACCACCTCATCATGTGACAGTACCAGAATATATTTCTCACTCTCATTATAGCTCATCGCAAATGTCATCTTGTTGTGGTTATTTTTACGGAAATATGGATCCAGCTTCATATAATCAAGGAAGTCATGCATCCATCCCATGTTCCATTTGTAGCTGAAGTTCAGTCCGTCTTCCTCTACCTTGCCTGTTACCTTTGGCCATGCGGTAGACTCTTCGGCTATCATTACAGTTCCGTGATTTCTTCCAAGTATGAGTGTATTGATATGCTTGAAAAACTCTACTGCCTCGAGGTTCTTATTTCCTCCAAACTTGTTTGGCACCCACTGTCCGTCGTTCTTTCCATAGTCAAGATAAAGCATTGACGCAACTGCATCCACACGGAGTCCGTCTACGTGGTAATTTTCTATCCACATAAGTGCACTTCCGATAAGGAAGTTCTTTACTTCATTCTTACCGTAGTCAAATATCTTTGTGCCCCAGTCGGGATGCTCTCCCTTTCTTGGGTCTGCATACTCATATGTGGCTGTTCCATCGAAATTGGCAAGTCCATGCGCATCCTTTGGGAAATGTGCAGGTACCCAGTCGAGGATTACTCCGATATTATTTTTATGGCACTGATCAACAAAGTATGCAAAATCCTCAGGCTCTCCATACCTCGATGTAGGTGCATAGTAGCCTGTCACCTGATATCCCCATGAGCCATCAAACGGATACTCTGAAATACCCATAAGCTCAATATGTGTATATCCCATAGTTTTCACATAGGATATGAGTGATTTTGCAAGCTCCCTGTATGTATAAAAGCCCTCATCATCCCTGCCCGGATGTCTCATCCATGAGCCCGGATGACATTCATATATAGCCATAGGTGAAGAATATACATCAGCATCTGACTTTGCTGCTCTCTTATCCATCCACTCTTTGTCAGTCCATGTGAAGTGCTCGATATCTGTGATGATTGACGCTGTTCCCGGACGAAGCTCTGCGTAGTTTGCGTATGGATCCGCCTTGTACAGCTTATCACCCTGTTCAGTGACTATAATAAACTTATACATCTGACCCTTTTGCGCTCCCGGTACAAAAAGCTCATACACTCCCATGGTTTCCGGCTCTACACGCTTCATCTCATGACTGGTCTCATTCCAGTCGTTAAACTCACCAAACACGTATACTTCCCTCGCATGTGGCGCCCAGACGTCAAAGCACACTCCTTTTTTTCCTTTACGCTCAGCTAAGTGAGCACCCATCTTCTTGTAGATATCATAGTGTGTTGCCTGACCAAACAGGTAACAATCCATTGCTGTAAAATTACACATATATATACCCCCCATAAGTATTTATTTTTCCCTGAAATGATCCTCTTTGAGTACAATTCGGTCATCATCTGTATATCGCCTGGCTGTCAGAATACTTATAGCCTTCTTAAGTCCGCTGTGAGCCTCCCTGTCTATGGCCTCGTCAATTATATCCTTGACCTCTGTCAGAGTGGTAGCCTGGTCTATCCTCTCAATATTGCTGATTCTGTTATGCAATGCCAGAATAGCCATCTCATCTATCTTGTACCCAAGCTCTGCAGAGTACGATTTGGCAAACAATACGAGTTCATCATTTGTAAAAATAGGGACCGATATCTTTTCCGTGAACTTGGATGCAAAGCCCTCATCCATTGAGAGAGCCTTCTTTATACCCTTTGATGTATCCTCAAGTATATAGAGTGTTCCTGTAATATCATGCTCCATCAAAAATGATAGCTGGGCAGCTATGCTGCGGTCGATATCACCGGCTCTTTCTATGATGAGACAGCCTCCTGTTATCTTTCTGACTACCTGCTGCACATCCTTTTTATTGAGTGCGGCAGCATCAATCTTACCCATCTTTCCTGTAAGCTGTTCACCATCTTTTTGTAATACCTTTATAAAGCTTGTAGCAAGCATTGTCTTTCCGCAACCCTGCTCTCCCTGTATAATGAGGTTGCCTGTGGATGCGTTTTCTTTCCTGTTGAAATGATCAAGCACTGCATTATATGCCTTGCAGATCTGATCCTCCATACCCTTTACCGGTATGAAATATGAAAATATAGCTTTCTGTTCGCTTGTAAGCTCTTTTATATGTTTTGTTTCTTTCAATTTCGAGTCATCTTCTTCGCTGTCTAAATCCTCCGGCAATGAAATATCCGGCATTTTTCTTGTCTTAGCCATATCCAGCTTCTTCTCCAGTCCCGGATTCTTTGCTGTCATCTTGGCTATTTCCTGCTCGATAAATGATGTCACATGATCAAAATCTCTCTTCTCAGAAACGTTTTCTTTCTCCTGTGAAGTCTCATCATCTGATGTATCATCATCGACATTTAACATATCATCTGTTATTTCAGGCATCATGGTAGTCGGCTGCATGAGTATCTCGTCTTTCTCAGACTCCTCTGCCATAATTATATCCTCCGGCTCTCCAACCGGTTCCTTGACTTCATCTGCAGCATCTTCAGGTGCTTCCTGCGACTCCTGCACTTCGTCTATAGCCTCTTCAGGTGCTTCCTGCGACTCCTGTGCTTCTTCTATAGCCTCTTCCGATGCTTCCTGCGGCTCCTGTACTTCATCCACAGTCTCATCTGCATAAAGCTCCTGCATATCCGGTTTCTGCTCTTCTTCAGGCTCCTTCACGGCAGCTTTCTGCTCTATAATATCAACCGGGACCTTCAAATACTCCTCCTCAAGAAGTTCCTTCGGAGTGACACCTGCATCCAGCTTTGGAATGACATCATTTAGTCTCTCCATGATGTCTCCTGCCTCCTGAAGTGCTCTTGCCTTAGCTGACTCAAGTTTCTGCTGCTCAGCCTCTTTAAGTGCAATTTCAGCCGCATGTCTGGTCTTTTCCCATTCTTCAAGCACATCCTGTATAGACATCTGTCCTGTAATCTGATGCTCAAGCTGAGTCTTTTCACTCATGACCATAGACATCTGTCCGTCAGCGTCTTCACCCAAAAGCTCCTTGAAATTCAACTTAAGTGAACCATCTATCTCTTCATCTGTAGCGATATGCTCTGTCTCTTCCGGCTGCTGTACATACTCTTCCTGCTCCTTTTCGAGCTTGAGATAAGGAATATCCTCAACTATCTTTTTGATGGTATCCATCGTATCAGCAACTTCATTCTTGCCCTTGGCCTCCATGATCTGCTGCATACCCTTGGCAATCTCCTGCTGTAAATTTACAGTATTGAACTTCTCCTGATTTACAGTAATCTGCGGAATAGTTACGTCATCATGCACTATCTCTCCGCCCTTTACCATCTCCATGGCACCTATCTCTGTGACCTCATCCTCATCCTTTATCTTAGCCGGCTTTTCCTTCTCTGCCTTGAATCGTCTGTACTTTTCCTCCTGAGCCTTGGTAAGTGGCTGATAAAGCATCTTAAGCTCCAGCGCGCGCTCCACATATGGTCCGTCTCCGAACCACAGAATGAGCTCATCGCAGGCATCTATACACTTATCGGCTTTTCCGGCCTTGTGGTATAGATATGCAAGCTCATATGCCCACTCCTCAGTGTATTCTTCATCCTTGTACTCTTCAAGAATAGTGATAAGCTCATCAAATGAAGCTCCCTGCCCTTTTTTGATGGCATATCTTAATACATACTTCATATCATCATGAGGCGCTATCTCAACAAACTCATCATAATACTCTGTAGCAGCATCATAATCACCCATCTTGATGGCGACCTCAGCCAGTCTGTATATAATCATCCTGCCGATTGGTGAACGGTCATAGGCCATTAAAAGTATGTCCCTTGCATCCTGGTATCTTTCGGCCTTCTCGTAGATTTCGCCGATTTTAACGAGTGTATTTACATTTTTAATTTTGTTCCAATTTATGCTATCCGCAATCTCTGCTGCGCTCATATAGCCCTCCTCGGCGCTTAGGGCTTTTATCTGATCCAGCTTGAGATTGTATTCGTATTTATCCACTTATTTCACCTACTCGTATTTAAGCTTATTATTTTTGGTATCTACGCCTGTTGTCTTTGTATAATCCCTTGTGTCCTCAGGAAGCTTCTTTTTCCTGAGAGCATAATTAACAACTCTTTTCACAATATAGTATATCACAGCAAAGGTTGGAACACCAAGTAACATTCCAAGAAAACCAAACATTCCTCCGCCGATTAGTATGGCAAACATAACCCAGAAGGTCGAAAGACCGGTAGATGAGCCAAGTATCTTAGGCCCTATTATATTACCATCCACCTGCTGCAGCACGACAATAAATATCAGAAGATAAAGCGCATGCCACGGACTCTGAATTACTACTATGAGTAACGATGGAATTGCACCGATAAACGGTCCGAATACCGGAATCACATTTGTGACGCCGATAATCACTGCAACGAGCACCGATGATGGAATCCTTAAAATCAGACATCCGAAATATGCAATCACACCTATAATCAGTGAATCTATAATCTTACCGCTTATGAAGCCTCCAAAAATCTCATTTGTCTTTCTGATCGTCTCAATGATGATATTGCCTGTCTTTGGCTTGCAGACAGCATATATTATCTTTTTGCTCTGTCCTGCGAGAGTCTCCTGAATACTCATCACATAGACCATCACGATTATTCCGATAATAAAATTAAATAAGCCTCTGACTACCGAAATCACACCGGTTGTAATCTGTGCAACATACTTCTGTGCCTCAGGAATCAGCTTTTCTGTGGCATAATCCTCAATGTAGTCGGTTGCATTCTGTAAACCTGTGCTCGCGAGCTCAGCAATTTTGCTGTCCCCGAAATTGCCGTTCTTTATCATGTTGATGAATGCCGCAACATCATTTGGCAGTGTCTTCATAAGTCCCGATATACTTGCTATGACAGAAGGCACAATAGCCGCAATGAGGAGCGAAATAATCGCTACAAGAATAATAACCGAGCCTGTGATTGCAAGAGCTCTTGAAACCTTTCGCAGCTTGCTTTCGCTTTTCATCTTTTTGGAAAGAAGCTTTTTAAAGCATCTTTCCAGCCACAGCATGACAGGATTCATCAGGTATGCAAGCACAAGTCCCATTATAATAGGCATTGCTGCCGCAAGCAGCTTGCTCCATATGCCTGCAAAGCCCTCAAATCTGTACAGTGCAAAGAAAAACAGTATACAGACTGCAAACGTGACAAATACCATGACACCTATTCTGATCAGATGTGGCCATTCCTCACGCCCCGGGTGCGAATTCTGCTTCGCACCCTTATCTGCATTTATCTCAATGTTTGATTTTTTACCAGCTTTTCCGGTTTCTTCCATCGGATTAAACTCTCCTTATTTACGGTTATAGTTGATGAGACATCCCTTTAATATTATCTCTCTTTCATCATCTGTGAGCTCACCCATCTTCAGTGTAAATGGCTTTAATTCACCATCCTTGACAACATATGCCTCAAACTCCGTCTTTGCATCCTCGATTTCCTTCTTGATTCCCGGAAGGAAGATATAGTCGAGGTTGTGGAACGGAAGCTCTCCCTCATCGATGATGAATGGAAGCATTCCCCAGTTGATAAGGTTTGAACGGTATCTCTTTGTGGCATACTCGTTTGCGATATTTGCCCAGCCTCCGAGTACCTTCTGGCAGCTGGCAGCCTGCTCTCTTGCTGAGCCGTCACCCGGCTTAACAGCAAAAATTGTGCTTCCGAAGCCCATATTCTCATGGCTTGCCTCAGGGAATTTTTTCTTTACTACTCCCATGATTTCAGCAACCTCAGGAACAGCCTTTCCTGCGCACTCACCACTCTCTATAGCCTTCTGGGCCTTCTGGATTTCCTTTGCTCTGCCTACATACTCAGGATCCTTTCTTGAAAGTGCGAACTCTGCAAGTCCAAGAGGGTTTGAACGATATGAAGATGTCTCTCCTGAAGGAATGAGCTCATCTGTTGTAGTAACAGGATCATGAATCTCTGAAACCACCTTAAGGAGCATATTCTCAGGAAGCGCGCTCATTGCCGGCCAGTCCTTGATGTTTGGTCCGAACTGGATTTCAACTGAAGGATCTGCCACTCCATGGCTGTCAAATACACGGTTCTCATATATAGTCTTGTCAAAGAAATATTTTGGCTTTGTAAAGTTGACATCAATATCCGCTGCTGATGTAAGGAAGCCCTTGTTTGCTGCTGTTGCAGCGATTGAACGTGCATCCATGAGTGCCACTGAGCTGATCTGTCCGTTCTGTACCTTAGAACCCTCTCTGTTAGGGAAGTTTCTTGTTGAATGACGGATAGAGAATGCGTTGTTGGCAGGTGTATCTCCTGCACCAAAGCAAGGTCCGCAGAAAGCAGTCTTTACGATTGCACCTGTCTCAAGAAGCTTTGCTACAGCTCCGTTTTTCACAAGCTCCATGTATATTGGAGTAGATGCCGGGTAAACACTCAGTGTAAACTCGTCTGCTCCGATTGAATGTCCGTTTAATATGTCAGCCGCATCGCAGATATTCTCAAATCCACCGCCTGCACAGCCTGCGATGATTCCCTGGTCTACATACAGTTTTCCGTCTCTTACCTTACTCTTTAAATCAAGCTTCACCTTGCCGTCAAAGCTTACCTCAGCTCTCTTCTCACAGTCATCGAGAATATCCATGAGGTTTGCATTGAGCTCATCGATAGTATAGGTATTGCTTGGGTGGAATGGCATAGCTATCATTGGGCGGATCTGGCTTAAATCAATCTCAATAAATCTGTCGTAGTAAGCCACCTCACCCGGATTAAGCTCCTTGTGGTCCTCAGCCCTACCGTGAATCTCAAAGAATTCCTTAACCTGGTCATCTGTTCTCCAGATAGAAGAAAGACATGTAGTCTCTGTTGTCATAACATCGACACCTATACGGAAGTCAACGCTCAGATTAGACACACCCGGTCCTACAAACTCCATAACTTTGTTCTTTACGAAGCCGTTTCCGAATACCTCTCCGATAATTGCAAGTGCGACATCCTGTGGTCCAACGCCCTTGATTGGCTCTCCTGTCAGGAAAATGCCTACTACCTCAGGCATATCAATATCATATGTCTGTTCAAGAAGCTGCTTAACAAGCTCAGGTCCACCCTCGCCGACTGCCATAGTACCAAGTGCACCATAACGTGTATGTGAATCAGAACCAAGTATCATTTTTCCGCCGCCGGCAAGCATCTCTCGTGCAAACTGATGGATAACTGCCTGATGAGGTGGTACATAGATTCCGCCGTACTTCTTTGCACATGTGAGACCAAACATGTGGTCATCCTCATTGATTGTTCCACCAACTGCACAAAGGCTGTTGTGACAGTTTGTAAGTACATACGGGATAGGGAATTTCTCAAGTCCTGAAGCTCGTGCTGTCTGGATGATACCTACAAATGTGATATCATGCGATGTAAGCTTATCAAACTTAATCTGAAGCTTGTCCATATTGCCGGATGTATTGTGCTCCTTTAAAATACCGTAAGCAATTGTCTCCTGCTTAGCTGTCTGTTTATCGATGTCCATGCCGGTCTTGCTTTTGACAGCTGCCTGAGCCTCTGGTCCATCAATTATTACTTCCTTACCGTTTAAAAGGTAAGCACCATTTTCATATAATTTCACTTATTCTACCTCCGTATGTGTATTTCAAAATTCTTTTATTTACTATTATATAATATTATAGGTAATTGTGGCAATAAATAAATCACCATCTACCTTAATTTCGAATTTTCCTCCCATCAAATGGGTCAGATTCTTTGCAATCGAAAGTCCAAGTCCACTTCCTTCAGTGGTTCTCGACCTCTCTCCCCTCACAAAACGCTCTGTCAGGTCTACATTTCCGTTGCTTACTATGTCAAGCTCGTTCTTAGACACATTCTTTATTGTAAAAACTGCCTTTTTATCTGCCTTTTCAAGCTCTACATATACTCTGGTATTTTCCAGTGCATATTTTGCGGCATTAGTATACAGATTTTCAATAGAGCGGTAAAGCTGACGCCCATCCGCATATATAAATATCTGTTCTGATGGAATTTTTGTAACTATTGTCAGATTTCTCGACTCAAAGCGCTCATTGAATTCACCTCCGGTCTGGTATAAAAGCTCAACCAGATCAAGCTTTTGCATATTGAGCTTCACATTTCCCGAGGTAATCTTTGATGTCTCTACCAAATCCTCTGTAAGCTGCTTTAAGCGCTGTGACTTTTCCTCCAGCACATGTATATAGTATTTGGCATTTTCATTTTCCAGATTTTCCCTCTTAAGTAGGTCAACATAGTTGACTATTGAAGTCAGAGGTGTCTTTATATCGTGTGATACGTTTGTTATTAAGTCTGCCTTTAGTTTTTCATTTTTAAGGCTCTCATTTACCGAGCTCATAAGACCCTGGCGTATATGGTTGACAGCCTCCGCCACCTTTTTCTGCTGCCCATGAAACTCATTGACATTAAGTGTAGTGTCAAGCGCTCCTTCCGAGATAGCTTCAAGAGCCTCCTGTATGCGCATTATCTCTTTGGTTTTTTGTGTATGGATATCCTTTTTCTCAATAACTCTTTTCAAAAGCTCATAGCCCTTGTACATCAGGCTGTGTGTGCAAAGTATATTACCTTTTATCTTCCTTACAATGCTCTGGTATAAAATAATAAAAGCCATATCAAACAAAAAAGTAAATGTGCCGGCCGTCATAATGAGTGATGCATAGTCAAAATGCTGGTTTTTTACGCCTGAAATCACTTTTCCCATAAATACCATGAGCAGTGTAAATATCACTAGCATCACATCAGAGTATACCTTGTCAATCGGTAAATAGTATATTGTGTAATCATCCTCTGATTTTCTGCCTGCCACGTTTGCCATATATGCCAGGCTCACAAAGCTGCCTACCAGGCCCGCAAGCGATATTAGTGTATATATATCAATATTTCCATGCGCATCGTGCCTGAATGCATAGCCTGTGGCAAACACTCCTGTCACCATAAGTATCATGCATAGCTGATGTAAAACTATGACCGCTGCTTTTTTTCCTATCGTATACTGCTTCATTTGTTGTCCTCTATCTTATAGCCTACTCCCCAGACCACCTTCAGATATCGCGGCTCCTTAGGATTTATCTCTATTTTTTCCCTGATATGTCTGATGTGCACAGCAACTGTATTGTCGGCGCCTATCGCCTCCTCGTTCCATATACTCTCATATATTTCATTTATTGAGTAGACCTTTCCCTTGTTTTTAAGGAGTAAAAGCAGAATATTGTACTCAATCGGTGTGAGCTTTACCTCCTCGCCATCCACAGTCACCTTTTTTAAATCATCATTTACCAAAAGGCCTCCGGCTTCATAAACCTTGTCTCCGGCTGCATCATTGCTTGACAGAGTGGTATATCTGCGAAGCTGTGACTTTACCCTTGCCACAAGCTCAAGCGGATTAAAAGGCTTTGTGACATAATCATCAGCTCCCACATTGAGGCCTAAAATCTTGTCAGCATCCTCTGTCTTTGCCGATAGAATGATTATCGGCACCCTGCTTTCCTTTCGTATCTGCAAAGTGGCTCTTATTCCGTCGAGCTTTGGCATCATGACATCTATTATCATGAGGTCTATTTTTTTATTCTTCATAATTTCAACCGCCTGTATGCCGTCGTAAGCCTTCTCCACGTCGTAGCCCTCCTGCATCAGGTAAATCTCAATTGCCTCAACTATTTCCTTGTCGTCATCACAAACTAATATTGTCATATTATCCTCCTTCTATGAATTTTGAACAGAAACCTTCTCCTGCCGTTAGTCAGCTATATTTTATCAGATTATCCACTTTGTTTTTCTTAAAATCTGCTTAATATTACCCACTTTTAAATATAAGCCAAAAAGCAGCCGTTCTGTTTTGAACTGCTGCTTTATATTACATAGGTGTGTTTCATTTCCCTTTATTTCCGGTGATGCTCTGCCACATTCTGTGGATACCGTCTGTGAGCTCCTTCCCTTCCTTTGTGTTGATAACAGGTGGATTGCCGGCTTTTCTGCTTATTGCCTTATAATCCTCATCAACAGACGATTTTGAGCCGGCAGCCTTGGCTTCATCCTTATCATTGCTATGATTTAATCCGGCATCAGGTGTATCGTCTGCAAGCTTCACTTCACCCACTACACCATCTCCCAGGTCCTCGCCCTCAGCAAGTCCCAGTTTTCTGATATAATCCATATTTACCTTGATTTCAGTCTGTCTGTTTGCATAGATGGACTTCTCTTCATTGTCAATAGTACGCTCCTCTACAGGTTTACCTGCATTTTTCTGACGTTCTATCTCCTTATTTCTGTCATCGATAATCTTAAGATACTTCTCCGTATCGGACAAATCCTGAAGCTGTCCCTTGAGCTCATACTGGTTAGTTTTAACTATCTTCTCCTGCTCTGCAATCTTATCCTTCATATTCTTGCACAGCTTTTCAAGTGACTCGTTGGTATCATTGATGATATCACGCACTCTTGAAAGCGCCTCATCCGTATAGATAACCGATGCTGCATACACATCCTCAGCCTTTCTGCTTGCATCCCAGACTATCTGGTCCCCCTTCTTTCTGAACTCTCTCTCTGCGTGATTGCGACTCTGCTCAGTAAGCTCATACTCATCCTGTATTGCATATATACACTTATTCAGCTCAGCAAGTAAATCTATCATTTGCTGCTTGTTTATGATCACCCTGCTCGGCTCCGGCTTATACGGCTCCGCCTTTGAGAGCATGATATGAATTTCTCTTAGTACCTTTTCTGTTTTATCGTTCGCATTCATTTTCTATTTCCTCGGATTTAAATTAACATTATAACTATTCAGGGTGGTTCTGAATACTCACCACTTACCCATATTTTATATGAAAATCCGCTTCTCGTAAATAGCCAAATGAATAATAGTAGTTACTATAATTAAATCAATCCCGCTGCCGCATTTCTCAGCTCATCTGCCGCATGCTTTATCTCGGCAGCCTGCTCTTCGCTCACATTTCCGGGCTTTGTCCTTGAAATAAGCTTCTTCACATATGAAAGTGACGATTTCACACTCTTTTTCTGTGCGCTGTCCATAGCCTTTCTTTTTTCCTTGTCAGCCATGACATTTTCCACCTGTCGCACAAGCGTATCAGCCTCACTTCTTGCATCAATATAAGCCTTTCTCTGTCCGTCTGTTGCCTCATACTCCTGTGCCTCGCGGATTGCCTGCTCAATCTCAGAATCAGACAAATTTGAGCTTGCGGTAATCGTAATCTCCTGATGCTTTCCTGTGCCCAGGTCCTTTGCAGAAACCTGCACTATGCCGTTTGCATCTATATCAAACGTCACCTCTATCTGCGGCACACCTGCCGGAGCCGGCTTGATGCCCTTTAGCCTGAAGTTTCCAATCAGCTTATTGTCCCTTGCAAACTGCCTCTCACCCTGCAGTACCTTTATATCCACAGAGGTCTGGAAGCTTCCTGCAGTTGTAAAAATCTGGCTGTATCTCGTAGGAATAGTCGTATTTCTGTCAATAATTTTGGTTGAGACACCACCAACTGTCTCAATTCCGAGTGAAAGCGGTGTGACATCCATCAGTATAATCTCTGCCGCACTGCTGCCTGCGACAATTGCTCCACCGAGCTTGCCACCCTGTACTGCTGCACCGAGTGCCACGCACTCGTCAGGATTCAGGTTGTGTGAAGGCTCTTTTCCTGTAATTCTTCTGACCTCCTCAACAACAGCCGGCACACGTGTCGAGCCTCCTACCAACAGCACCATTCCAAGCTCTGCTGCACAAATCCCCGCATCTGAAAGTGCCTGATTTACAGGAATAGCAGTTCTCTCCACCAGATCCTTTGTTATCTCATTAAACTCAGCCCTTGTGAGGTTCATCTCCATGTGGACCGGCTGTCCCTTTACAGTGGTGATAAACGGCAAGTTGATAGTGGTTGAGGATGAGGATGAAAGCACCTTTTTTGCCTTCTCAGCCTCCTCCCTGACACGCTGCATAGCAGTATTATCCTTTCTCAGATCCACATTCTGCTGTCTGTAAAACTCTGTGACAAGATAATTCGTGATTCTCTCATCAAAATCATCTCCACCCAGATGATTATCACCGGCTGTGGCAAGCACCTCTATCAGATTGTCCCCTATTTCGATAACAGACACATCGAAGGTTCCTCCTCCGAGGTCGTAGACAAGAATTTTCTGCTGCTGTCCGTGGTCCAGTCCGTATGCGAGTGCCGCAGAGGTTGGCTCATTTATGATTCGAAGCACATTAAGCCCCGCAATCCTTCCTGCATCCTTAGTTGCCTGCCTCTGCGCATCCGAAAAATATGCAGGAACTGTGATTACGGCGTCTGTCACTGCCTCACCAATATAGTCCTCTGCATCCTTTTTCAGCTTTCTGAGAATCATAGAAGAAATCTCAGGAGCTGAATACAGCTTTCCGTCCACTTTTGCCCTGAAATCGCTTCCCATCTGTCTCTTTATTGAGAAAAATGTCCTGTCCACATTGACTGCTGCCTGCCTCTTTGCAGCCTCGCCAACCAGTCGCTCTCCATTTTTTGTAAAAGCCACTACAGACGGAGTTGTTCTCTGACCCTCGCTGTTAGTTATGACTACCGGCTGATTGTTCTCCAATACTGCCACACAGCTGTTTGTTGTTCCTAAATCTATACCTATAACCTTGCCCATTTTATGCCTCACTGTTTTTTTATTTAAGTCTCATAAATAATTGATTTTTTGACTTACTATTTCATCCTAATACTACTTTAAGCTTGGAAAATTCACTCGTCAAGGCATGAGGCTGTTATTTCAGAGAATGTTTATACTTTTAATTTTTAATACACAACATAACAACAAAGGCACCGCCGAAGCAGTGCCTTTGTTGATTAGTTTATAGGTTGGATTAAATGATAATTGAGGATTGCTTATTCACTTACTTTCTTTTTGAGTAATCCGAGTAATCCACATGCAATGAAAGATCCGATTACTAATGCAACAAGATACATTAACGGATTTCCGATTGTAGGAACTACGAAGATTCCTCCGTGAGGTGCCATGAGTGTACATCCAAATGCCATTGAAAGTCCACCTGCCACTGCTGAACCGACTACACATGCCGGAAGGACATGAAGCGGATCAGATGCTGCGAATGGGATTGCACCCTCTGTGATAAATGATAATCCCATGATAAAGTTTGTAGGTCCTGCCTTTCTCTCCTCTGCTGTGAACTTGTTCTTGAAGAAGATTGTTGCAAGAGCGATTGCGATTGGTGGAACCATACCGCCAATCATAACTGCTGCCATAATATTGTAGTTTCCGGCAGCGATTGAAGCTGTACCAAATACATAAGCAGCTTTGTTTACAGGGCCACCCATATCTACTGACATCATTCCTCCGAGAAGTACTCCGAGCACTACTGCGCTTGCACCGTTAAGTCCATTAAGACCATTGTTGATAGCTGTATTTAAAGCTCCGATTGGAGGCTCAACTACAAACTGCATTATAACGCCTACCAGGAATATACCAAGCAGCGGATAAAGCAGAACCGGCTTCATACCATCAAGACTCTCCGGAAGTTTAGAAAATACCTTCTTTAAGAGAAGCACAATATATCCTGCTATGAAACCTGCTACAAGTGCTCCAAGGAAGCCTGATGTACCGTTTGCTGCGATTGAACCGCCTACAAAACCAACTGCAAGACCCGGACGGTCAGCAATACTCATAGCGATAAAGCCTGCAAGAATTGGAAGCATAAATCCAAATGCTGTTCCACCAATTCCCTTAAACATTGCTGCGGCCTGTGTAATAGTACCGAAATTTGCTCTCTTGTCAGCCGGCAGTGAATTAAGGTCAACACTGAATCCATCGATAAGGAATGCGATTGCGATAAGAATACCACCACCAACTACGAATGGAAGCATATGTGAAACACCATTCATCAGATGCTTGTAAATCTGATGTCCAATGCTCTCTTTTCCACCAACTGATGAATGTGAAGCCTCTTTTTTACCTGATGCCTTAAATACAGGAGCATCACCAGCAGCAATTTTCTTTATGAGCTCTTCTGCCTTATTGATTCCGTCAGAAACCTGACACTCAATAACCTTCTTTCCGTCAAAGCGGTCTGTAGGTACATTTGTATCACAGGCAACTATAACACCTGCAGCCTTTGCGATTTCATCATCTGTGAGCACATTTTTGGCTCCGCCTGAGCCTCTTGTCTCAACCTTTACCTGATATCCAAGCTCCTTGGCTTTTTTCTCGATAGCCTCAGCAGCCATATAAGTATGGGCAATTCCTGTAGGACAGGCTGTAACTGCAACGATAAATACATCGTCCTTCTTCACCTCAACAGGCTCTTTAGCCTTTGCCTCTTTGGCAGCCTCTTTCTCATCCTTTGCTTTTTCAGCGCTATCGATGATATTTAAAAACTCATCAACTGAACCGGCATTGATAAGAGAATTTGTAAACTGCTCGTCCATCAGCATAACAGAGAGCTTGCTAAGCACCTGAAGATGCACATTATCCTCTGTGTTTGGTGCAGCTATAAGGAAAATAATCTTTGCAGGTGTACCATCGAGTGATTCAAAGTCAACCCCATCCTTTACAACCATTGCCGCAAGACCTGCTTTAGTAACAGCATCAGACTTACAATGAGGAATTGCTATACCCATTCCAATTCCTGTTGTGCCTTCCTCCTCTCTTGCAAAAACACCCTTGCGATACTTCTCCACATCGGCTATTTTGCCACTTTTTGCCATCAAATCAATACACTGATTCAATGCTTCGGTTTTTCCGGCAGGCGTACCATTTAAATTGATACTCTCAGCTGCCAACAAATCCCTGATTGTCATACATCATTCCTCCTAATAGAATATATTAATTATTTATATCAACCTTTTTGATACCGTTTGTTTAATTGGAAGCACTGTCCCATTTATCAATAAGTGCTTCAACCTCAGGCTTTGTAGCAAGCTCCTCAGAAAATGCACTTGCACTTCCTGTACATACTCCATAAATAAATGCCTGCTTATAATCATTTGATTTGAGGTATCCGTAAACAAATCCGGCTACCATCGAATCACCTGCGCCTACAGAGTTTTTGAGCTTTCCTTTAGGAGCCTTAGCCTTAAATTCCTGTCCATCCTCGGTCACAAGCACTGCTCCGTCACCTGCCATAGAAACAAGCACGTTTCTTGCGCCCTGCTCCTGAAGCTTCTTTGCATACTTTATCACATCGTCCTTGTCTGTAATCTCAACCCCGAATATCTCACCGAGCTCATGATTGTTTGGCTTAATGAGGAACGGCTTATATGGAAGCACGTTTGTGAGCAGATTTCTTGTCGCATCAACCACGATATTTATTCCGCGGCCCTCAAGATGCTTCATGATATCCATATACATTGATGAAGGCATAACATCAGGAATACTTCCTGCGAGCACAAGCACATCAGACTCCTTTAAGCAGTCAAGCTTCTCATAAAGCTTTTTAATGTTGTCCTCAGTGATTACCGGTCCCTGACCATTAATCTCAGATTCCTCATTTGAGCGAAGCTTCACGTTGATACGTGAAATACCATCCTCCACCTCTATAAAATCAGTATCAACACCTTTTTTTGCTAGAAGTCTTTTAATTTCATTTCCTGTAAAACCCGCTGTAAAACCAAGTGAAGTATTGCTCATTCCAAGATTCTTAAGAACCATGGAAACATTGATGCCCTTACCACCTGCAAAAATCTTCTCTCCAGTCGTTCTATTGACTACTCCTGTCTTAAAATCTGTTACATCAACAATATAATCTAATGATGGATTAAAAGTAACTGTGTAAATCATGTTAGACCTCCTTAATATTTTTGTATTTCTTATAATTGTCATTACTTAGTGCATTTGTAATAATTACAGCATCTTCAAAATCAGCAAACTTGATGCTTGATACCTGTGAAAACTTACTGTCATCCGCAAGAATGTATTTCTCCTTGCTATTCTCCATGGATTTCTTTTTAACCATGGCCTCCTTTATCTCCGGAGTCGTAAATCCATTCTTCACAGTAATTCCGTTGGTTCCCCAGAAGCCCTTCGTAAAATTATATTTATCGAGCGTCACAACGGCCTCATCTCCGACAATAGCCTCGGTAGTAGACTTGAACTCGCCACCCAGAATATATACTGTATATCCCCTATCGGAAATTCTCTTGGCATTTGTCAGAGAGTTTGTAACAAAAACCACATTCTTTGCAGTAATATAATCAATCATGACTGCTGTTGTAGTACCGGCATCTATATAAACAAAATCATTATCCACAATAAGTGATGCCGCATATCTGGCAATCTGTTCCTTTTCGTTGCGATTCTGCTTAAGCCTGTTGATAACCTTCTCATCCTGAGTATGGATATTCGTATTATTTACAATCGCACCACCATGTACCTTGGTGAGATAACCCTTCTTGTCCATTGCAACCAGATCACGTCTGATTGTTGACTCGGATGTATCAAGCTCATCCATAAGCTGCTGAACAGTCACACTTCCCATCGAATCTAATATATCGAGTATTTTTTTGCATCTATCTTCTGCCAGCATCTAATCACCCCAGTTTATCAAATTATTCAAAGACTTATTTTATAAGCCATTTATTTAATGCTTATTTTCAAATTACTGTATTAAACATTTCAACATTCATTTAACTTGTAGTATAATTATATTTTCATAATCCGTCATTGTCAATCATAATCCGTCATTTATATTCACAAATAATCACACTAAAAATTGTTGAAAATATATAAAGCAAGTTTTAAAATTGTGCACTATATGCAAATACAACATTGATTTTAGTGCAGAATATAACATATATATCATTAATACTTGCCTAATTACTAATTTTAGTATCTTTTCTATTACTAATTTATAATCTAAAATATAGTTCAAATTAACTAATTTTAATTTAGTCACTATCAAATTTGACTGTTTTTGACTGTTTTGAATCTAAATGCATTGTAATTCATAATTCATCATGCTAGAATATGTTCATTATGGTACATATTTTATGATTAAAGGGTCAAAAGGTATCATCAATGAGTTTATATTTTGTTATTTCACACCATTTTAAATAATTTATGTAACATCACAGCTACAATACTTTAAGTTAAAAAGGAGGATTTCACATGAAACAGCTTAATTGGGCAACACTCGGCTGCGGTGTAATAGCTAATGAGCTCGCGCATGCTCTCTCCAAGGAAGGACGCACTCTTTATTCAGTTGCCAACAGAACTCATGAAAAGGCCGTAGCTTTTGCACAAAAATATGGCATTTCAAAGGTATATGACAACATTGATGACGTCTTTTATGATCCTGATGTGGATATCATTTACATCTCCACTCCACACAATACTCACATCAATTATCTAAGAAAAGCCCTTTCTAATGGAAAGCATGTACTCTGTGAGAAATCTATTACTTTAAATATCGCAGAGCTCGATGAAGCCGTCTCACTGGCCAAAGAAAATAACGTTATTCTTGCTGAAGCCATGACTATATATCATATGCCTGTTTATAAAAAGCTAAACGAAATAATTGCAAGTGGACAACTCGGCAGGCTAAATTTAATTCAGGTCAATTTTGGAAGCTACAAGGATTACAATATGACAAACCGATTTTTCAGTCGTAAGCTTGCTGGAGGAGCATTGCTTGATATTGGAGTTTACTCACTTTCTCTTATCCGCTGGTTCTTCAAGGAAACACCAACACAAGTATCGTCACAGGTTAAATATGCACCAACCGGTGTTGATGAACAGGCAGGTATTCTGCTTATGAATGATGCAGTGGAAATGGCAACTGTCACATTATCTCTACATTCCAAGCAGCCAAAACGTGCTACGCTCTCTTTTGACAAGGCATATGTGGAAATCTTTGAGTATCCAAGAGGAATGCAGGCAACTATTACATATACAGAGGATGGTCATAAAGAAGTAATTGATGCCGGTGATACATCAGATGCACTGTATTACGAAGTACGTGATATGGAAAAAGCTGTAAGCTCAGCATCATCAGATGAAATAGAAACCCTCATGCACTGTCAATATACATATGATGTAATGAAAATTATGTCAGATATAAGAGCTGAATGGGGTATGAAATATCCTGAAGAGGAATAATAATACTACTACAACTATTCAAAAAAGGATAAGAGTTGTTAAAAAAGAGAAATATAATTCTGTTTATCAGGCTTATATTTCTCTTTATTAATTTAGTGTAACATCCTGAAAAATAATTTAGAAAATTAAAAAATAATGAAATGTGTACAACATATATTACGAATATTACATAAATTCACAATATATTTTATTTGCAAATTATATAAAAGAAAGACCACATCATAAACTGATGTAGTCCTTTTAAGAGAGGTGACAGCCGGATTTGAACCGGCGATGACGGTGTTGCAGACCGGGGCCTTACCACTTGGCTATGTCACCATATATTATACTAAAAAACTCCCCGAGTAGGGCTCGAACCTACAACAACTCGGTTAACAGCCGAGTGCTC
>OGLJ01001216.1_pt1 | contig 22652 bp, 16 predicted proteins | sample 1572801 | NCBI WGS metagenome assembly OGLJ01 (sample SAMEA2581877, study PRJEB24529) | metagenome | biome: Human gut stool | place: China | collected 2011
GTAGTTGATGGTCTCAGGCTTCTTTACCTCGCCGTAAGACCACTCCCGGATCTGCTCCGGGGAAGCCATGCCGATCTTAATCGCGTCAAAGGCAAACTTGTTGCCGTTATTGGTTTCGATCATGTTGCGTTATCCTCCTTCAATGATTCAAATGATCCAGTTTTGTGGTGACGAATGTGTCTTCTGGATCATTCGTCGTCGAAGTCAACATCCACATCGGCGCCGGCATCCTCCGGCGCGTCTTCAAATTCAAAGCCGGACGCTTCAAACTCGGCGTCCTCCGCAACGTTGCGGTGGCGGTCATCGTCCGCATCCATACGGGAGAGGTTGAAGGTATCGAGGGCGTCCTCGTCCTCCTTGAGATCCACCACGTTGCCGTCCTTATCCAGCACCTGGATGTTCAGGCACAGGGACTGCAGCTCCTTCAGCAGCACGCGGAAGGACTCCGGCACGCCGGGAGTGGGAACGTTGTGGCCCTTGACGATGGATTCGTAGGTCCGGACACGGCCGGTGACATCGTCGGACTTCACGGTCAGGATCTCCTGCAGGGTATAAGCAGCGCCGTAAGCCTCCAGGGCCCAAACTTCCATCTCGCCGAAGCGCTGGCCGCCGAACTGGGCCTTGCCGCCCAAGGGCTGCTGGGTAACCAGAGAATAGGGGCCGGTGGAACGGGCATGGATCTTATCGTCAACCAGATGGTGCAGCTTCAGGAAGTACACATAGCCAACGGTGACCTTGTTGTCGAAGGGCTCGCCGGTACGGCCATCGTACAGAACGCTCTTGCCCTCGGGGTCCAGACCGGCCTTCACCAGCTCTGCCTGAATATCCTCGTAGGTAGCGCCGTCGAAAATAGGCGTAGCGACCTTGCAGCCCAGCGCATGGGCGGCATAGCCCAAGTGGACCTCCAGCACCTGACCGATGTTCATACGGGAAGGCACGCCCAGGGGGTTCAGCACGATGTCCAGCGGGGTGCCGTCGGGCAGGTAGGGCATATCCTCCTGCGGCAGGATGCGGGAAACGACACCCTTGTTGCCGTGACGGCCTGCCATCTTATCGCCGACGCTGATCTTGCGCTTCTGTGCGATGTAGCAGCGGACGACCTCGCGGACGCCGGGCTGCAGCTCATCGCTGTTCTCCGGGGTGAAGACCTTGACGTCCACGATGATGCCGTACTCGCCGTGAGGCACACGCAGAGAGGTGTCACGCACCTCGCGGGCCTTCTCGCCGAAGATGGCACGGAGCAGGCGCTCCTCAGCGGTCAGCTCGGTCTCGCCCTTCGGGGTGACTTTGCCGACCAGAATATCACCGCTCTTGACCTCGGCGCCGATGCGGATGATGCCGCGCTCGTCCAGGTCCTTCAGAGCATCCTCAGAGACGTTGGGGATGTCGCGGGTGATCTCTTCGGGTCCCAGCTTGGTGTCGCGGGACTCGGTCTCATATTCCTCAATGTGGATAGAGGTGTAAACGTCCTCACGGACGATCTTCTCGTTCAGCAGGACGGCGTCCTCGTAGTTGTAGCCCTCCCAGGTCATGAAGCCAATCAGGGCGTTCTTGCCCAGGCTGATCTCGCCGTTGCGGGTCGCGGGGCCGTCGGCCAGCACGTCGCCGACCTTGACGGTCTCGCCCACATTGACGATGGGGCGCTGGTTGTTGCAGTTGCCCTGGTTGGAGCGCATGAACTTGATGAGCTCATAGGTGTCGGCGGAGCCGTCGGCGCAGCGGACAATGATCTTGTCGGCGTCGACATACTCAACGGTGCCGTCATGGGCGGCCAGGACGCAGACACCGGAGTCGGTGGCGGCCTTGTACTCCATGCCAGTGGCAACCAGCGGCTGCTGGGTGACCATCAGAGGCACGGCCTGACGCTGCATGTTGGAGCCCATCAGTGCACGGTTGCAGTCGTCGTTCTCGAGGAACGGGATGCAGGCCGTAGCGACGGAAACCATCATACGCGGAGAAACGTCCATGTAGTCGACCTGAGAAGCGTCGAACTCCTGGATGTCGTTGCGGTGGCGGCCGGAGACGCGGGGACGGACGAAGTGGTTGTTCTCGTCCAGCGGCTCGTTGGCCTGAGCGACGATATACTCGTCCTCCTCGTCGGCGGTCATATAGACGACCTCATCGGTGACAGTGCCGGTGGCCTTGTCGACCTTGCGGTACGGGGCCTCAACGAAGCCGTACTTGTTGATCTTGGCGTAGGTGGCCAGATAGGAGATCAGACCGATGTTCGGGCCTTCGGGCGTCTCGATGGGGCACATACGGCCATAGTGGCTGTAGTGAACGTCACGGACTTCGAAGCCTGCGCGGTCACGGCTCAGACCGCCGGGGCCCAGAGCAGACAGACGGCGCTTGTGGGTCAGTTCCGCCAGAGGGTTGTTCTGGTCCATGAACTGAGACAGCGGAGAAGAACCGAAGAACTCCTTGATGGCGGCGACGACCGGGCGGATGTTGATGAGAGCCTGCGGCGTGATGACGCTCTGGTCCTGGCTCTGCAGGGTCATGCGCTCACGGATAACGCGCTCCATGCGGGAGAAGCCGATGCGGAACTGGTTCTGCAGCAGCTCACCGACGCTGCGGATGCGGCGGTTGCCCAGATGGTCGATGTCATCGGTGGTGCCGATGCCGTGGCCCAGGCCGTTCAGATAGTTGATGGAAGACAGGATGTCGGTCACGGTGACGGTGCGGCCGATGAGCTGGTCGTGGTTGCGGCGCAGCATCGCCTTCTGCTCTTCCACGTCCGAAGTGGTGTCGAGGATCTTCTTGATCTCCTCAAAGGAGCAGCGCTCGTTGATGCCGCACTCCTTGACATCGAAGGAGAAGAAGCCCTGAGCGTCAACACAGCCATTGGTGATGACCTTGACCTTCTTGCCCTCGACGTTCAGCACGACGACATTGACGCCGGCGTTGTCAGCGGCCTCAGCCAGCTGACGGGTGATCTTGGCATCCTTCTCGATGAGCAGTTCGCCGGTCAGAGGCGCGACGACGTTCTCGGCGGCGATGTAGCCGGTGATGCGGCGCGCCAGAGACAGCTTCTTGTTCATCTTATAACGACCGAACCGGGACAGATCGTAGCGGCGGGGGTCGAAGAAGAGCATATTGATCTGGCTGGTAGCGGACTCCACCGTGGGAGGCTCACCGGGGCGCAGCTTGCGGTAGACTTCCAGCAGGCCTTCCTCGGTGTTCTTGGTGGTGTCCTTTTCCAGAGTAGCAAGGATGCGCTCATCCTCGCCGAAGTAGTTCAGGATGTCCTCGTTGGAAGACAGGCCCAGTGCGCGGCAGAGCACGGTGACGGGCAGCTTGCGGTTCTTATCGATACGGACATAGAACACGTTGGAAGCGTCGGTCTCGTACTCCAGCCAGGCGCCGCGGTTGGGGTTCATGGTGGCGCTGTACAGGTCGTTGCCCACCTTATCGTGATCATGGCCGTAGAATACGCCGGGAGAACGGACCAGCTGGCTGACGATGGCGCGCTCTGCACCGTTGATGACAAAGGTGCCGGCGTCGGTCATCAGGGGGAAGTCGCCCATGAAGATCTCCTGGTCCTTCACCTCGCCGGTCTCCTTGTTCAGCAGACGGGCGGTGACGCGCAGGGGTGCTGCATAGGTCACGTCGCGCTCCTTGCACTCCTTGATGCTGTACTTCGGCTCCTTGTCCAGGCGGAAGTCCACAAAGCTCAGTGCCAGATTGCCGGTGTAGTCCTCAATGGTGCCGATGTCGTGGAAGACCTCTTTCAGGCCCTCGTCCAGGAACCACTGGTAAGAGTTCTTCTGGACCTCGATCAGGTTCGGCATACTGATGACTTCGTCGATGTGGGAGAAGCTCATGCGCTCGGTTTTGCCGAGCTTGACGGGCTTGACTTTCATCATAAAATCAACCACTCCTTACTTTTATACTCTACGGGATGTCGTATACACGGGTCAAATTTGAGCAGACACACATAATTCGACCCGCGTCGGAAGGAACGTTTCGGCGTTTTTCACAAACTTTGCGGTTTGACCCACTCAGCCAACCCCGGCGCATTCCTCTTTTAGGCGCATTAGTCCATTATGTGATACTAATGTAGTATACACCCTAAAAGTCCAGTTGTCAAGCCATTTTTCACGATTTCTGTGCATTTTTTTGATTTTTGCCGGTTTATTCCGCACGCCCGGCAACGTGTCAATTTTCTTCGTTTTAGGGGTTGATATTTTTATTTTGCACGTTCCATACCAAAACAGCCTTGTGCAATTTGTCTATCTTGTCTCTTGTATTCTGAAGTAGGACTTTATCAGAAAGATTTCTCTGCCCTGTTCCGCGGCGGCCGTAAAGCCGATCGCAACAGATGCCCCTTACCGTAACGACCCCTCTCGTGAAAATGATATTTCCGCCATTCATGGCGCAGCGCACGTGGAGCCATTTCCAATCGTTCCGTTCCACTTCTGCACAAAAAAGCCTCCGAAAAATCCGCAGATTTTTCAGAGGCTCCCTCTTATAATGTTATCAGCGCTTCACTCATCCAGATAATCCCGCAGGCGCTTGGCGCGGCTGGGATGCCGCAGCTTACGCAGGGCTTTGGCTTCGATCTGCCGCACCCGCTCCCGGGTCACGTTGAACTCCCGGCCCAGCTCTTCCAGCGTACGGGAACGCCCGTCCTCCAGCCCGAAGCGCAGGGCGATCACCCGCTCTTCCCGGGGCGTCAAGCTCTTGAGCACGTTCATCAGTTCCCGGCGCAGCAGCTGCCGCCCGGCTTCGTCCACCGGAACACCCGCTTCCTCATCCTGGATGAAATCCTCCAGATGGGCATCCTCTTCCTCGCCCACCGGCGTTTCCAGACTGATGGGATCCTGTGCCAGCTGCAGCAGTTCCCGCACCCGGTCCGGTTCCAGATCCAGCTGCACGGCGATTTCCTCCACCGTGGGCTCCCGGCCATTTTTGCGCAGCAGCTCCCCTGCTGTCTTTTTGACCCGGTTGATGTTCTCCACCAGATGCACCGGAATGCGGATGGTACGGCCCTGGTCTGCAATCGCACGGGTAATGGACTGCCGGATCCACCAAGTGGCGTAGGTGGAAAACTTGAAGCCGCGCTCCGGCTCAAACTTTTCGGCCGCCTTCATCAGGCCGAGATTTCCTTCCTGAATCAGGTCCAGAAACGGCAGCCCCCGCCCGACATAGCGCTTGGCCACCGACACCACCAGCCGCAGGTTGGCTTCGCTCAGAGCACGGCGAGCGTCGGCGTCCCCGGCCTGTGCGGCGCGGGCAAGGTCTGCTTCCTGCTGTGCCGTAAGCAGCGGCACCCGACCGATCTCCTTTAAATAGGTGTGCACTGGGTCATCCAGTGCCACGCCCTCGGCGGAGAGTTCGTGTTCCAGCTGACCAAGCTGCGTTTCGTCCAGCGGCGGAAGCTCCGCTTCCGCGTCCTCGGCAATGTGCACACCCCGGGCCTCCAGCGCTTCGTACAGTTCATCCAGCCGGGCCACATCATAGTCCGCCTCGTCCATGGCGCGGCTGATCTGGTCCGGGGTCAGGGTCTTGCGCCGGGCGTGTGCCGCCAGCGTCCGGGCCAGTTCCTCGGTCTGCGACAATTTCTGCATGATTCCTGCTCCTTTCCTCTCCTGCTCCAGCCGGAGGGGAAAGCGGGCCTCATTCTTCTTCGCACACGAGCCCCTGCTTTTTTTCGCGCATCGACTGGAAGTAGCTGCTCAGTTCCTCGTTTGTCATGCTGGCCGCCTTGCTTGCCACGGGCATGCCCCGGGCAATGCGGTCCAGATACAGCCGGATGTCATCCGGTGTACAGTTCACATCGCTGTATTGTGCCGCAAGATGGCTCAGTTCATTCAGGGCCTCCTCCCCGGCAAAAGCGTGCAGGGCGGTCAGGCTGATCTCCACGCCTTGCTCCCGGCACCGCAGCATGGCTTCATACAGCTCCTTCTGCTGGGGCTGGATGAACTGCTCTGCCGTCAGCTGATCCTTGACCAGATCCAGATACTGCGGTTCCCGCAGGATGGCCGCCAGCAGCCGCTGCTGGGCACTGACGATGCCCAGGGCCTGGCTGCCTCCGGCGGTGTAGGACACCTTGATCTGGTCCATCTCCCCGGACCGCAGCACCTGCCTGTCATGCTCCCGGCGGCGTTTGCTGCCTGCCTTTTTTACGGCGGTGCCCAGCTGGGTCATGATGGCAGCTTTGGAGATGTTGGTCTCCTCTGCCAGCCGCCCGGCGTAGACCTCCTGCTCGGTGGGGCTGGACCGCTGGGCCAGCAGGTCCACCGCCTCCTTGACGTATTCCAGCCGCTGCGCGTCCTGGGCCAGGTCGTACTGGTCCTTCAGCCGCCCCAGCCGGAAGTCCAGGGCGTTGCCCACCCCGTCCAGCAGGGCCTGGAACCGCTCTGCCCCGTACTTTTTGATGTACTCGTCCGGGTCCTTGGCTCCGGGGATCTGCAGCACCCCCACCTTTACCGGGCTGTTGCGGAACAGTTCCAGAGACCGGAGGGTGGCCTTTTGGCCTGCCTCGTCGGAGTCGTAGCTCAGGATCACCTCATCGGCATACTCGCTGATGAGCCGCACCTGATCCGGGGTCAGGGCCGTGCCGCAGGCACACACTGCTGTGTCGATGCCGGCCTGCTGCATACTGATGACGTCCATATAGCCCTCGCACAGCACGAACCGCCGGGACGCACTGCGCTTGGCGATCTGCAGCGCGAATACCGTGTCCGACTTGTGGTAGACCAGCGTTTCCGGGCTGTTGACGTATTTGGGCTTGGAGTCATCCAGCACGCGGCCGCCAAAGGCAATGATGTTGCCCCGCAGATCAAAAATGGGGGTCATCACCCGCTTCCAGAACAGACAGTAGATCCGCCCGGACGGACTGCGCTTGAACAGACCGCTGGCGTCCAGCTCCTGCTGATTGTAGCCCTTGTCGCGCAAAAACTGATACAGGGCCTGCCCGTCGTTGGGGGCATAGCCCAGCCCGAACCGGACGATGGTCTTGTCGTCCAGGCCGCGCCGTCGCCAGTAGGCACGGGCCTGCCGGGCCTCCTCCACAGTGGAGTTGAGGCAGGCATGGAAAAACCGTGCCGCCTCCTTGTTCATGGACAGGATGCGGCTGCGCATCCTGCCGGTCTTGTCGTCCTCCTGGGGCTCCGGCATCCCGGCCCGGGCCGCCAGCATCTTGACGGCCTCCGGGTAGTCGATGCTGTTGATCTTCTTGGCAAAGGTAATGGCATCGCCGCCGGCCCCGCAGCCAAAGCAGTAAAAGCTCTGGGTGTCCGGGTAGACGTAAAAGGAGGGCGATTTTTCACTGTGGAAGGGGCACAGCCCGCCGTACAGCCGCCCCTTGCGCTTGAGCTGCACATAGCTGCCCACCAACTCCACGATGTCGGTGCGGCGGGTCAGTTCCTCAATGTATTCGTGTGGGATCATGGATTTTCAAACGACCTTTCCGGTTTATAGAACATGCCACTTCTGCGGCACAAAAAGCTCCTCAAAGGTACGGATGGCAAACTCGTCGCTCATGCCGCTGATGTAGTCGGTCACCGCGCGGTCACGGCCTTCCTGATACGCCAGCTGAACGTAGAAATTGGACATCCGGTCGATGTGGTTCAGGTAGTAGTCATACAGCTCCCCGATCACCTTGTCCACCTTTTGTTCCTCGCGTTTGGCGGTTTTGTCCACATAGACGGTGGCGTACATGAAGTCCCGCAGGGCCAGAAAGGCCTCATTCTCCTCCGTACCCACCCGTACATTGCCGTCGCTATTGCGCAGGATGCTGTTGATCATGGTCGTGATGCGGGCGGATTTGGTGGTGCCCAGCACCGCGGTGCAGTCCCTTGGCAGGATGTCCGGGTCCAGCACACCGGCGCGCACGGCGTCCTCGATGTCGTGGTTGACGTAGGCGATCTGGTCTGCCATGCGTACGATGCGCCCTTCCGGGGTGGCAGCCCAGGTGCCTTTGGTGTGGGTCACGATACCGTTGCGCACTTCCCAGCTCAGGTTGAGGCCCCTGCCCTCTTTTTCCAGCTTGTCCACCACCCGCAGGCTCTGCACATAATGCTTGAACCCACCCGGGCAGAGCTGGTTGAGCGCCCGTTCTCCGGCGTGGCCAAAGGGCGTGTGGCCCAGGTCATGGGCCAGGCTGATGGCCTCGGTCAGGTCCTCGTTCAGGCGCAGGGCGCGGGCAATGGTGCGGGCGATCTGCGACACCTCCAGCGTATGGGTCAGCCGGGTACGGTACAGGTCCCCTTCCGGGGACAGGAATACCTGGGTCTTTTGCTTCAGGCGGCGGAACGCCTTGCAGTGCAGCACCCGGTCGCGGTCACGCTGAAACACCGGGCGCAGCGGATCCTGCGGCTCCGGCACCGCCCGGCCGCGGCTGGCATCGCTGAAGGTCGCCCACGGTGCAAAGGTCAGGTGTTCGATCTCTTCGGTTCTCTGGCGCACATCCATGCTGGTTCCCTCCCTTTTTCCGGTTCTTCTCCCCCCTTTCCACCGGAAATCCCGGCGCAGCCGATCCCACGCGCCGCGCCTGCGGCAATTGTAGCACAACGGCCCTGTCGAAGGGGGAAGTTCTGTGTCAGCTCCTAAAATTCACTTGATTTTTAAAAAGGTGCGTAGAATGGCTCAGACACTGCTGCCTCCGCCCCGCCCCGGGTCAGCTCCCGCAGCTGTTCCAGCAGCGGACCTTCGGTGTGTTCCGGCATCTGCCAGCGCAGGGTGACCCGGTCGGCGAACTCCGGCGCAGCCTGCTTTGCCCCGGCGGCATCGATGAGCAGAGACGCCCGCTCGTAAAGAGAATAGTCCACCGTCATGCGCAGTTCCACCACACTGCGCACCGTGACCACCTCGGCATTTTCCAGCGCGCGGGCCGTGGCCGTGGTGTACGCACGCACCAGCCCGCCGGTGCCCAACAGCACCCCGCCGAAGTAACGGGTGATCACCACGATCAGATCTGTCAGGCCGCTGTGCTGCAGCACCTCCAGTGCCGGGGTCCCGGCCGTTTTGGCCGGCTCGCCATCGTCGGAGTAGCGTTCCCGATTCCCCTCTCGCAGCCGGTAAGCATACACGTTGTGCCGCGCCGTGCGGTTGGCCGCGCGCACCTGCTCCAGGAATGCCACGGCGGCCTCCTCGCTGTCCGCAAAGGAGAGCTGCGCAATGAAGCGGCTCTTCTTCTCTTCGTATTCGCCCACGGCCGTACCGCGGATGGTCCGGTAATCCTCCACAATGGTTCCTCCTGCGTGTTATTCAGAATCAGTATAACATAAAACGCCATTTGTGCAAGTGAAAAGCCCGGCAGCTTTCGCTGCCGGGCTTTCCTCGCACACAACTTTTCAAGAAAGGGAGAAGGTATCTTGGTATGATGATGAAGAGGATATCACTTGGTGAAGATCTGGATCCACTGATGGCCCCAAGTGCTGCTGCTGTTGTAGTAGTAGCCAACGCCCATGGCACGGGCTTCGGGGTTCAGAATGTTGGCACGATGGCCTTCGGACTGCATCCAGGCATCCACGACCTCCTGCGGAGAAACGCTGCCCCAGGCGGCGTTCTCACCGGTGGGAGCTGCGGTCACGCCGTACTCCTTGAGCACGGTGAAGCACTTGCTGCCATCCGGACGGGTATGGGAGTTGACGGTAGCGATCTCTTCGGCACGCTTCTGTGCGGCAGCGGTCAGGTTGGCATCGCCCATCACCAGCGGGGTCAGGCCGTACTTTGCACGCTCGACATTGACCAGATTCAGCACTTCCTGACGGAAGTCATCGGTGTGAGAGTTTTCGGGGTAAGAGAAGATCAGCACCCAGTAGTTGCCGTAGGCACCGCCCTCATAGTGGCCGACACTCACGGTGGTGGCATCCGCATTCAGGATGCGCTCACGGGCGAAATCGAGGTTCATCCACTGGTCCATGGCGGAGTCCGGAGTGGACACGCCGGCCAGATAGTTCTCGCCAACGGACACATCGTCGATGCCGTTCTCGGCAAAAACGGTGAAGTCGCGCTGACCGTTGGGACGCACATAAGAATACGTGGTAGCCAGCTCTTCGGCACGCTCAGCAGCAGCGGCGTTGTGGGCGGCATCGCCCAGCTCCACGCTGTTCAGACCGGCCTTTGCACGGGCCTTGTTGATGAGCTTCAGGAAATCCTTCTGGTACATCTGATCCTGTGCACTGATGTAGGAGTTTTCTTCGTCGATGTCCGCAGAAACCGACACAGTGTTCTGTGCAGCGCTCGCAGCCAGAGGCTTGAGCGGAGATGCGCAGCCAAACATCACAGCCAGCGTCATAGCAGCTGCCGCGATCTTCTGAACAGTACGCATTTCGAGTTTCATAAGACATCCTCCTGATACAGCTTTTTGTATAAAAGCCGTTTTGCATTTGATCGGTTGCGCGTTGCAAATCCGTTTTGCAACTCGTTCGTTTCACAAGTGCAACTCTTGTGTCACAAGAGTATCACAAGAGCATCTCATCGTCAAGGGGTTTTGCGCAATTTTTCGGGACAAAAATGCAAAAAATTCAAAAATCGGCCCGTTCAGAATCGTAACACAAGTGCAACAGTATCTGGAAGTGCCCCCTTTTCCCGTTACGCTTGTGTTGCACTTCGAGTGCGTTTTCCGGGAAGTGCAACACATTTTTGTTCTTTCACTCACTTTCTTCTCAAAAGTCCGACTTATCAAAAATGCATATTATTGCATTCTTATTCATTTGATTGCATATTGTGCATTTTTCGCTTTTCCCGTACACAAAAAAAGACACCGCGCCCTGCATTTCTGCAAAGCGCGGTGCCCGCGTTTCGATCGGTTTCCGGTCAGTTCATCTCTTCCAGAGCCTTCTTCAGGTTCTGTGCGATCTGGTCCGGGCAGCTGGTGTTGCGGAACCCGCACAGCGTACCGTCCAGACGTGCAATGACGTCCTCGGCCTTCATGCCGGTGACCAGCTGGCAGATGCCTTTCAGGTTGCCGTTGCAGCCGCCGATGACCTCGATGGACGCAATGGTGTGGTCGTCGTTCAGGACAAAATTGGTCTGCTTGGAGCAGGTGCCTTTGTTTGCAAAGCTGAATTCCTTGCTCATGGTTTCAAACTTCCTCTCTCTTTCTTATAAAGGAAAAGCCTTTTCCGGCTTTATCGTGTGCCATTGCCGCCGCCCCGTTTGCGGGCGATCTCCTGCAGGCGGGTGATCGTCTCGTCCGGAGCGGTACAGGTGCCGATGGGATGGGGCACCTTGTGGTTGCGGCCATGGAAATCCGTCCCGGCCGTGGGCACAAGGCCGTATTCCCGGCAAAGCTGCACGCACTCCGCGCGGTCCTCCGGGCTGTTGCTGGGGTGGTCCACCTCGATACCATCAATGGCACCTTCTGCCGCCAGTTCGCGCACCAGCGGCATGCTCTTGTAGACGGTGGGGTGCGCAAACACCACGGCACCGCCGCTGGCCTTGGCCGTGGCCAGCACTTCCCGCACCGGCAGATACTCCGGCGAGTGCAGCACGATGCCGCGGGGATTCCAGCCGAACAGCTTGTGGTAGGTCTCGCCGTAAATGCTGCCGTCACTCAGGCCAAGCTCCCCCAGCACCTGCATGATGCCGCTTTTGTAGATCACGCCGCTTTCGGCCGCCGTCTCCCAGACAAGCTCCTCGGTGAACTGCGGGTACATCGCCTCCAGCTCATGGACCGTCTGCAGGCCGCAGGCATTGCGCCGCTGCTTCATGATCTCGCAGTGCTCCCGGAGCGGGACACAGTCCAGGTTGGGGTAATAGCACAGCAGATGCACCCGGTGCTGGCGCTCAAAATCGTAACCGGTCAGCTCCACCGCCGGGATCAGCTCCACGCCCTCCTGTCGGGGATGGGCGTAGCAGTACGCCGCACTCAGGGTGGTGTCGTGGTCGGAGATGGCAATGGCATGCAGCCCGGTACGGGCCGCGATGCCCGGCAGGCGCTGGATGGGCACCGAGCCGTCGGAACAGGTGGAGTGGTTGTGAAGATCGCAGGACATGGAAACGCCTCTTTAATGTTTGTAGAAATTGATCAGGCAGCCGTCGGCCAGGATCTGACGCTCGTCGTCGGTCAGCGGAGCCATGTAGAGGTCAAATGCCTTGGGTTCATCACCCAGCACATAGGCCTTGATGTCTTTCAGGTCGCCCTTGAGCGCTTCACGCACATTGGGGATGAGGATGTAATCCCCTAGCCCGAAGGGCGTAGCCCCGGCCAGCTGCAGGGGCAGCATGCCCCAGTTGATCAGGTTGGAGCGGTAACGCTTGGTGGCATACTCAGTGACGATGTTGGCCCCGGCACCCAGCACACGCTGGCAGCTGGCGGCCTGCTCACGGGCGGAGCCGTCGCCCGGCTTGACTGCAAAGATCGTGGAGGCGATCTGCAGGTCGTTCCAGGTCAGGTTCTCGCAGCCGGGCACGGCGTGCACCTTTGCCAGCAGGGCGTCATCGGCTTTGCCGGCACGGCGGCCTTCCTCTTCGGCACGCACGGCCTTGGCACGGCCCACATACTCCGGGTCCTTGCGGCTGAGGGTGAACTCGGCCAGACCCAGGGGGTTGGAGCGGTAGGAGGAAGTCTCACCGGAGGGGATCAGCTCGTCGGTGGTCGTAACAGGGTCGGTGATGTAGGACGCCACCTTCAGCAGCAGGTTGTTGCCCAGCGGTGCGATCTCCGGCCAGTCCTTGATGTTGGGGCCCAGCTTGAGCAGGGCGTCGTAGTCGCCCTTGCCAAAGCCCTGATACACGCGGGTGTCATAGCTGGAAGGATCGTACTGGTACTCCGGCACGGTGGGATCGTAGTCGATGTCGGTGGCCGGGGTCAGGATGCCGCCGTTGGCCGTGGTGGCCGCAATGCTGCGGGCATCCATCAGGGCCACACCCGCCAGCTGGCCATTGCCGGGCTTGGAGCCTTCGCGGCTGGGGAAGTTGCGGGTGGTGTGGCGGATGGACAGTGCCCCGTTGGCGGGCACATCGCCTGCGCCGAAGCAGGGGCCGCAGAAAGCCGTGCGCACGGTGGCACCGCTGGCCATCAGTTCGCTGATCACGCCGGTGCGCACCAGTTCCATCATGATGGGCTGACTGCCGGGGTACACACTGAGGGCGTAGTCGCCGCAGCCGCCGGTGCGGCCCTTGAGGATGGAAGCCGCCTCATAGATGCTGTCGTACAAACCGCCTGCACAACCGGCGATCACGCCCTGGTCCACCCGCAGCTTGCCGTTCTCGATCTTGCTGCACAGGTCCAGGTGCACATCCTTGCGGCCGATGAGCTTCTGCACATCCTCTTCGCAGGCGTGCAGGATGTCCTCCAGATTGGCATTCAGCTCTTCGATGGTAAAGGCATTGGAGGGGTGCATGGGCAGAGCGATCATCGGACGGATGGCCGACAGATCCACTTCCACAACGCCGTCATAGTAGGCAAGGTCCGCCGGGGCCAGCTTCTTGTAATCCGCAGCACGGCCGTGCACGGCAAGGAACTTCTGCGTGGTCTCATCGGTCTCCCAGATGGAGGACAGGCAGGTGGTCTCGGTGGTCATGGCGTCGATGGCGTTGCGGGTATCCTGCCGCAGCGAAGCAATGCCGGGGCCGACAAATTCCATCACCTTGTTCTTGACGTAGCCGCTCTTGAACAGCTCGCCCACCAGTGCAATGGCCACATCGTGGGGGCCGCAGCCCGCAGGCAGCGCACCCGTCAGATAGATGGCGACCACGCCGGGGCGGGCCACATCGTAAGTGCGGCCCAGCAGCTGCTTTGCCAGCTCACCGCCGCCCTCACCGATGGCCATAGTGCCCAGCGCACCATAGCGGGTGTGGGAGTCCGAACCCAGGATCATCTTGCCGCAGCCCGCGAACCGCTCGCGCATGTACTGGTGGATGACCGCCAGATGGGGCGGCACGAAGATGCCGCCGTACTTTTTGGCTGCGGACAGGCCGAACCGGTGGTCGTCCTCGTTGATGGTGCCGCCTACGGCGCACAGGCTGTTGTGGCAGTTGGTAAGCACATACGGGATGGGGAACTTTTCCAGGCCCGATGCGCGGGCCGTCTGGATGATGCCCACAAAGGTGATGTCATGGCTGGCCATGGCGTCAAACTTGATCTTCAGGTTTTCGGCATCGCCGCTGGTGTTGTGAGCCTGCAGAATGCTGTAGGCCATGGTACCGGTCTTGGCGTTTTCCACCGCAGCGGCATCAAAGCCCTTGGCGGCCAGTGCTGCCGGTGCGTTGCCGTCTGCCGGCACCCACTCGCCGCGGGCATAGTATGCGCCGCCGGTGCTGCATTTGATCATATCCAACATCTCGATTCGCCTCTCTTTTTCTGTTTCCCGCCCGCCGCAGTTTGCGGGCACTGCCCCGGCAGGACGGCCAGCGGCCCCCTGCCCCGTTACGATCACGGATCGTATCGTTTTTTTATTATAGCATGAAACCATGGAAAGAAAAAGCACTTTTTCCGAATGAACTGTGAACAGACCGCAAAGCCTCTCCATCCGCTCGACCGCAGCCTGTGCATATCATCCCCTTTCCGGAATACAAGCATGAAAAAAGCACCCAAGAACCATCGTTCTCAGGTGCTTTTCTTCATGCCGCCGACGGGGGTCGAACCCGTACTCTGTCTCCAGAAAGGGATTTTAAGTCCCTCGTGTCTGCCAATTTCACCACAGCGGCACACCGATACCCGGCTTACAAAGCCCTGCTGCCCCATATTGCTGTAGGGAGCCGGGAATAACAGGTGTGAGGTAAAATTATGTCAATCGGACCGAACGCAAATCGACCGAATGAACACAAATCAGCATGGTCTATAGTACAATAGTTTGCCCGGTTTGTCAAGAAAAGGCGTTACACTTTTCCGCCGTGCAGCTCTGCGTACATTCTGGCGCGGCACTCGGCCACGGCAGGGGTCATGTTGACGTAATGCTTGTGCGGGCACTCCAGACGCAGCTCGCTCTCCCAGGTCTCCTCGGTGAGCTGTTTTGCAATGTAGGCCTTCTTCTCGGCAATGGAGGGCAGCTCCATGGCCAGCTGGCCGCCCAGGATGTGCGGCACCAGCAGCGGCTTGACCGCCGTCGGGGTAAAGGTAACAGTGCGCTCAATGGCGTCAGAGTCCAGGTTGACCATCGTGACGGGCTTGCCGGCCTCGATCACCTCGCCGTCCATGGCGATCAGGTCACACTGGGCCTGTCCGTTTTCATCGTAGAGACGCCAGGGCATCTTCTTGCCGGGGATGATGGCCTTGCTGGCCGAATCCGAGCACTTCATCTTGGGGGTATAGCTGCCGTCCGGCTGCTTGACAGCCACCAGCTTGTACACGCCGCCGAACACGGGGTCGGAAGCGGAGGTGATCAGGTTTTCGCCCACGCCGTAGGAATCAAAATGGGCATGCTCGTACAGCTCCATGTTGGCGATCTTTTTTTCGTCCAGACCGTTGGAAGCCACCAGCTTGATGTACGGCTTGCCGACAGCATCCAGTGCCTTGCGCAGACGCTTGGAGCCGCGGGCCAGGTCGCCGGAGTCGATGCGGGCGCTCTTGACGCGGCGGTTTGGGTCATTGGGGTACTTCTCGATCAGGTAGTCGTCCAGCTTGATCAGGTTGGGCAGACCGCTCTCCATGATGTTGTAGGTATCCAGCAGCAGGCTGACCGAGTCCGGGTAGGTGTCGGCAAATGCCTTGAAGGCGTCGAATTCCGTCGGGAAGAACTCAATGAAGCTGTGTGCCACGGTGCCCACGGCCTTGACGTCCGAGCCGAACTTCATCTCAGCCAGACAGTTGGCCGTACCCACGCAGCCGCCCAGGACCGCCGCATAGGCACCATCGTTGCCGGCGCTCTCGCCCTGTGCACGGCGGGTGCCGAACTCCATGACACTGCGAGGGGTGTGGGTGTTCAGACCGGTGACGCGGGTGGCCTTGGTGGCAATGAGGCTGTGGAAGTTCATCGTCTGCAGCAAGTAGGTCTCAATGAGGATGGCGCCCACCAGATCGCACTCAATGCGCACCATCTGCACATGGGGATAGCACACAGTGCCCTCCGGCAGGGCATACATGTCGCCCTTCCAGCGGTAGGTGCGCAGATACTCGCAGAATTCCTCGCTCATACCCTTGGTGCGCAGCCACCAGATGTCCTGCGCGTTGAAATGGTAATTCAGCAGAAAGCGGGTCAGCTTGCGCTGACCGGCGCTGATGGAATAGCCCTGATTGTCCGGGTTCTTGCGGAAGAACATGTCAAACACCAGCGTGGTGTCCTTGAATCCGTGCAGGAACAGGCAGTTTGCCATCGTAAATTCATAAAAATCCACGACCATTGCGGGGTTGTCGTAGTCCTCATCCGGAATATAAGGCACAACCTTGATTTCGTCCATGAATGTTTCCTCTCTTCTTCTCAACGGCACAGCCCGCGGGCCGCTGCCGTTTCCCAGTTCCCAGCCGGAGTACAGAACCCCGGCGGAAAGCCCTCGCCCTGTCTTGACAGGATGTTTCTAACATGATAACACCAATCGCAGGCCTGCGCAAGGGTTTTGCGATATTTTCTGGGATTGCGATCGAACTGAAGAACAACCCTCTCAGTCATCGCTTACGCGATGCCAGCTCTCCCGAAGGGCGAGCTTTTATCGAGAAGGGAAACTTTCCGATTCAACGAAAAAGCTCCCCCTTTCGGGGGAGCTGGATGCGAGTGAAATGAGCAGACTGAGAGGGTTTTGTTCTTTAGCCGTTGATGATGTTGGGGGTAGCGTTCTTCAACACGACGTCATGGCTGCCGCCCTCCACGATGGAGGTGGAGGACACGACGGTCAGCTTGGCCTTCTGCTGCAGCTCGGGGATGGACAGAGCGCCGCAGTTGCACATGGTGCTCTTGACCTTGTACAGGGTGGTCTGCACGCCGTCAGCCAGCGGGCCGGCGTACGGGACGTAGCTGTCCACGCCTTCCTCAAAGCTCAGCTTGGTGGAGCCGCCCAGGTCGTAGCGCTGCCAGTTGCGGGCACGGTTGGAGCCCTCGCCCCAGTACTCCTTCATGTACTGACCATTGATGCGCACCTTGTTCGTGGGGCTCTCGTCGAAGCGGGCGAAGTAGCGGCCCAGCATGACGAAATCGGCACCCATGGCCAGTGCCAGGGTGATGTGGTAGTCGTGGACGATGCCGCCGTCGGAGCAGATGGGCACATAGATGCCGGTCTCCTTGAAGTACTCGTCACGAGCCTTAGCCACCTCGATGACAGCCGTTGCCTGGCCGCGGCCGATGCCCTTGGTCTCGCGGGTGATGCAGATGGAACCGCCGCCGATGCCGATCTTCACGAAGTCGGCACCCTGCTCGGCCAGGAAGCGGAAGCCCTCGGCATCCACCACGTTGCCGGCGCCGACCTTCACCTTGTCGCCATAGTGCTCGCGGATCCAGCCGATGGTGCGGGCCTGCCACTCGGAGTAGCCCTCGGAAGAGTCGATGCACAGCACGTCCACACCGGCCTCCACCAGTGCGGGCACGCGCTCAGCGTAGTCACGGGTGTTGATACCGGCACCCACCACATAGCTCTTGTTCTTGTCCAGCAGCTCGTTGGCGTTCTTCTTGTGGGAGTCGTAGTCCTTGCGGAACACCATATACTTCAGGTTGCCCTCAGCGTCCACCAGCGGCAGAGTGTTGATCTTGTTGTCCCAGATGATGTTGTTGCAGTCATGCAGGGAGGTGTTCTCCGGGGCAGTGACCAGCTTTTCCAGCGGGGTCATGAAGGTGGTAACGGGAGCGTCATCCGGGGTGTGGTTGACGCGGTAGTCGCGGGAGGCCACGATGCCCAGCAGCTTGCCGTTGGGGGTGCCGTCAGCGGTGACCGCGATGGTGGAGTGGCCGGTGCGGGCCTTGAGCTCCAGCACATCGTGCAGGGTAGCGGTGGGGGCCAGATTGGAGTCGGACACAACATAGCCGGCCTTGTAGCTCTTGACGCGGCGCACCATGGCAGCCTCGTTCTCGATGCTCTGGGAGCCATAGATGAAGGAGACGCCGCCCTGACGAGCCAGTGCAATGGCCAGCTTATCGCCGGAGACCGACTGCATGATGGCGCTGATCATGGGGATGTTCATTTCCAACGGGCACTCTTCCTGACCCTTGCGGTACTTGACCAGCGGGGTCTTGAGGCTGACAGCAGTGGGAACATTTTCCGCAGAGGAATAGCCGGGCACCAGCAGATACTCGCCAAAGGTGCGGGAGGGTTCTTCATAGAAATAAGCCATAGTCAAACTCCTTTTCTCTTATCGCAGCATGAAGCTATCGCAGCATGAAGCATTTTACAACAAAATCATTCATGTTTGAGCCATCTAAATTGATTGTATATACTTTACCATACTCGGCCTCAGAATACAAACCCCTGCCGCGCCAAACTTTGAAACTGTCCTTTTGAGAAAAACAGGCAAAATGCCCACCAAAACCGCGCAAGGTCATACTTTTTGACGATTCCGGCGGTTTTCGGCATGCAAAAAAGCTCGTCCGGGTCACGGACGAGCTTTTTTGCACACGAAGCGGGACATCGCCTGTGCGGCACACGGAGCACAGACTGTGAAGGAGTTTCAGTCGGAGGAGGAGGCCCGGTGCCCGATATCCCAAAAACAAGAAGAAAAAGATTTCACACACAGCCAGGGGATCTCGGCCCTTGCTGTAACCATATTGTAACTCTTTTGATACTGTTTTGCAATAGGGTTCTGTCATTTTTCTGTAACTTATTTTGTGAACTTTTTATGACCCGATTCTCAGATAGCACTCAAAGCTGGTGCGGCCGTCGTGGCGGCCCTGCACATACCACCCCTCTTCCGAGGGTGCATACAGCAGTTCCACCGTGTCCCCCATGGGGATCTCCCAGTGGTAGTTCACGGCGGCAAAGGTCACCGGGCCCGCCTGCAGCACCTCCGGCGGCAGAGCGTCGCAGGCAAGGTCCAGATAATAGGCGTTGTTGATGTGGCCGTTCAGGTCGCACAGCGAGTAGCTGGCCCTGCACTCCCCTGCCGACGTCAGCTCTTTGCACCGGTGGGTGTGCAGGGACAGCTCCCCTTCCACCGTCTCATTCCAGAAATTTTCCACGGTCCAGTTCGGTTCCCGCATGATGTGGCCGCTGGTCCGATCCACCAGGATCCAGCGGCAGTCCACCGTGGCCACCAGCTTCCCGGCGGCATCCGTGACCGTAGTGATGCGCTTGATGGCACCCCGGCGGCTGTGCTCGGCGCGGGTGGTCAGGGTGAGCGCCTCGGTGCGGCGGGGCACCCGCACAAACTGCAAGGCCTGCTTGCCCACCAGAAACGCCACGTTGTGGTCCCGGAAAAACTTGTCATCCATGCCAAAGGCACGGGCGTGGTCGGCAGATACCTGCTCCACATAGCGCAGCAGGGCGCTGGGCTTGAGCAGGCTGCGGAAGTCCGCATCCGCATTGAGCACCGTTGCGGTCTCGGTGTAAAAATTGGGCTCCATAATGTTCCTTTCCCATCCAAACTGATTTCAAAAAGGCCCCGCTCTCTCCATCGTCTGCGGCAGCAGCAGATCCGAGAGGGCGGGGCCGTCTGTTTAATACTGGTTGCGGCTCTTTTTGCGCAGTTTGCGCCAGATGTTGAAGCAGGCCAGCGCCACCATGGCGGCCAGCAGCGACAGGAACAGCAGGCTGCTGCCGCCCTCGTCGTAGCTCTTCATCTCGCTCCACTTCACGTCCAGCTCGCTGTTCACGTCATCGCTCAGAGCGGTGAACACCCGTTCCTTCGCGGCAAGTTCTTCCGGCGGATAAGCGATCTCGCTGTCGCGCAGGTCCTCGTCCAGCACCTCCTGCACTGCCTCCATGGGGGTGGTGTAGCCGATGTACTCGGCGTTTGCCTTTCCGATGTCCGTCTCACACATGAAGTTGATGAACATTTCGGCGGCTTCCTGGTGCTCACTCGTGGCGGGGATGGCCATGCAGTCCACCGACAGCACACTGCCCTCCTCCGGGAACACCCAGGCAAGGTCGGGGTTATCGTCGATCATGGTGATGGCGTCGCCGGAGTAGTACACACCGACGGCTGCCTCACCGCCGATCATCTTATCAAAGATCTCATCCATGACGTAGGCCTGCACCAGCGGCTTCTGAGCCTTGAGCTCTTTCACCACCTCGTCCACTTCTTCCGTGGACTGGGGGTTGATGTCATGGCCGCTCTTGAAGGCCGCAATGGCGTAGGCGTCGCGGCTGTTGTTGAACATCAGGATGTTGCCGGCATACTGTTCATCCCACAGGTCCGCCCAGCTGGTGGGTGCCTTGTCCACCATCGTGGTGTTGTAGATGATGCCGGTGGTGCACAGCATGTAGGGCACCGTGTAGGCATTTTCGGGGTCGTAATCCGGGTTCAGATACTCTTTGTCGATCTTCTGGAAGTTGGGGATGTTGTCGTAGTTGAGGGGCTTGAGCATCCCTTCTGCGATCATCTTGGCCACCATGTAATCCGACGGGATCACCACATCGTAGTCCGCCGCACCGGATTTCAGCTTGGCGTACATGGACTCGTTGGAATCGAAGGTGGTGTAGTTCACCTTGATGCCGGTCAGGTCCTCAAAGGCGGACACCACGTCCAGGCTGTCGTCCGAGCCGTTGGAGATGTACTCACCCCAGTTGTAGACGTTCAGAGTCATGTTCTGGCCCTTGAAGCGGGTCCAGTCGTAATCGCCGGACACCGAAACGTCCTCATTCACCTCAATGGTATCTGCCGCAAAGGCCGGCAGCGTGCAGCACACCGCCAGCGCCAGCGTAAGCAGCAGAACGGCAAAACGTTTCATCACACGCCCTCCCCTCTCAGCGCCTTCTGGTCGCGGCGGTAGCTGCGGCTTTCCATGGCGTTGGAAACCAGAATGATGCACAGGATCACCACGAACATGATGGTGGACAGTGCGTAGATCTCCGGGCTGACCTTCTTGCGGGTCATGGAGTAGATGGCGATGGGCAGCGTTTCCACGGTGCCGCAGTTGAAGTAGGAGATCATGAAATCGTCGATGGAGTAGGTCAGGCAGATCAGGAAGGCCGACAGGATGGCCGGGCTGATCTCCGGCAGGATGACCTTGAAGAAGGCCTGCTTGGGGTCGCAGCCAAGGTCGAGCGCTGCCTCATACAGCTTGATATCCAATTGCTTGAGCTTGGGCGTGACGTTGAAGATGACATACGGCACATTGAACGCGATATGCGCAATGAGCAGCGTCGGGAAGCCCATGATGGTATCCGGCAGCCAGGAGACACCCCCGGCAAAGCGCTGGTAGGCCACGAACAGCAGCATGAGCGAGATGCCGGTGATGATCTCCGGGTTGACCACCGGGATATAGGTGATGTTGGTGACGACAAGGCGGCTCCCGCGGCCCATGGACGCAATGCCCAGACTTGCCGCTGTACCCAGCACAGTGGCAATGACCGCAGAGATCAGAGCCACTTCCAGCGAGACCAGCAGCGCATGCAGGATGGAGGAGTTGTGCAGCAGGCTGGAGTACCACTTGAGGGTAAAGCCGGTGAAGAGCGAATAGCCCTTGGACTGGTTGAAGCTGAATACGATCATGTATGCAATGGGCAGGTACATGAAGCAGAAAAACAGCACGATATAGACGCGCTGCATCAGGCGCAGATGTTTCGTTTTCATCAGGACACGCCCTCCATTTCATCTTCATCAAAGCTGGAGGTGAAGCTCATGCACAGCAGCACAATGATCATCAGCACAAGGCTCATGGCAGAACCCACGTTCAGGTTGTAGCTGTTGCCCAGAAACTGCATCTCGATCAAATCGCCAATGAGCAGGTTGGAGCCGCCGCCCAGCATACGGCTGATAACAAAGGTGGACACCGCCGGGACGAACACCATGGTGATGCCGGTGCTGATGCCGGGCACGCTCATGGGGATGAGCACCCGGAAAAGGGTCTGGGTTGTGGAGGCTCCCAGATCCTGTGCCGCTTCCACCAGGCTCTGATCGATCTTGGTCATACTGGTGTAGAGGGGCAGGATCATGTAGGGCACATAGTTATACACCATGCCCAGCACCACCGCGCCGGAGGTATTGAGCATGGTATAGGGGCCAAGGCCGATAAAGCCCAGCAGGGTGTTCACCGGGCCATTGACGCTGAGCAGACCCATCCATGCGTAGGTACGCAGCAAAAAGTTCATCCACATGGGCAGCATGACCAGCATAAGCATGATGTGCTGCTTGTTCACCCGCAACCGGGACAGAAAATAGCCCACCGGAAAGGCGATGATCAGACAGATAACGGTAGCGATCAGCGCCAGCAGCAGGCTGCGGGCAAACACCGAGCCGTAGCCGCTGATGGAGGTAAGGTTATTCAGGGTAAAGTTGCCCTCGGCATCGGTCATGGCGTAGTACACCACAATGAACAAGGGCACGACGGTAAACAGCACCATCCATACAAAGTACGGATAGGCCAGCTTTTTATCATAGATCTTCATGGCACATCACCCCTCGCTCCGCGCCATGATATGGATCTCGTTGGGGCCGATGCGCATACCAATGGTCTCGCCGGGGGTGCAGGCACGGGTGGAGTGGATCAGCCACTCGCGGCCTTCGCACTCCACGTGCATCTCAAAGTGCACGCCCTTGAAGATAACATCATTCACCACGCCCACAAGCTGGCCCTCCACGGGGGATACCACCTCGATATCCTCCGGGCGCACCACCACCTGCACGCTCTGCTCCCGGGCGAAGCCGCGGTCCACGCAGGGGAAATCCACGCCGGAGA